>OAVP01000519.1_pt1 | contig 20978 bp, 19 predicted proteins | sample 1495311 | NCBI WGS metagenome assembly OAVP01 (sample SAMEA2580102, study PRJEB22360) | human gut metagenome | biome: human gut; feature: human-associated habitat; material: faeces | place: Denmark | collected 2008/2010
GGTCATCCGACCCCGCCGCCCCCCTGCGCCGCTGCCTGACGTTCCCGCCGTTTAGGTGCGAAAAAGAATTTATCCACGCACCATAAAATGCCCGTCACCAGTGTGGCAATCACCAGAATCAGGGCAAACATATTCGCCATGCCAACTCCTAAGGGTTATTTGTTGTCTTTGCCGACGTGCAGAATGGCGAGGAACGCTTCCTGCGGCAGCTCGACGTTACCGATCTGCTTCATGCGTTTCTTACCTTCTTTCTGCTTCTGCAGCAGCTTTTTCTTACGGCTGATATCGCCGCCATAACATTTAGCCAGTACGTTTTTACGCAGCTGTTTCACGGTGGATCGCGCAATAATGTGCGTACCAATCGCTGCCTGAATGGCGATATCAAACTGCTGGCGTGGGATCAGATCTTTCATCTTCTCCACCAACTCGCGACCGCGGTTTTGCGAATTATCACGGTGGGTGATCAGCGCCAACGCATCAACACGTTCACCGTTGATTAATACGTCTACACGTACCATGTCGGACGCCTGGAAGCGTTTGAAGTTGTAATCCAGAGACGCATAACCACGCGAGGTAGATTTCAGGCGATCGAAGAAGTCGAGCACCACTTCCGCCATCGGGATCTCGTACGTCAGCGCCACCTGATTACCGTGGTAAACCATATTGGTCTGCACGCCGCGTTTTTCTACGCACAGCGTAATAACGTTGCCGAGATATGCCTGCGGCAGCAGCATGTGACATTCGGCAATCGGCTCGCGCAGTTCGTAGATGTTATTTACCGCTGGCAGCTTGGATGGACTGTCGACGTAAATAACTTCTCTTGACGTGGTTTCAACTTCATACACTACGGTCGGCGCAGTGGTGATCAGATCCAGATCGTATTCACGTTCCAGACGTTCCTGGATGATCTCCATGTGCAGCAGGCCGAGGAAGCCGCAGCGGAAACCAAAGCCCAGCGCGCTGGAGCTTTCCGGCTCATAGAACAGTGAAGCATCGTTCAGGCTGAGTTTACCCAGCGCGTCACGGAAGGCTTCATAGTCGTCGGAACTTACCGGGAACAGACCGGCGTATACCTGCGGTTTGACTTTCTTAAAGCCAGGCAGCGCCTTTTCTGCCGGATTACGCGCCAGCGTTAAGGTATCGCCGACTGGAGCGCCGTGGATATCTTTAATCGCACATACCAGCCAGCCTACTTCGCCACATTTCAGTTCAGTGCGGTCAACCTGTTTCGGCGTGAAGATGCCCAGACGGTCGGCGTTATAGGTCTGCCCGGTACTCATGACTTTCACTTTGTCGCCCTTACGCAGGGTGCCGTTTTTAATACGGATAAGTGAAACAACGCCCAGGTAGTTGTCGAACCATGAGTCGATAATTAGTGCCTGCAACGGGCCTTCCGGATCGCCTTCCGGCGGCGGAATGTCGCGCACCAGACGTTCGAGAACGTCCTGCACGCCAACGCCGGTTTTCGCTGAACAGCGCACCGCGTCAGTGGCGTCGATGCCGACGATATCTTCAATTTCTTCCGCCACGCGTTCAGGATCGGCTGCCGGCAGGTCAATCTTGTTCAGTACTGGCACCACTTCGAGATCCATTTCCATGGCGGTGTAGCAGTTTGCCAGGGTTTGCGCTTCCACGCCCTGCCCGGCGTCGACCACCAGCAATGCACCTTCACAGGCAGCCAGCGAACGGGAAACTTCATAGGAGAAGTCTACGTGGCCCGGGGTGTCGATAAAGTTAAGCTGATAGGTTTCGCCGTCAGACGCTTTGTAGTCCAGCGTCACGCTTTGCGCTTTGATGGTAATGCCACGCTCACGCTCAAGATCCATGGAATCGAGAACCTGCGCCTCCATTTCACGGTCAGACAGGCCACCGCAGATCTGGATAATACGGTCAGACAGCGTCGATTTACCGTGGTCAATGTGAGCTATGATCGAAAAGTTACGTATATTCTTCATAAAGTATGATTATTGTGCCTTAATGCCCGGTTAACCAGGCTTTTAGAAGTCGCTGTTCTGAGCTTAACGTCTGTATTAATAGAAACGCCGCATTCTACACTACAACATTGAGGCGAGGAAATGTTCATACCGTATGGATTGTGGTATCTGGAAACGTCCTCGCATTTGTTATGCAAAATGCAACAAAGCCAGTGAAATCACTGGCTCGCGTCTTCCGAAGATGTTTCAAATCGCACAAGGCCAGGCGGCAATGCCACGCTTAAGATGATCGGTTGCCATTCTGCCCGGGCAGCAAACTTACGCGAGTAGCCGCGCGCAATCAGGAACCCGCCAATACCACCGAGGATCGCACCACATAATGCTGCGACGTCAGAAGCAAAGAGTAGCTGAAATAGCGAAGCGATAAGGAATAATCCCACCAGCGGCGACATATAAACCAGTAATGCGGAGCTAAGCAGGCTGCCTTCGGCGATCCCCAATTCCACTTTTTGCCCCGGCACTAACGGCTCATCACAGGGTACGACAATGGTATGCGTGGTTTGCGGGCCAAGTTTATTCAACACGCGGCTACCGCAACCGGCGCGTGAAGCGCAGCTGCTGCATGAAGCTTTAACATCACAACTGACCAGCGCCTGCCCGTTTTGCCAGGAGACGACGGTAGCCCACTCTTTGATCATTGCGCTGCCCCGAACTTAATATTCTCGGCAATGCGTTTCGCCGTTTGCGGCGGCAGTTCACCGACAATGGTGATTTCGGCGTTATCACGTACGCTTGTACTGACGGTTCTGCGTCCGGTGCGCAACATCTGATCGGTGCTCGATGGCGTAGCGCGGTTAACGTTTACCGAGAAGCTGAATAATCCGTCGGAATAGAGACGTGATTCGATAGGCATGTTGTCCATCGTCGGTAGCGGACGTCGACTACTGGAAACTTCGCTAAAACCCTGTGGCAACCAGGTTGGCGTCCAGCTGAATTTAGCTTTTTCACCTACAGGAACAGAAAGCAACGGCGGCAAATTTGCCTTCGCCAGCGTCTGCATACTGCTACTGATATCCTGATTGACGTTAAAAGCAATCACGCGAAATTGTTCCAGCGTTTCACCATCGCGATCAAGGAGATCAACCCTCATCGGTAATTTCGATTCGATGTCCATCCACACGATGTAGCTGTAGCGTGTACCATCTCGGGCAACCACGCGAATGACTTCGCAAAGACGATCAGCAATACGCGTGCGCCCGACGGAGATAAAGTCGTAGTAAGGAGAAAGGCGTTTGAAATCGGTATAGATGAGCGATGGCAGAGAATCAACAATGTAATCGCCATTAAGCGTGAACGGTTCAAGTCCCGGTTCAAAATAGCTGATTTCATTGCCACGCTGTACCACTTCCCGGCGCGGGCCATCCATTTGCAACAATTGTGCAAGAGGACGGTTATCGAGGCGTGCATGTCGATAACGCAGAGACTCAACACCCTGTTTATTGATGCTGATGAATGACAGCTCGTAATTCAGTGACTGACTGGCCAGGTTCATCTGCTGTAATAACGCCCCGGACGCGGGAGTGGCCGAGGCGTTAGCAGAGAATAACAGGCTACCTGTCACTAATGACATGGCAAACCAAAGTTGCTTCATTACTGCGATTGCGTTCCTAAAGTTTGAATTCCTGGCACCTGTACAGCGGCTTGCTGGGTTTGCGCCTGCTCAAACTGAAGCTGTTCAGAGTGGAGTCGGCGTTGCAGTTCGTAATCCTGCAACATTGCATTAATGCGACGACGCTGCTCCTGTACCTGCTGCTGTTGACCATTGTTTGCGGTCGCTTCAGAAGGTACTCCCAGGCTTACCGGGCTGGCTTTACCCATCATCGGCAGTGTATTAAATACCGGCGTTTCGGGCTGCTGGGACGTTTCAGATTGTCCATTATAGTGCTGGACGCCAACGATAACTGCAAGCGATACGCATGCTGCTACGCCCATTTGGGTAAGCTGTGCCGCCCACGGACGTACTTTCTGCCAGAATGGCATTTTCTGCCATTGATGCGGCGCAGGCTGGGCTTCCGGGATCAATGTCGCCGGTTGACGTACTGGCTCTTCTTCAATGGCGGCCATCACGCGTGAAGAGATATCGAAATGGAGCACCTCGGGAGTATCACCCCGCATTGAGTCACGGATTAAGTGATAGCTTTCCCAGGTTTTCTGCATTTCTGGGTTATGAGCCAGTTCGTTAAGCAGCTCACTATCCAGCGTTTCGCCATCCATTAAAGCGGAAAGTTGTTCTTTCTGCATGCCTAATACCCTTATCCAGTATCCCGCTATCGTCAACGCCTGATAAGCGGTTGAACTTTGTTATCAATAGCTTCCCTCGCTCGGAAGATACGTGAACGCACCGTACCTACCGGACAATCCATGATAGCGGCTATCTCTTCATAGCTCAGGCCATCCAGCTCCCGCAAGGTTATTGCCATGCGCAAATCTTCCGGGAGGGACTCAATAGTTCGGAAAACTATCTGTCTCAGTTCTTCTGACAACATTAAGTTCTCAGGGTTCGAAATTTCTTTCAACGCGCCGCCACTTTCGAAGTTTTCAGCTTCAATGGCATCCACATCACTGGAAGGTGGACGACGCCCCTGAGCAACCAGGTAATTTTTCGCTGTATTTACAGCAATCCGATACAGCCATGTATAAAAAGCGCTATCTCCCCGGAACGAATCCAGCGCACGATAGGCTTTAATAAAAGCTTCTTGTACCACATCGGGAACATCACCCGACGGCACATAGCGGGAAACCAGACTCGCCACTTTATGCTGATAGCGCACTACCAGTAGGTTAAAGGCTTTCTGATCTCCCTTCTGGACCCGTTCAACCAGGACCTGGTCCGTTAACTGCTCGCTCATCCGAGGTAAAGTCTCCCCAAACCAAATTTCCACGCGCTATCGAAACGCCACTCCATTAGCTGCAATTTGAGCAAGCAAAGGGTTAGAGTGTCTCGTTTTTGTAAAGTTCCGTAACGCATCTGTTTTTGTTTGTCATGCTGTAGACGGATCATTATCTATCATTATAAGTCTACAGAATCTGAACATCGCATTATCTGTGTAGAAATGCCCATTTAACTGCCTGAAGAGTAACCCAACGGCCTTTTTATTTCACCACCTAATCCTCCACCAGCCAGTAACTTCTCTTTTTCTCGCCGCCCTGCGTCAGCGTGTTTAGCCACTGTAACAAATATTAAAATAGCAGGTGTTTATTCGCACAACATGATGCTATGCTGACCAAACGGTGTTTAGTAAATTAAACAAAGAAAATGAATACTCTCCCAGAACATTCATGTGACGTGTTGATTATCGGTAGCGGCGCAGCCGGACTTTCACTGGCGCTACGCCTGGCTGACCAGCATCAGGTCATCGTTCTAAGTAAAGGCCCGGTAACGGAAGGTTCAACATTTTATGCCCAGGGCGGTATTGCCGCCGTGTTTGATGAAACTGACAGCATTGACTCGCATGTGGAAGACACATTGATTGCCGGGGCTGGTATTTGCGATCGCCATGCAGTTGAATTTGTCGCCAGCAATGCACGATCCTGTGTGCAATGGTTAATTGACCAAGGGGTTTTGTTTGATACCCACGTTCAACCGAATGGCGAAGAAAGCTACCATCTGACCCGTGAAGGTGGACATAGTCACCGTCGTATTCTTCATGCCGCCGACGCCACCGGTAGAGAAGTACAATCCACGCTGGTGAGCAAGGCGCAGAACCATCCGAATATTCGTGTGCTGGAGCGCAGCAACGCGGTTGATCTGATTGTCTCTGACAAAATTGGCCTGCCGGGCACGCGACGGGTTGTAGGCGCGTGGGTATGGAACCGAAATAAAGAAACGGTGGAAACCTGCCACGCAAAAGCAGTGGTACTGGCAACCGGCGGTGCGTCGAAGGTGTATCAGTACACCACCAATCCGGATATTTCTTCTGGCGATGGCATTGCTATGGCGTGGCGCGCGGGCTGTCGGGTTGCCAATCTCGAATTTAATCAGTTCCACCCTACCGCACTGTATCACCCACAGGCACGCAATTTCCTGTTAACGGAAGCACTGCGCGGCGAAGGCGCTTATCTCAAGCGCCCGGATGGCACGCGTTTTATGCCCGATTTTGATGAGCGCGGCGAACTGGCCCCGCGCGATATTGTCGCCCGCGCCATTGACCATGAAATGAAACGCCTCGGCGCAGATTGTATGTTCCTCGACATCAGCCATAAGCCCGCCGATTTTATTCGCCAGCATTTCCCGATGATCTATGAAAAACTGCTCGGGCTGGGGATTGATCTCACAAAAGAACCGGTGCCGATTGTGCCTGCTGCACATTATACCTGCGGTGGTGTAATGGTTGATGATCATGGGCGTACGGACGTCGAGGGCTTGTATGCCATTGGCGAGGTGAGTTATACCGGCTTACACGGCGCTAACCGCATGGCCTCGAATTCATTGCTGGAGTGTCTGGTCTATGGCTGGTCGGCGGCAGAAGATATCACCAGACGTATGCCTTATGCCCACGGCGTCAGTACGTTACCGCCGTGGGATGAAAGCCGCGTTGAGAACCCTGACGAACGGGTAGTAATTCAGCATAACTGGCACGAGCTACGGCTGTTTATGTGGGATTACGTTGGCATTGTGCGCACAACGAAGCGCCTGGAACGCGCCCTGCGGCGGATAACCATGCTCCAACAAGAAATAGACGAATATTACGCCCATTTCCGCGTCTCAAATAATTTGCTGGAGCTGCGTAATCTGGTGCAGGTTGCGGAATTGATTGTTCGCTGTGCGATGATGCGCAAGGAGAGTCGTGGCCTGCATTTCACGCTGGATTATCCGGAACTGCTCACCCATTCCGGTCCGTCGATCCTTTCCCCCGGCAATCATTACATAAACAGATAAAAAGCCTGGGTCAGCGCCGTATACGCTTCGGAATAGTTCTGGTCTGGCCCACGAATGACTAAGCGATCGCTAAAGCATTCTCCCGCCTGCGGGGAGAATGCCAGCAGCACCCGATGCGGCAGTCGCGCTTCGTTTTCCGCCACATCCGTCCGCAAACGTAAATGCCAGCCCATGCTTAATGCCAGCTCCGTAAAACCATTACCAATCTGCTCTGGCAGCACTACGCAGAAAAATCCCTCTTCGGTAATGCACTCCGCCGCACAGGTCAGCAGCGATGGGTGATCAAGCGTAGTGGTATAGCGAGCCTGTTCCCGTTGAGGGGTCGCGCACTCTACTCCCTGCTGATAGTAAGGTGGGTTACTGATGATTAAATCGAAGCGTACTGTCTGCTGTGTGATCCACTGCTGAATATCCGCCGTATGGACGTTAATCCGCTCTGCCCACGGGGACTGGTTGATATTTTCCTGCGCCTGCGCGGCAGCTTCACTTTCCAGCTCAACGGCATCAATTATCACGCTGTCATCGGTTCGCTGCGCCAGCATTAATGCCAGCAACCCGCTACCCGCGCCGATATCAAGGCAACGTTTCACCCCAGCCACCGGTGCCCATGCGCCCAGCAAAATGCCATCCGTTCCCACTTTCATCGCACAGCGATCGTGAGCAACAAAAAACTGTTTAAAAGTAAATCCATTACGACGAAGCACGGATGTAGACTGTGACATGAAAATAAAACCTTGCAGGAAAAACGGCGATAGCACCGGGTGAGAACAATACCCGAGAAGCGATATCCATACAAACAGATGAAGATTGCAGCCGTAACGTCTATAATCAGCGCCCCACACAGAGGTAGAACATGACTGTAACGACTTTTTCCGAACTTGAACTCGACGAAAGCCTGCTGGAAGCCCTCCAGGATAAAGGTTTCACTCGCCCGACCGCCATTCAGGCTGCCGCCATTCCGCCTGCGCTCGATGGCCGTGATGTACTCGGTTCTGCGCCGACAGGCACCGGTAAAACGGCGGCGTATCTGCTGCCAGCGTTGCAGCACCTGCTCGATTTCCCGCGTAAGAAATCCGGTCCGCCGCGTATTTTGATCCTCACCCCAACTCGCGAGCTGGCGATGCAGGTGGCCGATCATGCCCGCGAACTGGCGAAACATACGCATCTGGATATCGCCACCATCACCGGCGGCGTAGCCTATATGAACCACGCGGAAGTGTTCAGCGAAAATCAGGACATCGTGGTCGCCACGACCGGACGTCTGCTGCAATACATAAAAGAAGAGAACTTCGATTGCCGCGCGGTTGAAACGCTGATCCTCGACGAAGCAGACCGTATGCTGGATATGGGCTTCGCTCAGGATATCGAACATATTGCTGGCGAAACGCGCTGGCGTAAACAGACCCTGCTCTTTTCGGCAACGCTGGAAGGCGATGCGATTCAGGACTTTGCCGAGCGTCTGCTGGAAGATCCGGTGGAGGTTTCTGCCAATCCGTCCACCCGTGAGCGCAAAAAAATTCATCAGTGGTATTACCGCGCCGATGACCTGGAACATAAAACCGCATTGCTGGTGCATCTGTTAAAACAGCCGGAAGCGACCCGCTCAATTGTGTTTGTGCGTAAGCGTGAACGTGTGCATGAGCTGGCAAACTGGCTGCGCGAAGCGGGCATCAACAACTGCTATCTCGAAGGTGAGATGGTACAAGGCAAGCGTAACGAAGCGATCAAGCGTTTGACCGAAGGTCGCGTAAACGTACTGGTTGCAACCGATGTTGCCGCGCGCGGTATCGACATTCCTGACGTCAGCCACGTCTTTAACTTCGATATGCCGCGCAGTGGCGATACTTATTTGCACCGTATCGGACGTACCGCGCGCGCCGGTCGTAAAGGCACCGCGATTTCGCTGGTGGAAGCCCATGACCATTTGCTGCTGGGCAAAGTTGGCCGTTATATTGAAGAGCCAATTAAAGCTCGCGTTATTGATGAGTTACGCCCGAAAACGCGTGCGCCAAGCGAGAAGCAGACCGGCAAGCCATCGAAGAAAGTACTGGCAAAACGCGCCGAGAAGAAAAAAGTTAAAGAGAAAGAGAAGCCGCGAGTGAAAAAACGCCATCGCGATACCAAAAATATTGGTAAGCGCCGTAAACCAAGCGGAACGGGCGTGCCACCGCAAACGACAGAAGAGTAATCTCAATGCCGGGTTTAAGCCCGGCATTATTTTTATCCAGCCACAAAACACTCTTCAACACACTGAATAAAAGTGTGCATCGCCGGACTAACCGCTTTTCCGGCATGGTGAGCGCACATTGCCGTAATGGTCTGCGTCTGTTCGCCAAAAGGCAATTCGATTAATTCGCCACTCGCAAGTTCATTTCCCACTGCAAAGCGCGGCAGGTAACTGACCCCGATATTTGCCGCGACACAACGCTTGATGCTTTCGATACTTATAAGCTCAATGGTGTTTTCCACCGTGATCCGCCGCTGGCGCAGCGTGCTCTCAAATATCTGCCGGAAGACACATTGTGGTTCGTTGATAATAAAGCTACAGGCGTTATGTCTTCCCGGCTCAGTAAAATCGATATCTGCAATTTGCGGTGAAGCCACCAGCACCAGCGGTTGTTCACCCAACTCTCGTCGGTTCAGAACATCATCATTCCCTACGCGATAAAAAACCCCGACATCGGCCTCATCATTCAGTAGCGCATCACGGATCACGTAACAGTTCAGCGACTGCAACGATAAACGCACTTTTGGAGCGCGTTGCCGAAAACGCTGCAACACCTGCGGCATTCGGTAAGAGAGCAACGTTTCGCCTGAAACAACGCGTAGTTCCCCGTCCGGATCCGACTCTTTTTTCGCAGCCTCACGAAGCGTATCCATCACTCGGGTAAGTTCATAGATGTGCGGCAGCAACTTTTTTCCTTCGCGGGTAAGGCACATTCGTCGACCAATTTTCTCAAACAATTGTACCGAGAACTCCTGCTCAAGCTGCTGAATATGAAAAGTCACCGTCGATTGTGTACAGCACAATTTTTGCGAAGCTCGCAAAAAGGAACCCTCTTCCACCACGGTTTTAAGTGTAATAAAACGGCGCAGATCCATAACCCCAAACCTATCGAAAATATCGAATTTAGAATGTAAAAACATTCATTTTTTTAAATGTTCCGTGTCGGGTACTGTCTACCAAAACAGAGGAGATAACAAGTGACACCGACCCTTTTAAGTGCTTTTTGGACTTACACCCTGATTACCGCCATGACGCCAGGACCGAACAATATTCTCGCCCTTAGCTCTGCTACGTCGCATGGATTTCGTCAAAGTACCCGCGTGCTGGCAGGGATGAGTCTGGGATTTTTGATTGTGATGTTACTGTGTGCGGGCATTTCATTTTCACTGGCAGTGATTGACCCGGCAGCGGTACACCTTTTGAGTTGGGCGGGGGCGGCATATATTGTCTGGCTGGCGTGGAAAATCGCCACCAGCCCAACAAAGGAAGACGGACTTCAGGCAAAACCAATCAGCTTTTGGGCCAGCTTTGCTTTGCAGTTTGTGAACGTCAAAATCATTTTGTACGGTGTTACGGCACTGTCGACGTTTGTTCTGCCGCAAACACAGGCGCTAAGCTGGGTAGTTGGCGTCAGCGTTTTGCTGGCGATGATTGGGACGTTTGGTAATGTGTGCTGGGCGCTGGCGGGGCATCTGTTTCAGCGATTGTTTCGCCAGTATGGTCGCCAGTTAAATATCGTGCTCGCGCTGCTGCTGATCTATTGCGCGGTACGCATTTTCTATTAATTAAAAAAGCGGAAGAGGTCGCCCTCTTCCGCTTAGTAACTTGCTACTTAAGCCTTACAGGCTTTCAGTAAAGGTACGAGCGATAACGTCGCGCTGCTGTTCCGGAGTCAGAGAGTTAAAGCGAACTGCATAACCTGATACACGGATGGTCAGCTGCGGATATTTTTCCGGATGCTTAACTGCATCTTCCAGAGTTTCACGACGCAGAACGTTAACGTTCAGGTGTTGACCACCTTCAACGCGAACTTCTGGTTTCACTTCTACTGGAACTTCACGGTATTCAATGTCACCCAGTTTGCTTACTGCAACCACTTCATCTTCTGCATAACCTGCTTTTGCAACGATGCAACGCGCTTCGCCTTTTTCGCTGTCCAGCAGCCAGAAAGAGTTCAGCAGATCGTCGTTAGCGGCTTTAGTAATCTGGATACCTGTAATCATGTGATGCCTCCCCGGCAAAATTATTTGATTTATTCAGCCTGTCGCGGCCAATTGGTAAAACCATTGTTGCTTGAGTGTATATATACTCCTCAACAACCCTTGATTCCTTGATTTAAATCAATAAAAACCACACATCGATTGTGGTCGCAAATGGATTTTATTGTTTTACATCAACTTATGCGGGTGTGAAATTTTACCAATTTACATTTTTTTGCACTCGTTTAAGTCTAAAAAATGAGCATGATTTTGTTCTGTAGAAATAAGCAGTTAAGCTAGGCGGATTGAAGATTCGCAGGAGAGCGAGATGGCTAACGAATTAACCTGGCATGACGTGCTGGCTGAAGAGAAGAAGCAACCCTATTTTCTTAATACCCTTCAGACCGTCGCCAGCGAGCGGCAGTCCGGCGTCACTATCTATCCACCACAAAAAGATGTCTTTAACGCGTTCCGCTTTACCGAGTTGGGTGACGTTAAAGTGGTGATTCTCGGCCAGGATCCTTATCACGGACCGGGACAGGCGCATGGTCTGGCATTTTCCGTTCGTCCCGGCATTGCCATTCCTCCGTCATTATTGAATATGTATAAAGAGCTGGAAAATACTATTCCGGGCTTCACCCGCCCTAATCATGGCTATCTCGAAAGCTGGGCGCGTCAGGGCGTTCTGCTGCTCAATACTGTGTTGACGGTTCGCGCAGGTCAGGCGCATTCCCACGCCAGCCTCGGTTGGGAGACGTTTACTGATAAAGTCATCAGCCTGATTAACCAGCACCGCGAAGGCGTGGTGTTTTTGTTGTGGGGATCACATGCGCAAAAGAAAGGGGCGATTATAGATAAGCAACGCCATCATGTACTGAAAGCACCGCATCCGTCGCCGCTTTCGGCGCATCGTGGATTCTTTGGCTGCAACCATTTTGTGCTGGCAAATCAGTGGCTGGAACAACGTGGCGAGACGCCGATTGACTGGATGCCAGTATTACCGGCAGAGAGTGAGTAAATTTGCGGGGAAATGCCGGATGGCAGAGTTGCCACCCGGCTGATTTATCAGGCTTTATTCTGACGCCACCATTCACCAAGCAAAACGCCGGTTGCGACAGAGATATTCAGCCCGGCAACGTTGCCCGTACCGTCAATCTTCACGCGCAGATCGTTCGGATCGCGTGCGGCATCCGGTAACCCTTCATATTCCTGACCCAGCACCAGTACCATTTTCGCTGGCAGACTAGTTTTGAACAGCGGTTTACCCTGCTCGCTGGAAGTGGTCACTACGGTGTAACCTGCCTGACGGAAATCATCCAGCACGTTAACAATGTTGTCGCCAGTAATCGGCTGAACGTGCTCTGCGCCGCCTTCTGCGGTACGGATAGCCGCCCCCGACTCCAGCAGTGCCGCATCCTGCACCACGACACCTTTCACGCCGAAGTGCGCGCAGCTGCGCATCATGCCACCCAGGTTATGCGGGTTAGATTCGTTTTCCAGTGCCAGAACGCAATCCTGCGCGCCTGCCTGGCTTACCCACTGCTGCACGGTTGTACCGTTACGCTTTTTGATCAAGAAGCAAACGCCGCCGTGATGTTCCGTGCCTGACGCTTTTGTCAATTCCGCTTCATCCACCACATGGTACGCTTTGCGGTTTGCTGCCATCCAGCGCAAGGCTTCTTTAAAACGCGGCGTTACACTCTGGATAAACCAGGCGCGAACAATCGCTTCCGGACGGCTCTGGAAAAGTGCCTGACATGCATTTTCGCCGTAGACGCGGGTTTCTTCCGCACGCTGACGACGCAACACTTCCGGATCAATAAAACTTTTACCACTGATGCCACCGTGATCGGCCTTTTCCGGCGTCTCATCACCCGGCGCGCGGGAAACCGTGCGCCACGGCGAATCTTCCCACTTGCGGTCACGGGGCTGACTCTGTTTGTCATCGCGGGCGGGGCGACGGCCACCGTCAGCACGAGATTTTCCTGGACGCCCGCCCCCTTTCCCGGTACGCGGGTTGTGGGTACGTTTATCAGAATCATCATCACTGCGGACATACATCACTTTGACCTTGCCGCTTTTACCTTTCATTTCATCGTTCATGCTTTTCTCCACCAGCGCTGCGCGAAGCGCGCAGATTACCCGAAGTCCGCGCGGTTCGCCATGATTTCGTACCAAAGCCTGCGACTATCATACCTATTGAATAAAACAGATTGTTGTCTGGAACAATGTCCCCGATAATATGTAACATATTAGAAACATACCGGCGTCGTTGCCGATAAGTCTCCTTACTCATCCCGAGGTTAGTTATGAATACCGTTTGTACCCATTGTCAGGCCATCAATCGCATTCCCGACGATCGGATCGAAGATGCGGCAAAATGCGGACGCTGCGGTCACGACTTGTTTGACGGAGAGGTGATTAATGCGACCGGTGAAACACTCGACAAATTGCTGAAGGATGATCTACCTGTGGTGATCGACTTCTGGGCACCGTGGTGCGGCCCCTGCCGTAATTTCGCACCAATTTTTGAAGATGTCGCGCAAGAGCGTAGCGGTAAAGTGCGCTTTGTGAAAGTGAATACCGAAGCTGAACGTGAATTGAGCAGTCGCTTTGGAATTCGTAGTATACCGACGATCATGATTTTCAAAAACGGTCAGGTTGTCGACATGCTTAATGGCGCAGTACCGAAAGCGCCGTTCGATAGCTGGCTGAACGAATCTCTTTAATCTTACCGGGGCACATCTTGTGCCCCGTTTTCTCCTCTGCGACAATGGCGTTTTTTCGACGCTCTCTTATGACCGAAAACGCTGTTCTCCAGTTACGCGCCGAGCGTATTGCGCGCGCAACACGTCCTTTTCTTGCCCGCGGTAATCGCGTTCGTCGCTGCCAACGCTGTCTTTTGCCAGAGAAATTATGTCTCTGTTCGACAATTACCCCAGCACAAGCAAAAAGTCGCTTCTGTTTGCTGATGTTCGACACCGAGCCAATGAAGCCAAGTAACACCGGGCGTCTGATTGCTGATATTTTGCCTGATACCGTTGCGTTTCAATGGTCGCGTACCGACCCCTCGCAAGACTTGCTGGATCTGGTACAAAACCCGGACTATCAACCAATGGTGGTCTTTCCCGCCTCGTATGCTGATGAGCAACGGGAAGTGATCTTCACACCACCTGCCGGTAAGCCACCGCTGTTTATCATGCTCGATGGTACCTGGCCGGAAGCGCGCAAGATGTTTCGTAAAAGTCCGTATCTGGATAATCTTCCCGTCATTTCCGTCGATCTTTCCCGGCTTTCTGCCTATCGCCTGCGTGAAGCCCAGGCTGAAGGCCAATATTGTACTGCCGAGGTAGCCATCGCACTGTTAGATATGGCCGGCGATACCGGGGCGGCAGCAGGGTTAGGCGAGCTTTTTACCCGCTTTAAAACACGCTATCTGGCAGGAAAAACGCAACATCTGGGTAGCATCACAGCAGAACAGTTAGAAAGCGTTTAAAATCATTCGGTCACTTCTGCGGGAGACCGGTATGAGTCAGCGAGGACTGGAAGCACTACTGCGACCAAAATCGATAGCGGTAATTGGCGCATCGATGAAACCCAATCGCGCAGGTTACCTGATGATGCGTAACCTGCTGGCGGGAGGCTTTAACGGACCGGTACTTCCGGTGACGCCAGCCTGGAAAGCGGTGTTGGGTGTGTTAGCCTGGCCGGATATTGCCAGCTTGCCCTTTACACCCGACCTTGCGGTTTTATGTACCAATGCCAGCCGTAATCTTGCTCTTCTGGAAGAGCTCGGCGAGAAAGGCTGTAAAACCTGCATTATTCTTTCCGCCCCGGCATCGCAACATGAAGATCTCCGCGCCTGCGCCCTGCGCCATAACATGCGCCTGCTAGGACCAAACAGTCTGGGTTTACTGGCTCCCTGGCAAGGTCTGAATGCCAGCTTTTCGCCTGTGCCGATTAAACGCGGCAAGCTGGCGTTTATTTCACAATCGGCTGCCGTCTCCAACACCATCCTCGACTGGGCGCAACAGCGTGAGATGGGCTTTTCCTACTTTATTGCGCTCGGCGACAGCCTGGATATCGACGTTGATGAATTGCTCGACTATCTTGCGCGCGACAGTAAAACCAGCGCCATCCTGCTCTATCTCGAACAGTTAAGCGACGCGCGACGCTTTGTTTCGGCGGCCCGTAGTGCCTCGCGTAATAAACCGATTCTGGTGATTAAAAGCGGACGTAGCCCGGCGGCACAGCGACTGCTCAACACGACGGCAGGAATGGATCCGGCGTGGGATGCGGCTATTCAGCGTGCCGGTTTGTTGCGGGTACAGGACACCCACGAGCTGTTTTCGGCGGTGGAAACCCTTAGCCATATGCGCCCGCTGCGTGGCGACCGGTTGATGATTATCAGCAACGGTGCTGCGCCTGCCGCGCTGGCGCTGGATGCCTTATGGTCACACAATGGCAAGCTGGCAACGCTAAGCGAAGAAACCTGCCAGAAACTGCGCGATGCACTGCCTGGACATGTGGCAATCTCTAACCCGCTCGATCTGCGCGATGACGCCAGCAGCGAGCATTATGTCAAAACGCTGGACATTCTGCTCCACAGCCAGGATTTTGATGCGCTGATGGTTATTCATTCACCCAGCGCAGCGGCTCCCGCAACAGAAAGCGCGCAAGAATTAATTGAAGCGGTAAAGCATCATCCCCGCAGCAAATATGTCTCTTTGCTGACGAACTGGTGCGGCGAGCACTCCTCGCAAGAGGCACGACGTTTATTCAGCGAAGCCGGGCTGCCGACCTATCGCACGCCGGAAGGCACCATCACCGCGTTTATGCATATGGTGGAGTACCGGCGTAATCAGAAGCAACTACGCGAAACGCCGGCGTTGCCCAGCAATCTGACTTCCAATACCGCAGAAGCGCATCTTCTGTTGCAACAGGCGATTGCCGAAGGGGCTACGTCGCTCGATACCCATGAAGTTCAGCCTATCCTGCAAGCGTATGGCATGAACACGCTCCCCACCTGGATTGCCAGCGATAGCACCGAAGCGGTGCATATTGCCGAACAGATTGGTTATCCGGTGGCGCTGAAATTGCGTTCGCCGGATATTCCACATAAATCGGAAGTTCAGGGCGTAATGCTGTACCTGCGTACAGCCAATGAAGTCCAGCAAGCGGCAAACGCTATTTTCGATCGCGTAAAAATGGCATGGCCGCAGGCGCGGATCCACGGCCTGTTGGTGCAAAGTATGGCTAACCGGGCTGGCGCTCAGGAGTTGCGGGTTGTGGTTGAGCACGATCCGGTTTTCGGGCCGTTGATCATGCTGGGTGAGGGAGGTGTGGAGTGGCGTCCTGAAGATCAAGCCGTCGTCGCACTGCCGCCGCTGAACATGAACCTGGCCCGCTATCTGGTTATTCAGGGGATCAAAAGTAAAAAGATTCGTGCGCGCAGTGCGCTACGCCCATTGGATGTTGCAGGCTTGAGCCAGCTTCTGGTGCAGGTTTCCAACCTGATTGTCGATTGCCCGGAAATTCAGCGTCTGGATATTCATCCTTTGCTGGCTTCTGGCAGTGAATTTACCGCGCTGGATGTCACGCTGGATATCGCGCCGTTTGAAGGCGATAACGAGAGTCGGCTGGCAGTGCGCCCTTATCCGCATCAGCTGGAAGAATGGGTAGAATTGAAAAACGGTGAACGCTGCTTGTTCCGCCCGATTTTGCCAGAAGATGAGCCACAACTTCAGCAATTCATTTCGCGAGTCACCAAAGAAGATCTTTATTACCGCTACTTTAGCGAGATCAACGAATTTACTCATGAAGATTTAGCCAACATGACGCAGATCGACTACGATCGGGAAATGGCGTTTGTAGCGGTACGACGTATTGATCAAACGGAAGAGATCCTCGGCGTCACGCGTGCGATCTCCGACCCTGATAACATCGATGCCGAATTTGCCGTGCTGGTTCGCTCGGATCTCAAAGGGTTAGGCTTAGGTCGACGCTTAATGGAAAAGTTGATTACCTATACGCGAGATCACGGACTACAACGTCTGAATGGTATTACGATGCCAAACAATCGTGGCATGGTGGCGCTAGCCCGCAAGCTCGGGTTTAACGTTGATATCCAGCTCGAAGAGGGGATCGTTGGGCTTACGCTAAATCTTGCCCAACGCGAGGAATCATGAGTAAGGTACTGGAAATGTTGACCACTTAATCGGGACTGGTGTTATTATTGCCCGCTTATGTCGTCTGCATTGCACAGAGGACCCTTCAATGAACAGAGAAGAAATGCACTGTGATGTTGTCAAAATTTAAGCGTAATAAACATCAACAACACCTTGCCCAACTACCCAAGATTTCTCAATCAGTTGATGATGTCGATTTCTTTTACGCTCCCGCCGACTTCCGGGAGACGCTGCTGGAAAAAATAGCCAGCGCGAAGCAGCGCATTTGCATTGTCGCCCTGTATCTCGAACAGGATGACGGTGGCAAAGGCATTCTGAACGCGTTGTATGAAGCTAAAAGGCAGCGTCCGGAACTGGATGTGCGGGTGCTGGTCGACTGGCATCGTGCACAACGTGGACGCATTGGCGCTGCGGCATCTAACACTAACGCTGACTGGTACTGCCGCATGGCGCAGGAAAATCCGGGCGTAGATGTTCCGGTTTATGGCATTCCAATCAATACCCGTGAAGCCCTTGGTGTTCTGCACTTTAAAGGCTTTATCATCGACGATAGCGTACTTTATAGCGGTGCCAGCCTGAACGATGTTTACCTGCATCAGCACGATAAATATCGCTACGACCGTTATCATCTTATCCGTAACCGTAAGATGTCAGACATTATGTTTGAATGGGTTACACAGAATATTATGAATGGCCGCGGCGTTAATCGTCTGGATGATGTTAATCGGCCAAAAAGCCCGGAAATCAAGAACGATATTCGTCTGTTCCGCCAGGAGCTGCGTGATGCCGCTTATCATTTCCAGGGCGATGCCGACAACGATCAGCTTTCCGTAACGCCGCTAGTGGGGCTGGGGAAATCGAGTCTGTTGAACAAGACCATTTTCCATCTTATGCCTTGTGCCGAGCAGAAACTAACCATCTGTACGCCATACTTCAACCTGCCAGCAATCCTTGTGCGCAATATTATCCAGTTGCTGCGCGAAGGGAAAAAGGTCGAAATTATTGTTGGTGATAAAACCGCGAACGACTTCTACATTCCGGAAGATGAACCTTTCAAGATAATTGGCGCATTGCCTTATCTCTATGAGATCAATCTGCGTCGTTTCCTGAGCCGTTTGCAGTATTACGTCAATACTGACCAGCTAGTGGTTCGGTTATGGAAAGATGACGACAACACCTATCACCTAAAAGGGATGTGGGTTGATGATAAGTGGATGTTGATCACCGGTAATAACCTGAACCCGCGCGCCTGGCGTCTGGATCTGGAAAACGCCATTTTGATCCACGATCCGCAACTTGAGCTGGCGCCACAGCGAGAGAAAGAACTGGAGCTGATCCGCGAGCATACCACCATCGTTAAGCACTATCGCGATCTGCAAAGTATTGCCGATTATCCGGTGAAGGTTCGTAAACTCATCCGCCGTTTGCGCCGTATCCGCATCGACCGATTAATTAGCCGCATCCTGTAATCACAACCCCGTCCTGTACGGGGTTTGTTTTTTGGAGGCCACGTTTTGCGTATTCTTTTTGTCTGTTCGCTATTGTTACTTTCTGGATGCAGCCATATGGCTAACGATAGCTGGAGCGGGCAGGATAAAGCTCAACACTTTATCGCCTCGGCGATGCTTTCCGCCGCCGGAAATGAATATTCACAGCATCAGGGGATGAGCCGGGATCGCAGTGCCATGTTTGGATTGATGTTCTCTGTCAGTTTGGGGGCGTCAAAAGAGCTTTGGGATAGCCGCCCCGAAGGGAGCGGCTGGAGCTGGAAGGATTTGGCCTGGGATGTCGCCGGTGCAAGCACCGGCTATACCGTCTGGCAACTGACCCGTCACTAAAGACGCATCCCCTTCCCTTTGCGATGTAGCATCAAAGAAACCAGAAACGCCACCACGGCCATCAAGGTCACATACCAGAAGAAGGCTGTTTCCATTCCTATTGATTTCAGCGACAACGCTACGTACTCCGCCGAACCACCAAATATAGCATTAGCGACCGCATATGACAGGCCAACGCCTAATGCGCGAACCTGTGCCGGGAACATCTCAGCCTTCAGTATTCCACTGATTGATGTATAAAAACTCACTATCAGCAGGGCACACATCACCAGACCAAAAGCGGCATAAGGCGAGGAAACGTTTTGCAATGCTGAGAGAATAGGAACGGTAAAAATGGCTGCCAGCGAACCGAAACATAACATTGAGGTACGGCGACCAATCTTATCCGACAGCGCGCCAATAAGTGGTTGAATAAGCATGAATACAAACAATGCGGCAGTCATAATGCCACTCGCCACGTTGGCATGCATTCCCGCAGTATTTACCAGATACTTCTGCATATAAGTGGTGAAGGTATAGAAACAAAGGGAGCCCGCAGCGGTAAAACCGAGAACCATGATGAATGCACGGCGATTGCGCCATAATCCTTTCAGAGATCCAGCTTCTTTTAAAGCGCGCGTTTCTTGTTGCGAAGTTTCATCTAACTGACGACGTAACCACAACGCCACAACAGCTAACACAGCTCCTAACGCGAAAGGAATACGCCATCCCCACTCTCTGAGTGCAGCGTCTTCCATGGTGTGTTGTAAAACCACGACAACCAGTAGGGCTAGCAGTTGTCCGCCGATCAACGTCACATACTGAAATGATGCGTAAAAACCTTTGCGCCCTTCAACGGCAACTTCACTCATATAGGTGGCGCTGGTGCCATATTCTCCGCCAACAGATAATCCCTGAAATAAACGCGCGAGAAGCAATAATGCCGGAGCCCACGTACCTATAGTTTCATAACCTGGGAGGCAGGCGATAACCAGCGATCCGAAACACATCATACACACCGATAACAGCATCGATTTTTTGCGACCATGTTTATCGGCTATGCGGCCAAATAGCCAACCGCCTATTGGGCGCATCAGGAATCCCGCAGCAAAAACACCTGCTGTTTGTAGTAGTTGAGTCGTCGTGTTCCCGGAAGGGAAGAAAATGTGGGCAAAGTAGAGTGAACAGAACGAGTAGACATAGAAATCGAACCACTCGACCAGATTACCTGAAGAGGCCCCCACAATCGCCCAAATGCGGCGACGAGTATCACTACTTGTCAGTTTGCTGTCTGCCGTTACAGTACTTTCAACCATGCCATTATGTCTCCTGCCGTAATCCGATGCTTTTGTCGGTCGCTTTTATTTATTTCTTTTGGTAAAGAAAATGTTATACATTTGTTGCGTATCATTATGCAACCTTAACCATGAATTTAGTTAGCAGGAAAATGGTTATTGAGGAGCTTAAGGATAAATTTCTGGTAAGGAGGACACGTATGGAAGTAGGCAAGTTGGGGAAACCGCATCCGTTGCTGAATCTGGCATATGTGGGAGTATAAGACGCGCAGCGTCGCATCAGGCATTTTTTTCTGCGCCAACGCAAAAAGGCCATCGTGACTGATGGCCTTTCGCTTAATTTGATGCCTGGCAGTTCCCTACTCTCGCATGGGGAGACCCCACACTACCATCGGCGCTACGGCGTTTCACTTCTGAGTTCGGCATGGGGTCAGGTGGGACCACCGCGCTACGGCCGCCAGGCAAATTCTGTTTTATCAGACCGCTTCTGCGTTCTGATTTAATCTGTATCAGGCTGAAAATCTTCTCTCATCCGCCAAAACACCTTCGGCGTTGTAAGGTTAAGCCTCACGGTTCATTAGTACCGGTTAGCTCAACGC
>OAVP01000532.1_pt1 | contig 20716 bp, 16 predicted proteins | sample 1495311 | NCBI WGS metagenome assembly OAVP01 (sample SAMEA2580102, study PRJEB22360) | human gut metagenome | biome: human gut; feature: human-associated habitat; material: faeces | place: Denmark | collected 2008/2010
TACAAGAGAACACATTTTGAAGGCCGCTTATGAACTGATCAATAGAGAAGGTTTTGGCAACTTTACGGCCCGGAATATCGCTAAGCACATGGGAATTTCTACTCAACCAATTTATCTTGAGTTCGAAAATATGCAGGACTTAAAAAATACCTTGGTGGAGGCTGTTTTCAAAGATTTATCGGAAAATGTTTTTCCAGTCGTTCGAACAGGAGACAAACTTGTTGATTTAGGCCTGAATTATATACGCTTCGCGCAAGAGCAGCACAATCTCTACATCGCCCTTTTTATCGACGACTACGGCGGTGGGAAATTGATGCATGATTTTTCATCCACCTATTTCAAATCCTTGATCAAATCAGAAGAAAAATATGCAGATCTATCCGAAGATGCGATAAATGCACTACATAATGGCGCATGGATCGTTGTGACTGGTTTGGCTTCCTTAATGTCGGCGGGTATCATCACACCCACCGATGATCAGATCATCAAAATCATCAACGAGACGATCGCAGGCGTAATCGAAAAGAAAGAAAACTATATTTTCGATTAAAGAACAAAAAATCTGTATCCATTTCCATTTTGGATGCAGATTTTTCTTGACATTTTTTGTAAAACTAGCGAAAATAACTGTTATGGAGAGTTGGCAGAGTGGTAATGCAGCGGACTCGAAATCCGCCGACCCGGTTCATCCCGGCGCGCAGGTTCAAATCCTGTACTCTCCTTATACCAACGCTTTGGAGCGTTTAGCCTATCTTTCGAGATAGGCTTTTTTGTTTGTTGTGGGCAGAAGAATATAAATGACTGCCGAGGTTGATCGATAACCATCTGAAAAGCGATTAACCTACACTCGGTCTAGAAAACAGCATAATTGTTCCGTCAACTTGCCGATATCTTTTTTGCTTGTGGTCCTGCAACAAACGAAAAGAATCAATCGGGCAAACGTGCTAAGGCGTATTCAATTTGTTCAGAAGTAAAGCCTTCAAAGGAAAGTTGGCTCGCCACACGCTCATCCGATAAGGATAAATTTTGCGAGTAGCGAATCGCTTTTTTCAATGCTTGCTCGTTCCAATCGGCATCCACGGTGGCTACGGCAAAGTCTGCTGCGCTCTCAGAAAAATCTTCATAGAGTAGTTGGCGTTTTAAGCTCGACTGAGAAAACGCATTGCTGGATAAGTATCTTTCTGCACGATTCAGTGCATTTCTTTCTTCACGAGAAAGTTCAGGTGTATGTTGCTCGTTGTTCGCGGGTTCTTCTTGTTGTGCGCTACTTGCTTCGTTGTTGCCAGCTTTTTGTTCTCCTTGTGGTTGTTCCATGGAAGCAGCGGCATCGCCAAAGGATTCGCTTTGCCTTGATTCGTTACGTAAAGAAAGGCTTAATTGCGCAGTGATGCTATCGAAAGATGTCACATCTTGGTAGAAGGACAAGCCACCATAAGAAAACAAGGCAATAAAAGCGGAAGCGACAATGATCAAAACGTTTCGATCTCGTTTTGCATTTTGTTTTACTAGCCCAATATAAAATAAGACAATGCCAAAAACGAAACAGAACAATCCAATGAAAAACAAAATGGCGAAAAACGTAGCCATAAAAATTCCTCCTAAATAAAAGTCTCCTGAAAAGACAATAGTACTATGTTCTGTACCAGAAAACAGATTTGTCTTTTCATGAATAGAGGAAAAGGATGATTTGACAAATGTAACGTGTATGCTATTAATGGATCATTCATAAGTATTAAAGGAATGACGCTCAAGAATGACTAGTGAAATAGATGGTAAACTTAATAAAAGCACAGTTGTATCAGCAGGAGGCAAGAAGATGGATTTTGAAGAAAAAGATTATTTTATGCGTTATACAAAAGTTGCGGCACAGGGATTGAGTAAGTTTATTACGCAAGGATCTGTTGATGAAATCTTACAGCTAGATGAACAGCAAAGTGGACAGAAGCAAGAAGTGGATGCTGCAAAAGACAAAAGCGAGCCAAAAAACAAGAAAGCACCTAGCTAATTATTTCCTTAGCGAGGTGCTTTCAGTACGAATCGGTATCCTTCATTTGGATAAACTCCTTATGCAGTTTTTTTCAATTCTTGTACAGCTTGCTCGATCGTAATTCCAGTCGCAAAATGATTCGCATCTTTTTTATCGAAAACGATAAATAAATTCAATTTGGTATCCAGAGTTACACGATATTGTAGATCTGTGTTATAGAATGTCATAGTCATTCTCCTTTCTTAAAACTTGTCATTGAAAGGCAACGGTTAGTTGATAACGAAATTCCATAGTTAGAATAACACTTTTTTTCACAATAGTCCAATAAAACTATCAAACGAACAAATCTGACTGATTATTTTCAGGAAATCAATGCTGAAAATGGAAGCAAAAGAAGTTTGCTGGAGTCAGTAAATTCGGGAAAAGTATCTTTGTATATTTTCAGAAAAATAGAATTCATAAAAAATTTCTTAAGAATTTTGAGGATAGCTATTTTCTTAGATAACAAATTTGTAAGATTGAGAGTATGAGATGATTGGAAACCTTGATATCATAAGGTTTATCTTCAAATTATGTTTTGTGCAAAAATATATTGATTGTATTTTTTTGAAAAAGAGATCGTATCTCTTGAATTCTATGGTATGATTTACTTTAGAAAATGAAAATGGATTATGAAAACGGATGTGAAAATATGTGCGGAATTGTCGGCTTTGTCAATTCAAAAGACCAAAAAGAAATCATTATTGAACGCATGATGGACCGGATCGTTCATCGCGGACCAAACAGTTCAGGGAAATTTACCGACGACCGAGTGGCATTAGGGTTTCGTCGTTTATCGATCATCGACTTAGAAGGTGGCTCACAACCAATTTTTAATGAGGATCGAACAAAAGTAATCATTTTTAATGGTGAAATTTACAACTTTCAAGTATTGCGTGAGGAATTGATCCAAGCAGGTCATGTCTTTTCTACCCATGCGGATACCGAAGTAGTCTTACATGGCTATGAAGAGTGGGGGATTGATGTTTTGCAACGCCTGCGGGGAATGTTTGCTTTTGCCATCTGGGATACTCAAAAACAAGAGCTTTTCGGCGCGCGGGATCACTTTGGCATCAAACCGTATTACTATGCACAAATGAACGGCAGTTTCATGTTTGGCTCTGAAATCAAAAGCTTTTTGCCTCATCCAGATTTCAAGAAAGAATTAAACCAGGAGGCGTTGAAACCTTATTTGACGTTCCAATACTCGCCTTTGAACGGAGAAACCTTCTTTAAAGGCGTTCATCGTTTGCAAGAAGGGCATTATTATCTGTTTAATGAACAGGGATTGACGATCAAGCAGTACTGGGATGCAGATTTTTCAGTGAAAGAAAATCATTCAAGAGAAGAATGGGTCGATAAAATCGATCAAGCAGTCCAAGAATCAATTGCCGCTCATCAAATCAGTGATGTTGAAGTCGGCTCATTTTTATCCAGTGGTGTCGATTCAAGTTACGTGGCCTCGGTCTTGCGCCCAGATCACTCATTTTCAATTGGGTTTGATGACAAAACCTACAACGAAGCGATCGAAGCCCGCAAATTGACGGAAAAGCTCGGCTTGAACAACACAGCAGCGGTCATCGATGGTGAAATGTCCTTTGAGGCATTTCCGCTGATTCAGTATCACTTGGACGAACCGGATTCTAACCCAAGCTGTGTCCCTTTGTACTTTTTAGCCAACCTAGCAGCACAGCAAGTGCGGGTCGTTCAATCTGGGGAAGGGGCAGATGAATTATTTGCCGGTTATGCTGCCTATGGCTTCCACACAAACTCTAAAGCGGTTCGCGTTTTTGCCCAAGGCTTGAAAAAACTGCCGCAAAACATCCGCTTTCGTTTAGGGCGTCAAATCGGCAAAATGAAAAACTTCCATGGTCGAATTCATCTTTATGAAGCAACGGCACCTGCCCAAGACTTCTTTATCGGGCAAGCCCTGGTCTTTGAAGAAGAGGAAGCACTACAGCTTTTAAAACCAACGTATCAAAAAGGACCATCTGTTGCTGAAATCGTTGCGCCTCATTATGAGAAAGTCAATGGTCTCAAAGACGAGGTCAACAAGATGCAATATTTGGATCTTCATCAATGGATGCCGAAGGATATTTTGTTAAAAGCAGACAAAATGTCCATGGCGAGTTCTTTAGAATTACGGGTTCCGTTACTGGATATCGAGATGCAAAAATTGGCGCAAACGATCCCGACGAAATATTTGATCAATCAAAACAATACGAAAGATGTGTTTCGACAAGCGTCAAACCGTCATTTGCCAAAAGAATGGGCAAACCGTGAAAAGCTAGGCTTTCCTGTACCAATCAAGGCATGGCTGAAAGAAGGAACAGGGTATGAAGCAGTTAAAGCCCTTTTTGAGTCAGACTTTGCAGCAACCTTCTTTGATCAAACAGCGATTTTGCAAATGCTAGAAGACCATCGCCAAGGAAAACCGAATCTTCAGCGAAAAATCTGGACGATCTTTACGTTCTTGACCTGGTACAAAGTATTCTTTATTGATGAATCGATTCCCGAAGCCAAAGAAATCGTTTATGAAACACTTTGATTTGAATATGGAAGCAAAAAAAAGCTGATGCGGACAATCCCGCATCGGCTTTTTTTATAGACCTAAATATTTTTCCAAGTAATCGACCATGCCATCTTCCGCATTGGTTTTGTCAGTAACATCATTGGCGATCGATTTTAATTGTTGCGTGCCATTTGCCATAGCAACGCCCCACCCCGCATAATCCAGCATCTCCAAATCATTGTGTTCATCACCAAAAGCGATGATATCTTGCCGATCCAAAGACAAAGAATCCGCGATCACCGAAAGACCAAGTGCTTTATGGACCCCTTTTGGTACGATCTCTAAGATGGCTTGAGGCCCGCCCCACGTGCGAACATCGACTGCATCGTCAAATTGATCCTTGATACGTAAAGAAACAGATTCTGCTAATTCATTTTCGGTTTTCACCAGTAATGAAGTGGGATCCGTTTTTAAATTTGCTAATAGATTTTTTTCGGAAGCATTACCCGAAAAGAAAAAGTGTTGATCAAATCCGCTTAGGTCATCGATGAAAAAGGTTTCACGATTTTCTGCTGCCACAAACGTCAGGCCCAGCTGCTCTTTTTGTGCCATGAGCTCAAACGCAATTTCTCGAGAGATCGAGTGCTCCATTTCGTTTGCCCAGACTTGTCGAGGTTTATGGACCAACCCACCGTTAAAATTGACCATTGGTGTTGTGAGCGCCAATTCTTTATAGAATTGATCACTCATACGAAAAGGTCTTCCTGTAGCGATGGTAACAAAGTGTCCCGCTTTGGTGGCGCGAACCAGTACCTCACGTGTGCGAGGGGAAAGTTGGGATTCAGTATTTAAGGTTGTGCCATCTAAATCAATGGCGATGATTTTTGGTTTCAAAAGACTCGCTCCATTCTCTTATGGTAGTGGCTTAAGTGTAACATATTTCTGTCATTTCACAATACAAGTAAGTTTTCATAATAGTTACAAAGTAAAACACGAACATTAAACGTTTTTGGTTCGTTTTATTCGGAAAAAGGTTTGAAAAGCGAAAATTATTCCCTTATAATTTGTAATTGTTCGATGAAAAGCGCAATTATTCATTTTTTCTTTTCATAGAAACGATTAAAGTTCAGGAGTGAAACATAACATGGAAAAGTTTTTCAAATTAAAGGAGAATAAAACGACGGTTTCCACAGAAGTGATGGCTGGGGTCACCACCTTCTTCGCGATGAGTTATATTTTGTTTGTGAATCCGACGATTTTATCTGCTGCAGGCATGCCGTTTCAAGCTGTTTTCTTAGCAACAATCATCGCTTCAGTGATTGGTACCCTGATCATGGGCTTATTTGCAAATGTGCCTTACGCGCAAGCGCCTGGAATGGGACTTAATGCATTCTTCACCTTTACCGTTGTTTTTGGTTTGGGGTATACGTGGCAGCAAGCATTAGCGATGGTTTTCATCTGCGGCCTGATCAACATTTTTATCACGGTGACTCGAATCAGAAAAATGATCATTCATGCGATTCCAGAAAGCATGCAGCATGCAATCGGCGGCGGGATCGGGATCTTTGTGGCTTATGTAGGGATCAAAAATGCCAACTTGCTAAACTTCAGTGCAGACACTGCCGCAGTGACGGGTTCAGTTGTCGACGGTGAGACGATCGTGAGTGCTAATTTTAATGGGGGGATCGTCCCAGCTTTGGCGAATTTCAATAATGCACCTGTTTTGTTAGCAGTGATTGGTTTAGTAGTGACTACTTTATTAGTGGTGAAAAATGTTCGTGGGGCAATTATTTTTGGTATTTTAGGAACGACGATCATTGGTATTTTGATGGGTGTGGTGGATTTAAGTGCCATTGATTGGCACGGGAATTCATTAGGAAGTTCCATCAGCGAACTAGGCATCACCTTTGGGGCTGCGTTTGGCTCTGAAGGAATGGGCTCATTATTCAGTGATTCTGCCAAAATCCCTCAAGTAATCATGACGATTTTAGCGTTTAGTTTATCAGATGTCTTTGATACGATCGGTACCTTTATTGGGACCGGACGTCGTACTGGGATCTTTTCGAAAAAAGATGAAGAAGCGGTTGAAAACAGTAATGGGTTGAATACGAAGATGGATAAGGCTCTTTTTGCAGATGCCGTAGCCACTTCTGTAGGGGCCATCGTAGGGACCTCAAATACAACGACTTATGTGGAATCAGCAGCTGGCATCGGTGCTGGTGGACGCACGGGCTTGACTTCCGTTGTGGTGGCAGCACTCTTTGCGATCAGCAGTATCTTTTCTCCACTGATCTCAATCGTTCCCGCACAAGCGACAGCACCGGCGTTGATCTTGGTTGGGGTAATGATGATGGCTTCTTTTGCGGACATCAAGTGGACTGATCTAGAAGAAGCAGTTCCAGCCTTCTTCGCGTCCATTTTTATGGGCTTGTCTTACAGTATTTCAAATGGGATCGCTGTTGGTTTCATTTTCTATGCATTAGTGAAAGTAGTGAAAGGAAAAGCCAACGAAGTGTCTCCGATCATCTGGGTCGTCAATGCGTTGTTTATCCTGAACTTTGTCATTTTGGCTTTGATCAGTTAAGTTTAATGATGAAAATCTTTCTGTATTTTAAATGCAGAAAGATTTTTTATTTGATTATTACTCACGATACGGTATAGTATTTGTGAAAGAAGGTTTGTAAATGAAGATTGATTGGAAACGAAATCTACTGATTTCATGGGTAGGTTGTTTTTTTACGGGTGCCAGTTTTAGTCTTGTCATGCCATTCATTCCCTTATATATAGAAGAGTTAGGCGCTCCAGAGAGTCAAATTGAGTTGTTTTCTGGATTAGCAATCTCAGTAACGGCGTTTGCGGCGGCTATCATTGCTCCAGTTTGGGGAAATCTAGCAGACCAAAAAGGTCGTCGTTTAATGATGATTCGCGCGGCTGCGGGGATGACAGTGACGATGGGTTCTTTGGCTTTTGTACCGAATGTCTATTGGTTATTGATCATGCGTTTCTTTACCGGAATTTTATCGGGGTATATTCCAAATGCGACTGCGTTGATCGCTTCGCAGGCGCCTCGAGAAAAAAGCGGTTGGGCGCTTGGGACATTGGCTACAGGAGCCATCGCAGGGAATTTGATTGGGCCTTCCATGGGTGGGGCGTTGGCGCAATGGTTCGGCATGAAAAATGTTTTTATCATTACCGGTGTCGTGCTGCTAATTACGCTCTTGCTCACGATTTTTCTCGTTCAAGAAGATTTTGAGCCGGTTGAAAAGGGCGATCTGCTGTCCATCAAAGAAATTTTTGGTCAAATCAAAAATATGCAGTTGCTTGTTGGCTTGTTTATTACGTCACTGATTTTACAGCTAGGTGTAACCAGCATCAGCCCAATCCTCACATTGTATATTCGTGATTTAAGCGGGGATACGGGCAATATTTTGTTCGTCAGCGGATTGATCGTCTCTGTTGCCGGTGTTTCAGCGATTATCTCCTCGCCGTTTTTAGGCAAAATCGGTGATCGTTATGGCAATCACAAAGTACTATTGGGGGGCTTAGTGCTATCATTTTTCTGTTTCATTCCGATGGGCTTTGTTTCTACTCCGTTTCAATTAGGCGTGTTACGCTTCTTGCTTGGTTTTTCTACCGGTGCCTTGATGCCGTCCATCAATACACTGATCAGCAAGATCACCCCGATGGAAGGGGTCAGCCGCATCTACAGCTACAACCAAATGTTTTCTAACTTTGGGCAAGTGTTAGGTCCGATGGTCGGTTCAACGGTGGCAGCTGGTTTTGGTTATCCCGCTGTCTTTTGGGTAACTAGTGGGTTTGTACTGATCAATATTTTTATCTCAGGATTTAATTTCCGTAAAAGCTTACGTAAAACGGACATCAGTGAATAGTTGAAAAGAAAAAAAAACCAGTTACAATAAAGGTAACTGGTTTTTTTTTAATGGCTTGTCTTTTCAGGCGCTGGTGCGATAATACCAACAAGAATGATCACCACACCTGTGACCAAAGAGATGATTGAAGTTAATTGAAAATCATAAGTTGCTCCAGCAAGTGAGCTGCCTAGATAGCCAACGACTTGACCTAATACAAAAGTCCAAAATAAAGTGACTAGGTAACGCATGACGACACCTCTTTTCTGCGTATCTTCCATTTCGACTTTAGTTTATCACAAAAATATTTATTGTAAAGATTTTCACTTTTTCATTTTGTTTTTCAAATCTATTTACTAGCAGAAAGAAAGAGAATTTTCATTTTTGGAGGGATTTCAATGTATTCACAGCTCACCACCTTAAGCGCCTATTCGTTGCTGCAAAGTACGATCAAAATTCCTCACTATATAGAGCAAGCCAAAAAGATGGGCTATCAGACATTGGGGCTGACCGATCATAATGTTCTCTATGGCGCGGTCGAGTTTTATCAACAATGCCTAGCACAGGGCATCAAGCCGATTTTTGGCGCTTTGTTCGACTGTACCTTCGGAGAGGGATCAATGTCCTTTCCATTGTACGTATTTGCCAAAAACCTCAAGGGCTATCAAACCTTGATGCGTTTATCAAGTGAAAAAATGATCACCGAGCAGTTGAATTTAGCTGCTTGTGATTCTTTGCAGGATCTCTTTGGTTTGCTGCCTGAAGGCGAGGGGTTTCTGCCTTCTCAGCACGATGATCTAGAAGCCAATCAAGAAGCACTGCGAGCAATCAGCCATAAATTTGATTCTGAGAGCTTGTTTTTAGGGATTACTAGCAAAGGGCTAGATCCAGAAACGATCGCTTGGTTTAACGAGCAAAACATTGCACCATGTGCGTATCAACCCATCGCGGCTTTAGCACAAGAAGAAGCCTTTGCAGTCAAAGTGATGACCCATATCAAAGATGGTTCGCAAATTGAAGACTTTCGTCAGGCAAAAGAGCAAGCGACTACGCAGCTTTTTTTACAACCGGCAGACCAATTGACTGCGTCATTTGGCGAAGCGTCGCAGGCATTGATGAATAATCAGCGGATTGCAGCTGAATGCGCCGTCGAGCTGCCGCTGCATCAGCGGCTGTTGCCTCATTACCCGCTACCAGCCGAAGAAAGTGCTGCGGACTATTTGCGGAAAATTTGTTTTGAGCGTCTGCCTCAGCGTGTTGCCCACGTTACATCGGCGTACGAACAGCGTTTGGATTATGAGTTGTCCGTTATCCATAAGATGGGCTTTGATGACTATTTCTTGATTATTTGGGACGTCATGGACTTTGCCCACCAACAAGAGATCGTTACCGGCGCTGGACGGGGATCGGCTGCTGGAGCACTGGTGGCATATGTTTTATCGATCACCGACGTAGATCCAATCAAATACGATCTTTTGTTTGAACGATTCTTGAATCCAGAACGTTACACGATGCCTGATATTGATTTAGATATTCCTGACAATCGCAGAGACGAGATTTTACAGTATGTGCGCCAAAAATATGGGCAAGAATATATGGCACAGATTGCCACGTTTGGTACCATGGCGGCCAAAATGGTTTTGCGAGATGTTTCTCGGGTCTCTCGCAAAGTGAAGCTAATCGCTGGTCAAAAGCCATCCCCAATGCCTTGAAAATGACCTTAGATCTTGCTTATGAACAATCCAATCAGCTGCGAGAGCTGGTTTCGTTCAATGAGCGGAATCAAGTAATGTTTCAAGTCGCCAAAATCTTAGAAGGACTGCCCCGTCACGTATCGACCCATGCCGCCGGTGTGGTGATCAGTGACAAGAATCTGCTTGATTTGGTGCCTTTGCAAGAAGGCAGCGATGGGATTTGGCTGACCCAGTTTACCATGAATGACGTGGAAGCCATTGGCCTATTGAAGATGGATTTTTTAGGTTTGAGAAACTTGTCGATCATTGATAATACCTTGAAAGGTATCAAACGAATCAGCCAACAAATCGTAACCCAAAAAGAGATTCCTCTTGATGATCCAGCAACATTGCGTTTGTTTCAAAAAGGGGAGACGGCAGGGATCTTCCAATTTGAATCAGCGGGAATACGCAATGTCTTGCGCAAGCTAGGGCCAGAAAGTATCGAAGACATTGCTGCAGTCAATGCCTTGTATCGCCCGGGACCGATGCAAAATATTGATACTTTTATCAAGCGGAAAAAAGGACAAGAGCGGGTCTCTTATCCGGATGACAGCTTGATTCCAATCTTGCAAAACACTTACGGAATCATTGTTTATCAAGAACAGATCATGCAAGTAGCTTCCAAAATGGCTGGTTTTAGCCTAGGACAGGCAGATATTTTGCGGCGAGCAATCAGTAAAAAGAAAAAAGACGTGTTGGATGAAGAACGTCGCCATTTTGTGCAAGGTGCGTTGGCCAATCATTATGACGAGAAGACCGCCAATTTGGTCTATGACTATATTGAGCGCTTCGCCAACTATGGGTTTAACCGTTCCCATGCGTTTGCCTATTCCTTTATCGGCTTTCAAATGGCGTACTTGAAAGTGCACTATCCGGCACCTTTTTTTGCTTCGATCTTGCACTCGGTACGCAATACTGCAAGCAAAATGAAAGAATACTTAAATGAAGCCGCACGTTATGGCGTAGAAGTATTGCCACCATCGATCAATACCAGTGGGTTTAGTTTTCAACTGCAAAATGAGAAACAAATCCGCTTTGGGTTCAGCAGTATCAAAGGGATTCGGCGCGACATGATCCAAGACATTTTGACAGAACGAAAAGAGCATGGCAATTTCACGTCCATGGATCAATTTTTACTTCGCTTGAATCAGCGGAACAGCAAGTGGTTAAAGTTGGACTATTTATTGCCGCTTTTGAGCATCGGTGTATTCGATGTGATTGCGCCTAATCGAAAACAAGCATTGATCCAACTAGAAGGGAAAATCCAAAATATTACTTATAGTGGCGGCAGTTTGGATCTCTTAGAAACCATGGCTTTAAAAGAAGAAGCCGTTGCCGATTACAAACTGGAAGAGAAACTGGCTTTGGAAGAAGAATACTTAGGTGTTTATTTGTCTGGCCATCCCGTAGAACAGTTTCAAAAATTGCATCAATTAAAACAAATCACCGATATTGCCGATCTGGTTCCGAATGAACGGGTCCGCATCCTTTTGTATGTCCGCAAGATTCGGGAGATACGTACAAAAAAAGGCGAACAGATGGCATTTGTTGAAGGAACGGATGCTAGCAAAGAAGTTTCAGTAACGATTTTTCCCATCGTTTATCGACAAGTGCGTTCCTTGATCGAAGAAAATGCTGTTCTCTATATTGAAGGAAAGGTCGAGGTAAGTCGTTACAATGGTGAAATCCAACTCATTGCTGATAAAATAGACTTAGCAGAAAACGTTCAAAATAAAATTGCGCCACAAACTTGCTACTTAAAGATTTCTGCTGAAGCCGAAACGTCGCACCTGCAAGCATTGTCGAAGGAAATGAAGCAGCATCAAGGAAATATTCCAGTGGTGATGTTTTATGAAAGTAGTGGCAAAAAAGTGTTATTAGCAGAAGAAAACTGGGTAACGGATGAGCCGAACTTTGTCACACAACTGAAGGCATTATTAGGAAATGGAAATGTAATTTTCAAGTAATTTTCCGAAAACGATAATTCAACTTACACTTTTTTCAACTTTTTCCCACTATTTCAAGACATTTTCATGGAATAATGGTAGAATATGTCTCGTGGTTATTACTTGAAAACTAGCAAACAGGGGCTTCCCTAAACAAAATCTTTTGATGAGGTGAAAGAATAATGAAACGCATTGGAATTCTAACCAGTGGCGGCGATGCACCAGGAATGAACGCAGCGATTCGCGCAGTTGTCAGAAAGGGTATTTTTGACGGACTTGAAGTATACGGAATCAACTATGGCTATGCCGGACTAGTCGCAGGCGACATTCGTCGCTTAGATGTTGCTGATGTTGGTGACAAAATTCAACGTGGTGGAACATTCTTATATTCAGCACGTTATCCAGAATTTGCGACACAAGAAGGGCAATTAAAAGGAATCGAGCAATTAAAGAAATTTGGCATCGAAGGGCTAGTCGTGATTGGTGGAGATGGATCTTATCATGGTGCGATGGCACTTACTCGCCACGGTTTCCCAGCAATCGGGATTCCAGGAACGATCGATAACGACATTCCAGGAACAGATTTCACGATTGGTTTTGATACAGCAATCAATACTGTCTTAGAATCGATTGACCGTATCCGTGATACAGCGACATCACATGTCCGCACATTTGTGATCGAAGTAATGGGACGTGGTGCTGGCGATATCGCTTTATGGTCAGGTGTGGCCGGTGGTGCAGATGAAATCATCATCCCAGAACATGATTTTGACATGCAAGTTGTTGCTGATCGTATCCGTGAAGGACGCGACCGCGGGAAAAAACATTGCTTGATCGTTTTAGCCGAAGGCGTGATGGGCGGAAATGATTTTGCTGACAAACTTTCTGAATACGGCGATTTCCATACACGTGTATCAATTCTAGGACACGTTGTCCGTGGTGGTTCACCAAGCGCTCGTGACCGTGTGTTAGCAAGTAAATTTGGTTCATATGCCGTTGAATTATTGCAACAAGGCAAAGGCGGTCTATGTATCGGTATCGAAAACAATGAAATGATTGCTTCTGATATTATCGAAACCCTTGAAAACAATCGTCACAAGCCAGATCTTAGCTTGTATAACTTGAACAAAGAAATCTCATTCTAAAGAGATTTTTTAGAGCAACGCAACAGTAATTTTGTAAAAAAAGCTTATTAGCTATTTTAAATAAATGAATAGGAGCGTTTAGTAATGAAAAAAACAAAGATCGTAAGTACATTAGGACCAGCAAGTAACAGTGTGGAAATTATTTCTCAACTGATTGAAGCCGGTGCGAATGTCTTCCGCTTTAACTTCTCTCATGGAGATCATGAAGAACAATTAGCGCGTATGACAATGGTTCGTGAAGCCGTGAAGAAAACTGGTAAAGATGTCGGTATCCTTTTAGATACAAAAGGTGCTGAAATCCGTACAACTGTACAAAATACGACAGAAGCTGACTTTGGTCGTGCTGGATACATCCAATTTAACGTTGGCGATGAAACACGCATTTCAATGGATCCAGAACACAAAGGAACAAAAGAAAAAATTGCTGTAACTTATCCTGGTTTATTTGAAGATGTTCATGTGGGCGGACACATCTTGTTTGATGATGGTTTGATCGACATGGAAATCAAAGAAAAAGACGAAGCAACCCGCGAATTAGTGGTTGTTGTTAAAAATGCTGGAATGTTAGGATCACGTAAAGGGGTCAACGCTCCTGGCGTATCAATCAGCTTACCTGGTATTACTGAAAAAGATGCAGAAGATATCCGTTTTGGTCTTGATAACGATATCGACTTCATTGCCGCTTCATTTGTACGTAAAGCGCAAGACGTTTTAGAAATTCGTGAAATTTTAGAAGAAAAAGACATGACTCATGTGCAAATCTTCTCTAAAATCGAATCACAAGAGGGTATCGATAATATCGATGAAATCATCAAAGTTTCTGATGGTATCATGGTTGCCCGTGGGGACATGGGTGTTGAGATCCCTGCTGAAGAAGTACCAATGGTTCAAAAGAGCATCATTAAAAAATGTAACGCTGCTGGTAAATCAGTTATCACAGCAACACAAATGTTAGAGTCAATGCAACAAAACCCACGTCCAACCCGTGCAGAAGCTTCTGACGTTGCCAATGCTGTCTTTGATGGTACCGATGCAACAATGCTTTCTGGTGAATCAGCAAACGGTGACTACCCTGTTGAGGCAGTAGCAACAATGGCACGGATCGACGTTGAAGCTGAAAAAGCTTTATCAGAAAACAGCACATTCCAAATCAACCAATTCGATAAAACAGATGTAACAGAAACAATCGGTTTATCTGTTGCTCGTGCGGCGAAAAACCTAGGGGTTAAAACAATCGTTGCAGCGACTGAATCTGGCTACACTGCAAAAATGATCTCTAAATATCGTCCAGATGCTGACATTTTAGCTGTTACATTTGATGAACGTACAAAACGTGGCTTGATGCTTAACTGGGGTGTCTACCCAACCGTTGCTGAAAAACCATCAACAACTGATGAAATGTTTGAATTAGCAGCAAAACAAGCAGTTGATTTAGGTTTTGCTAAAGAAGGCGATCTAATCTTGATCACAGCCGGTGTTCCTGTTGGTGAACGCGGAACAACCAACGTCATGAAGATCCAATTGATCGGTTCAAAATTGCTTGAAGCGCAAGGGATTGGTGAAAAATCAGTTGTTGCCAATGCCGTGATCGCTCACAGTGCCGAAGAAGCAATTGCGAAAGCAAAAGATGGCATGATTTTAGTTGTACCAACAACAGATAAAGAATATATGCCAGCAATCGAAAAAGCAGCAGCTTTAGTTGTTGAAGATGGCGGCTTGACTTCTCATGCAGCAGTTGTCGGAATCGCGAAAGATCTACCAGTCATCGTTGGTGCCAAAGACGCAACAACAACCATCAAAGATGGCGAATTGGTTACTCTTGATTCTCGTCGCGGTATCGTTTATCGTGGAGAAACAACAGCGATCTAATGATTTTTAACGATTGATCAAGCAACAGGCAAGTGCACGTTGTGCGCTTCCTGTTGTTTTTTTGAGAGGGTCGAAATCCCTTGAGAAAGGGCATTAAAATGACACGATCAAAAATGAAAAAGGTGTCAAGAAAATTTCATTGACAAAGCCTCAGAAGCCCTGTATAATTGCTTTTGTTGCTTAGGGGTGATAAAAATGAAATGGTCTTTATTGGAATTAAAAAAATACCAAGAGACACCGCTGATGTTTGAAGAAACACTTGACTTAAAGAGTCAACTGATAAAACGCGATGGACAGATCATTGATTTGTCTCCTGTAAAAGTAAAAGGGCTGATGAGTGTTGATAAGCAAGGATACTTGCTGCACTATCAAGTAGAAACGACGATGACATTGCCATCTACTCGTTCTTTGACACCTGTAGCGATTCCTTTTGATTTTTCAGTGGATGAACACTTCATGACACCAGAGCAATTTCAGCGTCGCGATGAAACGATCGTCGAAGAAGAAGTTTTGATCGTTGAAGGTCAAACCATCAGCTTAGATGAATCAGTCGCTGATAACCTATTACTTGCGATTCCTTTGCAAGTCCTGACAGAAGAAGAAAAGCAAGGTTCAGCAATGCCATCTGGCAACGATTGGGCTGTTTTGTCAGAAGAAGACTTTGCAAATCAAAAAGAAGCGCAAGCTCAACAAGTTGATCCTCGTCTTGCAAAATTATCCGAATTATTCACTGAATCAGATGACGATAACGCGTAGGATTGGAATAAATTGCAGCCTCAAGGTTGCGTTCATTAACAAGGAGGTGTAGCAAAATGGCAGTACCAGCTAGAAAAACTTCGAAAGCGAAGAAAGCAAAACGTCGTACACATTACAAATTGACAATCAACGGTTTGAACGAATGTGCAAACTGTGGTGAAATGAAAAAAAGCCACCATGTCTGCTCAAACTGTGGTCATTACGATGGCAAAGACGTAGCAACAAAAGAAGCATAATTCCTTTTTTTCAGAAAGAGGATTCTAAAACCTTAGGCTAACCATGGAGCCTGAGGTTTTTTTGTTTTTTTGACTAATATGGAACTTTTCAGAAATATTTTTGTCCAGCGAAAGAGAATAGTTCAAAAGCAGGTACATTTGCGCTATAATGAAAAAGATAATTGAATCTTAGGAGGATGAAAGATGACAAAACAACAAATCGGCGTTGTCGGTATGGCTGTTATGGGCAAAAACTTAGCGTTGAACATCGAAAGCCGCGGTTATTCAGTTGCCTTATTTAACCGTACTGGTTCAAAGACAGAAGAAGTAGTAAAAGAACATCCAGATAAAAATTTTAAAGCAACCTATACGATAGAAGAATTTGTTCAATCTATTGAAAAACCACGTCGTATTTTATTAATGGTAAAAGCAGGATTTGCGACAGATGCAACGATCCAAGAATTATTGCCTCATCTAGACAAAGGCGATATTTTGATCGATGGCGGAAATACCTTCTTTAAAGATACGGTTCGTCGTAACGAAGAGTTGGCAAACTCAGGAATCAACTTTATCGGTACAGGTGTATCTGGTGGGGAAGAGGGCGCCTTGAAAGGTCCTTCGATCATGCCAGGAGGACAAAAAGAAGCGTATGAATTGGTTGCGCCAATCTTGGAACAAATTTCTGCAAAAGCCGAAGATGGAACACCTTGTGTGACTTATATTGGACCAAACGGTGCAGGCCATTACGTAAAAATGGTTCATAACGGGATCGAATATGGGGACATGCAGCTGATTGCTGAGTCTTATGATTTGATGCAAAACATATTAGGTCTATCTGTTGATGAAATGGCTGATATTTTTGCTGAATGGAACAAAGGCGAATTGGATAGCTACTTAATTGAGATCACAGCGGATATTTTGACTCGCAAAGACGATCAAGGTACAGGCAAACCAATCGTTGATGTGATTTTAGATGCTGCTGGTAATAAAGGAACTGGGAAATGGACAAGCCAAAGTGCCTTAGACCTAGGCGTACCACTACCATTGATCACTGAATCTGTTTTTGCCCGTTATATCTCGGCTTACAAAGAAGAACGGGTCAATGCCAGCAAAGTCTTACCAAAACCAGAAGCAGTTGCTTTTGAAGGAAACAAAGAAGAGTTTATCAATAAGATCCGCGAAGCATTATACTTCAGTAAGATCATGAGCTATGCACAAGGATTCGCGCAATTACGTACAGCATCAAAAGAGTATGATTGGGATCTTCCTTTTGGTGAAATTGCCAAAATTTGGCGTGCAGGCTGTATCATCCGGGCTCAATTTTTACAAAAAATCACGGATGCTTATGACAAGAATGCCGACATTGAAAACTTACTATTAGATGACTACTTCAAAGATATTACGAAACGTTATCAATCTTCTGTACGTGAAGTAGTTGCACTAGCTGTCCAAGCCGGTGTACCTGTGCCGACGTTCTCATCTGCGATCGCGTACTTCGATTCTTATCGTTCTGATCGTTTGCCAGCGAACTTGATCCAAGCACAACGGGATTACTTCGGAGCGCATACGTATGAACGGACAGATAAAGAGGGAATTTTCCATTATTCATGGTATGACGAAGCGTAAGCTTTAAGAGAATCCAAAAGAGAAAGGCCGAAAGTGAGAACTTTCGGTCAATCTCTTTTTTATTTTTTAGATACATGATAAAATAAGACAGATAATGTCTAATTTAAAGGCAGAATAATCAATAAAGGGGCTATCAATAATGAGTAATATTCTAATCATTGAAGATGAAAAGAACTTAGCTCGATTTGTGGAATTAGAATTGAAGCATGAAGGGTATAATACTGAAGTTCATTACAACGGACGGACGGGACTGGATGCGGCGCTGAATAATGAATGGGATGCGATCTTATTGGATCTGATGCTTCCTGAGTTAAATGGGTTAGAAGTTTGCCGCCGCGTGCGTCAATCGAAGAACACCCCGATCATCATGATGACCGCACGAGATTCCGTGATTGATCGAGTATCAGGTTTAGATCATGGTGCCGATGATTATATTGTGAAGCCTTTTGCAATTGAAGAATTGCTGGCACGCTTACGTGCGTTGCTTCGCCGTATCGATATCGAAGGGGACAAAAACGTTGCAAAACAAACCACGATCACATACCGAGACCTAACGATTGAAAAAGAAAATCGTGTCGTTCGTCGCGGAACAGATGTCATTGAACTAACGAAACGCGAATATGAGCTATTGTTGACTTTAATGGAAAACGTTAATGTCGTTTTGGCCAGAGATGTTTTATTAAACAAAGTCTGGGGCTATGAGACAGAAGTTGAAACCAACGTTGTCGATGTTTACATCCGCTACTTACGGAATAAAATTGATGTACCAGGGGAGGAAAGCTATATCCAAACCGTTCGTGGTACAGGTTATGTGATGCGGTCGTGAACCTTAAAAAAAGAATGAAAAAATTAAAAGAACTGAAGGGGCCTTCTTTAACTGTAAAGTGGGCCTTCGCAAGTTCTTTCTTTATATTCGTCGTATTTACGATCTTTGCCGTGATCACCTATAAAACATCGGTGAATTTGATCGTCGCTAAAGAAGAAAACAATGTGGAGCGGACGATGTCAGAGGTTGCTTCTCGTTTAGCCAATTCGGATCAAGAACTAACATTGGTCCGAACGTATCGTAATTTAACCAAAAATGATGCGGGAACGACGAGCATTTATGATCGCACTTCAACAATCGATGGCAACTTAATGAAAATCGACTCCTTTATTTCGGAATTAGGCCAAGCACCATTGAGCCTGTTTGTTTATAATTTGAATGAGGACCTTGTGTTTAAAACCCATGAAAATGATTTAGCACTGATCGACACGCAGCGCAAAGCGCCAACTATCGTAACGCTGGATGGTATCACAGGCTTTCTCTCGATCCAACCCATTTATTCAAAAGGCACCAGAGAGCGGATTGGCTATGCACAAACCTTTTATGAGTTGACTTCTTTTTATGAAATACGCAGCAAACTGCTGCTGACTTTGATTATCTTAGAAGTCGTCTCTCTGATTCTCAGCAGTGTACTCGGGTTCTTTTTATCAGCATATTTCCTTCAGCCGTTAAAGGTACTACGGGATACGATGGAAACTGTTCGGAAAAACCCGCAGTCAACCGTGCATATGCCAGAATTAAATACGAATGATGAACTGTCTGATTTAGCAGATATATTTAATGAGATGTTGGATCGCATGCGCCTGTACATTGAGCAGCAAGAGCGATTCGTTGAAGATGTTTCTCATGAGTTACGGACACCCGTAGCAATCATTGAAGGACACATGAATTTGTTGCAACGTTGGGGGAAAGATGATCCAGAGATCTTGGATGAGTCCCTCGCAGCCAGTATGCAAGAGATCAGTCGAATGAAGACGCTAGTACAGGAAATGTTGGATCTCTCAAGAGCGGAACAAGTGGATGTTCATTATGCAAATGAAACAACTAATGCAAAAGAAGTTGTCTATCAAGTGTTCAATAACTTTAAAATACTGTATCCGGATTTTGTCTTTACATTGGATGATGATTTGTATCATGAGTTGAAGCTGAAAATCTATCGCAATCATTTTGAACAGATCATTATTATTGTCTTGGATAACGCAGTAAAGTATTCCACTGATCGAAAAGAAGTTCATCTATCCATTTCATTGGATCGTCAATCTTTTGAAATTGCCATCCAAGATTTCGGGGAAGGCATCTCCAAAGAAGACCTCGATAAGATCTTCAATCGTTTCTATCGGGTAGATAAAGCTCGTGCTAGAACCAAAGGTGGCAATGGTTTGGGGTTATCTATAGCAAAACAACTATTGGAAAGCTATAAAGGAAAAATCACGGCGGAGAGTGTCATTGGCCAAGGAACAATCTTTCGAATTTATATACCGATTCTTCAAACGGAAGATCGGACGAAAAGAGAACGTTAGGCGAAAAGCTTAAGTTCTCTTTTTTTATCCATTATTGATAGATTTAGCCGTGAAATACTTCTTATAAGCGAACGTTCGAATCGTTTGACAATGAATAATTCGCTTATAAAAATAGTTGCCCAAAAGCCTATTTTTTTAGTTGATTTTTCCTTTAAGAATTGCTATATTATTACTTGTCCTTGTTAAGACATTTGTAACAAACACTGATTGAACTTTTTTGAAATTAGTTGTTGACGAAACATTTTACAAGTGTTATTATAACAAAGTCGAAAAAATATCATCTCTGAAAAACCTAATAAATCAAAAAAAATTTTCAAAAAAGTGTTTGACATATAACGGTTGAGATGGTAAGATGAAAAAGTCGCTGAGGTTAAGAAAGAAGTTAAATAACAACTTCTTGAAAAAAACTTTTAAAAAAGAGTTGACAATCAATTGTCGCTCTGATATGATATAAAAGTTGCTAACACAGCACTGTAGACCTTTGAAAACTGAACAAAGCAAGCAAACGAACCAATGTGTAGGACGTTTCAATTTATTGAAACAAATACATGCAAGCAATAGCTAGCAAAGTTAATTTTTATGAGCTTAATGACCGTATGGTCATTCAAACAAATCATTATGAGAGTTTGATCCTGGCTCAGGACGAACGCTGGCGGCGTGCCTAATACAT
>OAVP01000536.1_pt1 | contig 20537 bp, 24 predicted proteins | sample 1495311 | NCBI WGS metagenome assembly OAVP01 (sample SAMEA2580102, study PRJEB22360) | human gut metagenome | biome: human gut; feature: human-associated habitat; material: faeces | place: Denmark | collected 2008/2010
AAACCGTTGATTGAACGCTATACAACCGTTACCGGCGATGTTCAAAATCCCTGCATCGTCAAAAATCCGTTAGGAACACTCGCAGGAGAATTGATCGACTTTGCCGGCGGCTTTCAAGGAGCCCCCAGCAAATTGATTCTTGGTGGACCAATGATGGGAAAATCCGTCAAAACCTTGAAAGTTCCGGTCACCAAAGGCAGCAACGGCATCGTTGTTTTTAATGAAGAAACCGATTGGCTCTATGCCGAAAACCCCTGTATTCGCTGCAACAAATGTGTCGAAGCTTGTCCAATGCGCCTCATGCCAATGGAGATCGATCAGTTTTATCGAGCGGGGGATTATCAAAAGTGTGAAGAATTATTGGCAGAAGCATGTATCAATTGTGGTGCCTGTACCTTCGTCTGCCCAGCTAAACGTTCCTTAGCTGCCAATATCACTGCCGCAAAAGGCAAAGTTGCCCAGTTGCAAAAGGAGGCGAAGGAAAGTGCCTGATTATTACAAGGATTCCGATAGCGAACGTCTCTTTCAGCAAAGGAAAAATCAAGAAACACCCCCAAGCCCCCATATTCGCAGCAATGACGAGACCATTAAAATCATGGGGTGTGTGGTATTAGCCTTGCTGCCAGCAGTTTTATTCTCTGGCTACCTTTTTGGATTGAAAGTTTATGGCTTGTTTTTCATTGCACTAGCCACGGCGTTTGGTCCTATCTTGTCAAACGGCCGTTTCGCTTCGATTTAAGCATCGTCGTGACGGCCTTGCTTTTAACGATGAACCTCCCACCAACCGCACCTTGGTATTTTCCCGTGATTGGGGTGGCGTTTGCCGTAATCATCGTCAAAGAATTTTTTGGCGGTATTGGTTATAATTTTCTAAATCCAGCCCTCGGCGGTCGAGCCCTGTTGATTGGCTTGTTTTATAACCAAATGTTTCTAATCAGTTGGCCTGATCCACCTTTTGGCAGCATCGCACCTGATGTCGTTTCGCAGGCTACAGCGAACGATGTTGTTTCTGGTGCCACACCATTAGCTGTCATGAAAGCAGGAGAAACGTTGAGTGGCTCTGAACTAGTGGATGCCTTTTTAGGATTTACCGGAGGACGAATCGGTGAAACCAGTGCCTTACTTTTACTGTTGGGTGGGATTTTTCTCGTTTACAAGAAAATCATCTCCCCTCGTATCCCACTGATTATCTTTGCGACGATCGGGCTCTTTGCTTTTATCCTTGGTCCAGAAGGACTTTTTACTGGCAGTTGGCAAACGGTCATCGGTCATATCATCAGTGGTGGTGCCATGTTGGGTGCGATTTATATGGCGACTGATTATTCTTCGACACCAGGAACAAAAGCAGGAGAAAATCTTTTTGCCTTAGGCGTTGGCCTCCTCGTTGTGCTCTTCCGTTTCTTTGGTTTTACAAATGAAGGCATGAGCTATGCCATCTTGATCATGAATTGTTTCACCCCACTTATTGATCGCTTCTTACGCCTTCGCATATTAGGGGAAGGAAAAAAGACCCCGTTCAACCTTAAAATCATGAGCTAAATCGTAAAAAAGGAGGGTTCCTTATGATGATCGCCAATCGGCTAGTGGTCTTTCTAGTCATTCTACTCACAAATTACGCCTGTCAAAATTTGGCACCGACCGTCAAAGAGAAAAAACCGAACGTGACGACACGGGTGGTTTTCCTCTCAGGGATCATTGCGGTCGCTTACTTGTTCAGTGGGTTAAGCTTTTATCTTTTACTTCAAAATCGTTTCGTCTATGGCAATCAAGTGGTCACCAACTTGGTAAGTGCTGCCATCATCGCCTTGATTGCGGGGGGCTTGTGTTTACTGATCGTTCCTGCAAAAAAACGTTTCTTGACGACTGATCTAAAAAAAACGCTCCTAGTCAATGTTCTCTTGCTGACGATCGCCACCGTGACCCAATTTCCCTATACCGATTATTTAACCAATTTATTTGTTGCTGTAGGCATGTATTTCCTCTTTTCTTGTGCTTTGTCAGGGGTTCATACACGGAATCAAATTGCCACGATTCCGCCAATTCTAAAAGGTTTACCGCTGGATATCGTAACACTTTTTCTATTCTATCTAAGCTTTTCCTTTCTCAATGGTGTCTTCTTCAATTATTTATTCTAAACAAAAAGCAAGTCCCGCTTTGGCAGCGGAACTTGCTTATTTTTTGCGGAATAACTCTCTGAAGGAACCGATCAAAAAACCAGTCGAAAAAGCATTTTGTGCTTTTTGCTCTTTTTCAGCAGCGATTTTTTGTCGGGTTCGCAGCCCCTTATTGGCATTTTTGGACTTCTTCCCTTCACGGAGTTCTTTCGAAACCTTTTGAAACTCATTTGAGAAACGATTATACCCAACCATGTCGTTTCCCTCCTTTCTTTGTGCTTGACCTATAATAACGAGGATTTATTATAGGAATTGCCTTTCTGATGCAAATCAGGTAACATAACAGACAGAAAGATGATTTATCCCAGGTTTATCAGAAAGGAAGATCCCATGAACGAAACCCACACTGGATTGTTAGTCAATAGCCGCGTTTTTCAAGAAACGCCAATGATGCTGACAGGTATCCAACTTTTAGAAGACCACAAAATCGTAAATTGCATTATTAAGGATCGCTACTTAGCCAGCTATGTCTTACGCCTTCCATTAAATAAATACCAATTAGAAGTTGAAGGAAAATGGAACAAGCGGGAACAGTTAGTGATCAAACATATGAAGATCAAGAATATCGATGAATTTATTAAAATCGTCGGTACGCCAGAATAACAGGACTCACGAAAAGCAAGTGCAGACAACTGCCCTTGCTTTTTTTCTGAAAAAATCCAGCTGATTTTTCCCGCGTGTTCCTCCGATGTTTATCGCGACATTCTGGTAAACCGATCGATCAAGGCTTTTTGCTCCTCTTTGATACCGATCGCCAACGGTTTGATCATTAATTTGACAGTGGACGAAGGTGTCTGAATCTGAACTTTTTTATTTACCACACCGCCTAGTTGTAATTTTGTGATCTCATGGATCATAATTGTCTGCATCCCTTTTTCATGAAATTGCAGATCTAACTGAATCAAGTGGATTTTTTCTTCGTCAACCACCACGATAAAATACTTTGGTGTTGGCAGGGCAATCATTTTGGCTTCCTCGGCATAACCAGCCAGTTTTCCATGGAACTTCGCACGGTAGCTTTCTAAATCATCTTTTTTCACGATCCATTTCATCAAAAGCCACATCCTTCCTTAGATACCTTAAGGATACCTGCAGAAAACGCTTTTGCACAACAATATGCCTGCTTGTTTCCTCACATAGCCCCATTCAACACGTTTGATCATCAAAGACTTTTCCTCTAGACATAGACGTTTTTGTCACCACGACTGCTGAGTCAAGCAAAAAGACAGCGAGGCGCTTAGTGCCCTTCGCTGTCTTTATTTGGATAGTAGTGTTGGAAAAGTCGCAGAAAAATCGGTGCCAGCATCAAATAAAAGATGCCATTCCCCGCTGCATGCAACGCATCAAAGCTCACTCCTTGAAAATAGTAAGCCCCAAAGCTAGGAAACCCATAAAGCTTGACACTGATCCAAGATATCACAAAGCCATACGCAAAACCTGCAAATACACTATAAATGACTTGTAAATACAACTTTTTCATAAACAGTTTGCTTTTTGATAATAGATACATTCCAAAAATTACGACGGCATAGCTAATCAATTGGGCAATCGTCCATACCCCCATTCCCATGTAAAAATTGGTAATCAGCATCGAGAGCAGACAAACGATCAATCCACGACTAAGACCTAAATGGATGGTTACTAATAAAAAGATCACCGTCATTGGTTGAACATTGGGTAAAGGTTGAAAAAGTGTCCTGCCGACGACGGCTGCTGCTACAAGCAACCCTAAATAAGCAATTTCTTTTCCAGCAAATACAAGTGGTTTATTCGAATTTTTCATAGGTGAAAACCACTTTATCGTTGTTTCCTAAAAAGGTATCATCTGCCCCAGTCGTAATCATTTCATCATTGATCGTATATGTCCAATAATAGCCAGCTTTTTCATCTTGGGCTAAACCGTCGATGCTGGTGATCATCCCTTGATTTTCTTCCAAGTCAAAGTTCTCTTTCATGATAGTCATCAAAGAAACCCCTTCTTTAAAAGTGACCGTTTTGGTTTCGATCTCCTGGTCTTGCTCTTCACTTTTATTATTGAAGCTGATTTGGGCAGTGCGCTCTTCGGCATTTTGTTGGACTGACGAAGAGTCACTAGAGGAGTTACCCGCATCCATCGATGGTTTGGCACATCCGGCAAAAACCAGACTTAGTAAAAAAATATAACTAAAAATTACTGTTTTCTTCATAATAATGGCTCCTTTGATTTTTTTTACAACACCTTATTGTACTAAAAATAAATAAAAAAGGCGAAATTTTTTTGTTCCCCTCTATAGAAAGCATTGTAAATCCATGTGACTATGGGTATACTAGCTTCAATCATTCGTAAGAAGAAATGAAGGAGTGTTGGAAAGATGGATAGAAAAAAAGCGTCCTGTACCACTTTACTAGTAGGAAAAAAAGCATCGATTGACGGCTCGACCATGATTGCCCGTAATGAAGATTCAGGGAGCGGTTCGGAACCGCAAAAATTCGTCGTTATCACTCCAGAACAGCAAGGAAATGAATTTTACGCCGTTTTAAGCGGCTGTCGAATCCGTTTACCTAAGGATCCCTTACGTTATACTTCGACACCTGAAGCAGATGAATCCCAAGGAGTCTGGGCAGCTTCAGGAATCAATGAAGTAAATATCGCCATGACTGCGACAGAAACGATTACGACCAATTCACGCGTTTTGGCCATTGATCCATATGTGGAAGATGGTATCGGGGAAGCTGATTTCGTCAGCATTGTACTGCCTTACATTCATTCCGCTAAAGAAGGTGTTCTTCGCCTAGGGGAACTCTTAGAAACCTATGGTACCTACGAAGCCAACGGGATCGCGTTTTCTGATGCCGAGGAAATTTGGTATATGGAAACCATCGGTGGACATCACTGGGCAGCTGTTCGCATACCAGATGATGCCTATGTCGTGGCACCCAATCGCTTAAACATTGATCACTTCGATTTCGCCTCAGAAATGACGTTGTGTTCGCAGGATCTCGAACAGTTGATTGAAGACTATCAATTAAATCCTGATTTTGAAGGCATTAATCTACGCCATATTTTTGGCAGCTCCTCAGAAAAAGATACCCGTTACAACAACCCGCGGGCATGGTACATTCAAAAACACTTTAGCGGAACAGTTGCTGAACCGATCGATCAAGAGCTCCCGTTTGTATGCTACCCAAAACAAAAGCTATCCGTGGAAGATGTAAAATGGGCATTGAGCTCCCACTTCCAAAATACGCCTTTTGACCCTTACGGTACAGGGACCGAGACACAAAAAACACAATTTCGATCGATTGCTCTTAATCGCAACCAGCAAGTCCATATTTTGCAGATCCGCAACCACGTGCCTGCAGCAATCGCTGGCATTCATTGGCTCGCCTTTGGCCCCAATACCTTCAACGGCGTTGTGCCCTTTTATGCAGCTATCACTAAGACCCCACTTGGCTATTGTGATACGACAAAGACCTACGATCCAACAAATAGCTATTGGTTAGGACGCACCTTGGCGTTGATTGGGGACAGCGACTACGATCGCTATAGTGATCTTGCCAACCGTTTTGAAATGGAAACGATGGCGGCTTGTCGCCGCATCCAACAAGAAACTGATCGTAAAGCTTCCGCTGAAAAGGAGCCTACTCGTCTGCTTGAAGAAGCCAACGCTGAGATGGCCGAACTGTATTTAAAAAATGCAACAACGTTACTAGGAAAAATGGTGGAGTCTGGCAGTAATAAAATGGCCTTGCGTTTTTCTTTAGCCGATTAGTCAATCGTTGAAAATAAAAGGATTAACAAAAACTTTACATGGAATTGCAGCAATCTAAACATTGCTCTCCTATACTAAAGATACCAATTCGTTTTCTTTTTCCTTGCTGGTACAAATCAAGCAATTGATTTGTACTGGTCCCCCTATTGAAGACCAGTTGGGAAAAAACGTTGGGAGGAATGAGCATGACTGCAAGTATTTATCGGACTGTCACCAACGAAATTGTTAAAGGTGAAATCATCAAAAGCCAGAGTCAGCAAGATATGCTGATCATTCAAGACAAAAAAGGCTATTTCCATGTCGTTGAACCAATCCCCGCTACTACTACATCAACTCCCCACAGGACGAAAGACTAAAAAATCCACTGGCGATCAGAAAGAATACAGGATCTTTCTGATTGCTCAGTGGGTTCTTTTTTGTTATGTCAAACTCAATGTGAATCGGTTCAATCCATCAATGAGTTTTTCTCGCGAACAGCCAACGTTTAGGCGTAAAAAATTTCTCCCTTCATTCCCATAGATTTCCCCTGACATAATCGCGACTTTTCCCTTACGAATCATTCGTTGCTGCAATTCCGCCATCGTTAAATCCAGTGCTGTACAATCAATCCACATAAGATACGTGGCTTCGCTTTTCGTGACCACGAGTTCTGGATGATATTCCTGTAAATAAGCAATCACATAAGCAATGTTATCATCCAGATAGTCATTGAGCTGATCCACCCACTTACTTTCATTATCGTAGGCAGCAATCGTTGCGGTCATGCCAAAAATACTGGTGGAGCTCAACCCATCGGCTTCTTTTAACTGAGTTAAGAAGCGATCACGCAATCCTCATAACCGAATGATTCCATAAGAATAAATCAACCCTGGGAAATTAAACGTTTTGCTACCCGAAGTAACAAGGGCTACTTTTTTTTGCAACAAATCAATGATTGGTTGATGCCTTTGTCCTTTTCTTACAATATCCATATGAATCTCATCAGAGATGATAAATACATCATGGGTTTTCGCCAATTCGATCATTCGTTGCAACTCATCTTTTTGCCAGACTCTCCCAGTTGGGTTATGAGGACTACATAAGAGAAGAACTTTGTTTTCAGGCTGTGCCATCAATCTTGTTAGCTCTTCAAAATCAATGCGATACGAGTTGGCATCATAGATGAGTGCATTAGGTACGATTTTTCTTTTGTTCTCTTTGATCATTTTATAAAACGCATCATACGCAGGTGTTTGAATAATGATCCCATCTCCTGGATTGCTGAGTAAGGTGACGAGTAGTTTGATGCTATACATGACGGAAGGACTGTAGACCAGCCAATCGCTGTCGATCCTACTTGTAAAGCGTTCAGAATACCATTTGCAGACTGCTTGCTTGAATTCATTGTGATTCCAACGTGTATACCCAAATACCGGGTGCTGCATCCGCTTGATAAGTGCCGCTTCAACTGCAGCTGGCACCTTGAAATCCGTATCGGAAATCGTAAATGGCAACAAGTTTTTTTCACCAAAACGGTCTTCCACATAATCCCACTGGGTACAATGGGTTCCTTTACGATTGATTGGCTCATCAAAAAACATTTTCTTCACTCCTACTACTTGACAATTTTGCTAAAGAATCGCATCAAGTTGATTTCTGACTGTTGTTACTTTCGTTCCAATGATTACTTGAACGTTCGTATCATCTAAGTGAACGACCCCAAGCGCACCTAGTTTTTTTAGCCGTTCATCATCAACCAATGTACCATCGTTTAGAACGAGGCGTAGCCGTGTAATGCAATTGTCTAAAGAATCAATATTACTTGCTCCCCCTAAAGCTGCCAAAATACCATGGGTAGCCACTCTTTCCAGAATAGGTCATTTCCTCTTCCAACTCATTCGTTTGATCGTTGTTCTCTTCTCTACCAGGTGTCTTCAAGTTCTTGCGAAGGATTACTGTTTTAAAAACAAAGTAATACAGGGCAAACCAGCAAGCTCCTACGATCAGAACGAGCCACCATTTTGTATATGCGCCTTGCATCACGCCAAAGATAAGAAAATCAAGCACGCCCCCATCGGTATTTCCAATCGTGACACCCAATAGACTCATTACCATAAATCCAGCACCTGTCATGATGACATGAAAAATCCATAATAAAGGGCTGATGAATAAGAATAAAAATTCGATTGGTTCAGTAATTCCTGTCACAAAAGTTGCAATGACGCCTGAAATCAACAAGCCTTTTATCTTTGAACGATTCTCAGGTTTTGCTGTCTGGTACATAGCTAATGCTGCTGCCGGTAAGCCAAACATAAAGGTTGGCATTTTCCCTTGAGACAAGAACGCCGTTGCACTTGGTGAGATGCTTAAACCGTTTTGTAATTCCGCATAAAAAATATTTAACGCCCCAAAGACTTGCTGACCATCGATCAGCTGACTTCCCCCTGCTTCCGTAAAGCGAATCATGGAAACCAAAATATGGTGTAACCCAAATGGCAGTAATAAGCGCTCACCTGAACCAAATAAGAACGGACCGAAAGGACCAGCTTGTTGGATCAAATGTCCGATTCCTGTGATGATCATAGCAAACAATGGCCAAATCATCGGAATGATCACCCCGACCACAGCTAAAGTAAGCGAGGTGATGATTGGAACAAACCGGGCTCCTGAAAAGAAGGCAAAACTATCTGGCAATTGAAAATGGTAGAAGCGCGTATGCAATTTATAAACGATCAATCCTGCGATAATACCACCTAGAACACCCATTGATAATGTTTGAATGCCAAAAACGATCTCTTGTCCTGCTTCTCGAAGTTGATCTGCAGTAGCTAATTGATTCGTTTCTTGTAAATAAAAATTGATGGATAAATGCATCACGACATAGCCCACAAAGCCTGAAAATGCCGCAACTCCCTTCTCTTTTCGTGCTAGACCTAAAGGAATCGCCATCGCAAACATGACGGGTAAGTAACTAAAGGCAAACCCACCGATCGTTGACATGAAACGAAAAACCACTTGAAGCCAAGAGGCACCTAAAAATGGGAAAACGTCGATCGTTGAAGAAGATGAAAATGAACTACCAATCCCTAAAAATAAACCCATGAATGCGAGTAAAGCGACTGGCAACATAAATGTTTTCCCAAGTCCTTGAAAAATTTCCATCCAGCTTGCTTTCTTTCCTTTTTGCATATCATTTCCTCCTAACACTTTTATCTCTTAAAATGTAAACGATATCAAGAAGGCTTACAATACAGTTACCAAAACAAGAATGACCATTCACAAAATGGAATGGTCATTCAGGATCAAGTCCTGGTTCGATTTGATTGGCGTATTGAATAATTAAAATATCCAGTAACGCTGCTAAAGAGATCCGTGGGCTCAAATCGACTTCATGATGATAAATCGTTGTCATTTCAACAGAAAAAGAGAAGGTGGCAAGCTTTTCCAACGTGCTTGTTGATTGACCAATACAGGCTAAAATCGGCACACCTCTTTGTTTCAACCGGTTAGCATAATTTAGCATCCCGATTGTTTCCCCACTATGACTAATAAAAATAGCCATATCTTTTTTTGATAGTTGATTAGCGATGGTTGTCAATTCATCCCAATCCGTTGAAGCGCCAACCGTTTTTCCTAAGAACCGCAACTTTCGACTCGCAGATAATGCAACCGCCGCACTTTGCCCTAAAGCAAAAAATTCGATTCGTTGTGCTTGCTGAAGCATTTCCACGGCACGCTGAAAGTCGGCTTCTTCGATCATTGATAAGGATGCCGCCAGCTGGTCAATCATTTGCTTGATCAGTGGGGATAAACCAAGAGAAGCTTGAGTAGATGATTTTTTTTCAAGAGTTTGATAATTCTTCAGTGAAAATTTGAATTCTTGAAAACCGGTAAAGCCAAGCTTTTTTGCCATTCTGCTGATCGTCGCTTGACTGGTGTACGTTTGGGAAGCTAACTCATCGGCCGTCATTTCTGAAACTTTCTCGGGCGCCCTTAAACAATAGTTAAGGACCGTTCTTTCTACTCGGTTCAGCTCTGGAATTTTGTATTGGATTCGTTTATATAAATGATTCATCACCTGCTTCTCCTCCCTACTATTGCTTCATTCTTCCGTCTCCACTATGCTTCATTTACTCATTATACCTTCCCTCAACAAAAGTACAAACTGATGATGAATGGCTTGAAATAAAAAAAAGGACTCACCCTTTGAGGAGTGAGCCATCTTTGTTATTTTCTTTGCATCGGTCATCTGTAGACAGTCACTTCAGTAAACTCTTGCCCGTTGCCGTAATCATTTTCTTTCGTTTGACGCTTTCCATCAATTCGTTGTTTGCAACTGGCAAGTCCATTTTCGACATAGTTCACTGTATTTGCAACGATCCTTATTATAGTTGCTAGACCTTTCATCAAGGGATCATTTGATTCCATCCTCTATTCCCCCATTTCTATCACGCTTAAGCCGCTACTGGCTTTTTCTTATAACAAGTATAAAAGAAGTACCTTAAACGAAACTAAAAGAGAAGAACTTCGACAAAAAGAAAAGCAGACTAGTTTCTCTTTTTGGTAAAATATGGTAAATGTAATAGGAAAGGATGATCAGTCTCATGATAAAAACTTTAGTGGTAGCCAGCCATCCGGATTTCCACAATTCGCTTTCCCAACGATTCTTTAGTGAAAGTGCCAAGCTTCCTAACGTCACCATGCATTTCCTTGATGATCTTTCTGATTTTTCTCTCGCCAATGAACGGATGCTGTTGCAAACATGCGATCGTTTGATTCTACAATTCCCCCTATATTGGTACAGCGTTCCAGCAAAAATGAAAGCTTGGATCGATACGGTTTGGGAAAAATGTGCCCCTGCATTGGTGGGCAAGGAAATTAGTTTCGCCGTTTCTACCGGCGTTGCCGCCAAAGAATTTCAGCTAGGCGGCCGAGAAAATACGACCTTCAATGAAATTTTGCACCCACTGGTACTCATGGCAAAAAAACATCAAATGACGGTACTCCCCATCGTTGTCCTCGATCAACTGATGTATAAATCAGAACAAGAGAAACGAGCCTTTGTCATTGCCTATCAGCAACTGTTATCAATGCCGGCTCCCTTTACATTTGATCAAAAGCAACAATGGTTTAGCGAAAAGCTGGCGCGTTTGGTTTCTGAAAAACCGCAGCTTGCTCCTTTGCTATCCTTGTTGCAGGAAAACCATGAAACGTTGATCGAATTAGATGACGCTTTAACTGAATTGGAGGTGCTGTGATGGATCACGAATGGCTGAAGCCACTGATAGAGCAGTCAATAAAAGAAACAGCTGACTATCACGAAAAAGCATTTTTGCAAGAACTAGAGAAGTTGCTTCATCAAGAAATTCGAATCGAATTGAAACAAGGAGAACTTGACGGAAAATTGTGGAATCCTAGTGAATGGTAAAATCTGCACTTGTATCCAAGAAAAAACTTTGTTCCACCTAGCTATAAAACATGCTGGGTGGGCCAAAGTTTTTTTGAATCGTTTCTTTTGCTTGTTAACTAGGATTCGCACATACTCTTTGTAGCAGCGATATAGGCTGCTTGCAAACGTTTCGTGATCGAACCCAATGTACCATTGCCAACTGATTTCCCATCTACTTTGACGATAGGCACAATTTCCCAGACAGAATTGGTCAAAAAACATTCTTGCGCGTTGTTTAGTGCCTCAACAGGGACAGGTTCTTCTCGATAAGGAATTTCTAATTGCTGACACAACTGTAGCACCTTCATTTTCGTGATACCTGGTAATACCAAGCGTCCATCCGGATGTGTATAGACGATACCATCAATGACAAACCAGAGATTTGATGCCGAAGCTTCCGTGAAACATCCATCTCGTTGCAGGAGTGCATCATCGAACCCCGCTTCGATCGCTTGATCTAGCGCTAACAGATTTCCTAACAAGCTCAATGATTTGATATCACAATGCAACCAACGCTCATCTGGAAGAACGGTCGCAGATAGCCCTGCATGCTGCATTTCCAGAGGTCGTTCAAAGGGGATCACATTTGCGGTCACGACTCCTTTGACTGCTCCAGCAGACGGAAACTCGTGATTGCGGGGAGAGGCGATTCCTCTGGTGATTTGAAGATAGATCTCTCCTTCTGTGATTCCTTCGGTTTTAACCAGTAACTTAAGGTTTTCAGTTAATTGGGGAATTGTATAAGGCAATGTCAGTTTAATTTTTTGCGCACTACTTTCTAAGCGAGTCATATGCTCCCCTAACATAAAGCAGCGACCATTATAGATTCGAATCACTTCATAGATTCCGTCACCATACTGATAACCGCGATCTTCAATGTCAATTTTCACCGCTTCTCGATCAACGATTTGATCGTTCCATAAAACCTTCATTTCCTCACTCCTATCGTCCTTCTCGTTTCAATAAGTATAGCATTTGTCTTTAGGCCTTGCTACGTAGTGCTTAAAAACAAAAAAACCTGCTGATGGAGACCGCTCCAACAGCAAGGTAGAACATTTTCGTTATAATGAATCTTTATCAATTACAGATCGTTCTAATTTTCGTTCTTGAAAAAAACGCAACAATGTACCAGACATTGCCATCACGATCGAATACACTGGCAGTGCCACAATCATGCCTACAAATCCAAGCAAGTTGCCGGCAATCAATAATAAGAAAACCGCAATGATTGGATGGATATGCAATACTTTTTTCATCACTAATGGTGAAACAAGATATGATTCACCTAACTGAATGATCGTGATTCCGACAATCAGAAAAATAGCTGTTCGAATGTCTTGACTTAACGCAAATAAAAAGGCTGGTGCTGCTCCGATAAAGGGGCCGAAATAAGGAATAATGTCCAGAACGCCGCAAATTAATCCTAATAGTAAGGCATTTTGTAAGCCTAGCAAAGAAAAAATGAAATAGCTTGAAACCGCAACATAAGAACAAACCAGCAATTTCCCACCGATGTACGCTGACGCTGCTTGATGAAAATCACTACAAAGTTGTCGCATTAAGCCTTGATAGTTTTTCGGTGTCTTACTTGCCAAAAAATCAGGAACTTTCTCACCGTCTTTAAACATATACACTAATAACAGTGGGATCGTAAACAAGACGATCGCTGAATGAGAAACGATGGAGATCAAACTCGTCAGACTATTGGTTGCCCCGGTAATAAACTGTAAGGCAAAGTTGCTAGCTTGGGAAATATCAATCGAATCAATAAAAGGACCAAATAATTCTTCTAAATAAGAATGATCAATAGTATCGATCACCAAATTGATGATGATGGGAATTTGATTGATAAAACGCCCCATCTCATAGGCTAATGCTGGTCCAATCACCTGAACGATCAAATACGCTGCAAAAACGATCAGCAGCAATGTCGAATATAGCGCAATGCTTTTCTTTTTCGTTCTTTTTTTTACCCAATTAAAGAAAGGTAAAAAGATGTAAAAAATAAAAATTGAAATCAATACTGGTAAAAAGACACTAGAAAAGATGGCTTCCAGCGGTCGAAAGACAAACAGTATATTTGAATAGATCCAGACCGCGATCCCTAAGAGACAGACGATCACTAGACCTGCAAAAATTTTTGATTTTTTAAGAAACTCCAATAATAAATCCTCCTGATTCTAGAAAGTAATTCAACTTCTTTCAGTTTAGCATAATTTTAAAAACGAAGGATGATTTCAAGAAGAATTTTTCAAAAATCCATGTTTTTCATAGCAAACTTTCAATTAATTTAATTTTTTTCATCTCTATATCTCGAATCTAATCAATTTTGATGAGCTGAAAACGGCAACGGAATATGCAACCGTCTGACAAAGTAGACTGCTGAAGCAAACTGGAGCAACCCTAGCAAAAAGAAAATCACATGCAAGACATTCCATTCTTGTAATAAGATGACCTGCACGATGATCCAGACAACTAAACTCATGCCTAAAAGCATTACCCCGTGGTACCCTTTGTTAAGCCGCAAGAGGAAAACAACAATCAGATTACCCAAACCTAAGATAGCGAACAAAAACAAGCCGGGAATTAAGAAGGTCGTGAAGGGTGTTCCTTGCAGCATGGCCGCTTCCAAACCAGCAAATGTCTCCCCTTTGCTTAACGGCTCAATGCTTTTAAACGCCAATAGACTTCCTCCACAAGCGCCAACACCAATAAAGAGACACAAAAAAAGTAACGCAAAGCGCATCTTCATTTTTCTCCACTCCTTCTTAAAACCCAACGCAACTAAAAAAATATTCTCAGTGACACATCGATTTTCTTATTCCTTATTCGCTTTTTGCTGAATAGATAAATGCGGCAATTTGCTGCTCTTCCACAGAGGAAAAGCCACACGCCTCATAAAAATGACGCGTTTTTTCTGTGTTGTCCGTAATCAAAACCTTTTGCCGTATTGATGGATGATTCGCCAGCATTTTTTTGAGTAATCGCTGACCAATTTTTTGACCTTGGAACTCGGATGCTACTAATAGATCTTGAATATAAAGAATGGTTTGTCCATCGGTTATGCAACGGATAAGCCCCACCAGCTGCTCTTCAACATAGGCCGTGATCACCTCTGAGTGGGCTAACGCATTTAAAAGACGCTCGGGATCTTTAGTATAGGCGCTCCAGCCAACTCCCTCATACAAAGCGAGTACTTGATTTGAATCAGATGGTAATTGGTCTTTAAAGACGATCTTCATACTTTTCCTCCTTGTAATAACTTAGCGACAGGGTGGAACAATAGAAATAGAGTTGACAGCTCTTTTCCAAACAAACTCTTGTTATCAAGCCGTAATGCATTGCTTGACTAAAGAGTATCCTGAGGAAAAGCGGCTGTCAACTCTAATTACGAAATACTTGAAGAACAAAATTGAACTGGTTCTGTTTCTAAGCCAGGACGTTAATCAATCAACAACTCATTTTTTAAACGTTGGCTCGTCGTCTGTTGCTCTTCAGGCGTTACTTCTTGATAGGAAATTCCATATTCTCCTCTGAAGCCATCGCCGGTGAACCCACTGCCAGCCATTTGGTAAGACTCGACAGTCCCTAATGCTGATTGATATTGGATAAATAATTGACTCATTTGCGAAAAAGTTAGATCGGTTTCACCATTTTCTCCAATGATCGTTAGCAGATCCTGAATCCGCATCACGCTGGAAAGTGAAACTAACTCTTTTGCCAGAATCTCAGTCACTTCTCTCTGACGGCGCTGACGGCCATAGTCACCTTCTGGATCATCCTTTCGCATACGAGTATACTGAAGCGCCTCCCAGCCATCTAAATCGAGGATCCCCTCTGGGTAATCGATTTTCTCAGCAGTAAAAGCAAATTCATTTTCAACCGTGATGCCACCAATTGCATCAACAAGATCTGCCATCCCATCCATGTTTAAGGAGAAATAATGATGGATCGGTATATCAAGATATTGTTCGACGGTTTCAATCATCATCTTTGCCCCACCAAAAGAATGGGCATGATTGATTTTATCATGGTACCCTTGTCCCACGATTTCCACATAAGCATCTCTAGGAATACTCGTGAGGGTGGTTTTTCTTGTGGCAGGGTTCAACGTTGCTACCATGATGGTGTTGGCGCGAAAATCGGTTTTGCGACGAGAGTCATTGGCGATCCCTAACAAAAGAAGGCTTAGAGGCTCGGCATTTTCGATGACTTCCGCCTCTTCTCGTCCTTCGATTGGACGATGGATCGAGTGGGCAACATCCTCTACTTGAAAATACACCCTAACCGCATAGACAGTTCCTGCTGAGATAATTCCGGTCAGCAATACCAGGAAAATGATTATTAGTTTTTTTGCTGTACTCAATTTATCTCCCCCTAAGTACATATTTTTTGATTGAAAAGACGAAAGCATAGGTGATATAACTGATCCCACTTGCCAATAAAATACTTGCTAGCAAGTCGCTGGGATAGTGAACCCCAAGTAACAACCGACTCATCATAATCAGCAACAAATAGATCAATCCTAGAAATAGGGCCATGTTTTGGATAAAGTGACGCTTGCCTCTTTTGGCAGGAACTGTTTGCCCCAAGAAAAAGAGGAGAGAAATAATCAACGTGGTCGCTAATAATGTATGTCCACTCGGAAAACTTGCTGATGCCCGTTCCATACTGTCAGCAAAATCCGGTCTCGGTCGATCAACTACTTTCTTGATCACTTGACCAACACCACTGATCACAATCATATTCCCCATCAACCAAAGACTTTCTAACCGCTGCTTGCGCATAAATAAAATACTTGCTAACAGGAAATGAACGACAGCTATGGGAATGATCGTAGCCGTACTGGCAAGTGGGAGAAAAAGCGATTCCACAGCAGGTGTCCGCCATTGAGGCAACTGGGAAAACAGGTTGTCGATGCTTTGGAACCAGCGCGGTTCTAATGCAACGAGGAAAAACAGCCATGCAAAACAGCTGCAGAGTATTCCGCCTACCACTCCTTTTTTTGCTGTTTTACTCATGTTAAGCCCCTACTTTCTTTTAATGTATACGACCTATTTTTGGCTTTTATCGGAAATTTGTCTAACCCAAAGATAATTCCCATAGCAATGCTGATCGCAATCAGAGAGGTTCCTCCTTGACTTAAGAATGGTAAGGGAATGCCGGTTAAAGGCAGCAAACCGATCGCCGCTCCGATGTTTTCAAAAATTTGAAAAACCAAACCAAACACATAGGTAATCGCAATATAGACCGATGCTTTGTTATTTGTTTTTAAAGCAGCAAAAATGATTTGATAGATCAGATAGAAATAAAGGAAGATGACTAAAGTACTTCCTAAAAAGCCATACGTTTCTCCAATGACTGTAAAGATCATATCTGACTCCCGAACCGGCACATACACCGTTGTATGGGTATCAGGTGCCCCCAATAAGCCGCCAGAACCAATCGCCCACATACTGCGGACTTGTTGGAAAGCGATGGAATCTTGGTACGCGAGTGGATCTGCCCAGGCTCTCACCCGATCCAATTGATATTGTGAAAAGTGAAGGCGAAACAACACACGATTGCCCCATTCCGTGAATACGAGTAGCAACAAAATAGCACCAAGAGCGGCAATCAAACCGATCACGACGGTCAGTATTTTCCAATGAACACCGGAAATGATGAATAAGGCACCTAACATCACGATAAACACCAAACTCGTTCCAAAGTCCCGCTGCATAAACATCAATAAAAATGTGGGTAAGCTGTATAGCAGGATCTTAGTAACATAGATCAAATCGGATTTGATTGTTCGTTCTGCTTTACGTTTCTCATAGACTAAAGTGAGATAGACCATAAAGAGCATAAAGGCCACTTTCATAAACTCAGAAGGCTGAATCGTAAACGCACCAAATCTGATCCACCGTTTGGTGTGCGTTTGTTCAAACATCGTTTGATCGTAAAACCAATGAAGAGAGGCCATCAAACCAAGTGATAGTAAGTACAAAAGACCAGAAAAGCGGAGGAGTAAATTCGTAGGAATCAAACTCGTTACAAAAAGAGCAATCGCCGAAAGGATACAAAAGAGGATCTGCCGAAAAACAATCCCTGAAGGATCATTGCCATCCATCACAGAAGCCTGATGTTGTACCCAGATACTTAACAAAAACAGCAGGAAAATCGGCAGCAATAAAGCATAGTTTGCTTCATGTCGTTTGAGGAACTTCATTAAGTATACCCTCCTCTCGTTCTAGTTTCAGGCATAAACTGAAGGCAAATGAAAGAATAAAGTAACTGGAGCCACCATAACTAATGAATGGCAAAGGTACCCCCGTCATCGGCATCAACCCTAAAATACTGGCAATATTGATACTTGTTTGTAATAACAGCAACGTGCTGGTTCCCAATAATATTAAGCCAATCTGAGGATTTGCGATTGCCGCTGATCGTATAAACAGACGTAAAATGATTACGAATAATAAAGCGATGACAAAAATGCCGAAAATCAACCCTAATTCCTCTACTAAAACGGAGAAAATAAAATCAGTCTCTGCTACTGGTAAAAAGCCTTTCTTGGTGATGCTATTTCCTAAACCAAGGCCCGTAAGACCACCATTGAACAAAGCATAGTAGGAATGGATCATTTGGAATCCTTGATTATATGGGTCGGAAAACGGATCTCCCACTAATCGAATTCGGTTATACACATGCATAAACATGTGGGGCAATAAATCATTGTTTCCTAAAAAGAGGATCAACATAGCAACCAAGAACAGACTGATTAATAACCCGCCAAACAAAAGAGCCGTGAGTTTAACGGGTACCTGAACCGTGGTAATCATGATAAAAGCCAAGAAAAGTAAAATCATCACGCCGGCTACTTTTGGTTGAATGAGGATCAACACACAGCACAAAAATAAAACGAAAAGCGGACGTTTCATTTCCTGCAAGGTAGTTTTTGCTGATTGAAAGTAATGAGCAAGGTATAAGACCATGCCCACATTCACGATCTCTGAGGGCTGAAATTGTATCCCTACAATCGAGACCCATCGTTGCGCTCCATTGACAGAAACACCGAAAAACGGCAAACGTGCCAATAGTAAAGTAAAGACGCCAAATGCCAACAGACCGATCGCTAAATATTTACTGAGCAGAATCTCACGCCGTGTTCGCTGAATAATGAAAAGGAGCACCCAGCTGAGTAACAGAAAGACAAGCTGACGCATAAATAAGCTTGCTGGCGGCTGATCTCTCGTTAATAAACGATAAGAACTTGCACTATAAATCATTAAAAGACCGATAAGGCTCAATAGCAAATAAGCTATGATCAGCAGCCAATCGATCTTCTTTTTTTCTATCATTGCTTCCACTCCTCTTGCCTTGGAGTAGGTGTTCAGACGGTACCAGTTATTATGCCCTTTGAGCTTAGTCATCCATCAAAGAGAAAAGCAAAAAAGTCTCACTTCTCTTAGGACGTCAGACTTTGCTAGCAATCTCATCGTCCGAGTTTTAGCACTATACAACGTAAAGAAAGTTGTTCCCTTTCTTAGCTATTTTATGAAAAGCCTTAATCCGACAATTCCTGTTTTACACATTGGCGTCTTTCGACGTTTCTGCGCAATAGCTTATGTTTGTATAGGAGCCTCACCTAACAAGGTTATATGTTATTTTCAATCCACTATGAATGGTACCCTTCCTCGTATAAAGATACAACCCATTCTTTGTTATTTTTATTTTTCTTTAACTTTTCTTAAAGAATTTAGATATTTCGAGTAATTTCCGATATTTAAAGAAAAATCAATGGAAATCATTCGACCATCACTGGATTCCCTTCGATCATACACGTTATTAAAAAACGGTCATTTTCAAAAAAAGACAGCTCTTTTTCTAAAACTCGAAAAAGAGCTGCTTTCTTGATTTTATACTCCCGCTCTAAATATATCTGTGCCGATCAATCCAATGATCGTTTGGCCTGACGCTCTTGCGCTGCTTTTCGTAACTGCTTTTGCTCTTTTTTAGACCCACGTTCAATATCTCGGGTAAATTTACGTTGGGCAAAATCGGAAAATAATTGATCTAGATCATAGCCGGCTGGATAGAGTGCTTCTCGTTTGGTGAGCAGTTGCAATCGCCGAGCAGCAACAACGAAACATTGTTTCTCAATATAAATCTTCGCTTGTCCCTGTTCCAAGTATTCATAAAAAACTCCCCGTTTTTCATGCTCTGCTGAAAAGACCTGGTCTCCCTTTTGAAAAATGTGCTCAGACTTTGTTTCCTGAGGATCGGTTCGTTTTCTGGATGTCTCAAAAGGCTGCTTCTCAAAAGAATAAGATTTATTCTTTAAATAGTCCTTTGCCGTTTGCACGACCTCAGCAGGAATCGCCATTTTTTCGGCGATCCAAAACGCATTACTTTCACCGACCGCATTGGTCAACAAGCGGTATTTCGGCGTCAGGGTCTTGGCATCAAAAGCCATCGCCGCTGTTTCAAAATCTTGGTGATCAAGAGCAAACTGCTTGATTTCACCATAATGAGTCGTGGCGATCATTAACGCCCCCGATCGATAGATCGATTCCATAATGGCGATCGCTAAAGCTGCCCCTTCATTTGGTTCAGTCCCGCTGCCAATTTCATCTAACAAAACGATACTGTTCCGGCTGGCATTCGTCATGATCTGTGCAATATTCGACATGTGTCCAGAAAAGGTACTTAAAGAATTTTCTAGACTTTGCTGATCCCCGATATCCATCCAAAGACTTTTTAAAAACGGCACGCTGCTGTTGCCATTATGCGCTGGAAACAAGCCGTAATGTGCCATCGCACAAACGAGTCCGACGGTTTTTAAGACAACCGTCTTACCACCAGCATTCGGACCTGTGATGACCATACATCGGTTCTCTTCTCCTAGTTTTAAAGATAGAGGAACAGCATCAGTGCCCAGTAAAGGATGCCGGACTTGATCAAGAAGCAAAACTTCTTCTTCAGTAATTGCTATCGGTTGACCATTGATTTCCCGACAATACTTTCCACGAGCAAAAATAATATCTAGTACCACTAAAATATCAAGACAGGCAAATACTGCATTCATTTGTTCGGCGATTGCCCCGGTCAATTCTGATAAAACTTGGTATTGGGCGGCCGTTTCTTCCGCCTGTGCCAAAATCAATCGATCATTCAGACGGGCAGCTGCCTCTGGTTCAA
>OAVP01000557.1_pt1 | contig 19859 bp, 14 predicted proteins | sample 1495311 | NCBI WGS metagenome assembly OAVP01 (sample SAMEA2580102, study PRJEB22360) | human gut metagenome | biome: human gut; feature: human-associated habitat; material: faeces | place: Denmark | collected 2008/2010
CGCTCACTGGCTTGTCCATCTCCATAGGGATTTTTGGCTTGCGCCATCTGTTTGTATGCTGCCTCATCAGACAATAAATGAACGATTTCTGAATACACATGCTCCTCATGGGTACCAATAAGTTTCAAAGTCCCTGCTGCCACCCCTTCTGGGCGTTCCGTCGTTTCACGTACGATCAAGACAGGAATCCCCAAGGAGGGTGCTTCTTCTTGAATCCCTCCTGAATCGGTCAAAACAAGGTAGCTGCCTGCCAGTAACTGATAGAATGCAGGGGCATCCAATGGTTCGATCAGCTCAATATTTTGCTGCCCTTCTAAATAGCGCTTGGCTAGTGTACGGACACGAGGGTTTTTATGCATCGGAAAGACCATCGTCAGTGCGGGATAAGCAATAGCGATGCGTTTTAGTGCACGAAACACTTGTTCCATGGGTTGCCCAATATTTTCTCGCCGGTGCATCGTAACTAAAAGGATTTTTTTCTCACTGATTGGTTTTCGGTCTTTTTTTTGTGCCAAGGTGTGGTACAAAGCATCAATAGACGTATTGCCAGTAACGACGATGCGGTCTTGTGGATGATTTTCTTTTAGCAGATTTGCCTGGCTTTGATCTGTAGGGGCAAAGAGAAAATCTGCTAGTTGATCAATCAACCGGCGATTCATTTCTTCTGGAAACGGATCATTCTTGTTACCTGTTCGTAGCCCAGCCTCCACATGACCAATCAAGATCTGCTGATAAAAAGCGGCCAGCGCAGCTGCCACTGCCGTCGTCGTATCGCCATGGACCAACACTACGTCTGGTTCTTCTGATTGAAAAATACCTTCGAGTCCTTCTAAAATACGACTGGTGATACTAGACAAGGTTTGATTTTCTCGCATGATAGCCAAGTCGTAATCAGGGGTCAGCTCAAACGCCGCTAATGTTTGCTCAAGCATTTCTCGATGCTGCCCTGTCACGACGATCTTTGATAGAAAGCGTGGATCATTTGCTAGTTTTTTTATGACCGGTGCCATCTTGATGGCTTCTGGTCGTGTACCAAAAATAGATAATACCTTTATTTTTTGCATCGTACTTCTCCTTTTTTTCAGCAATTTGAGCATTAATCAAGTTGCTTTTTGTAAATCTTCTGCCAGCGCTTCATATACGACGTTAAGGCATACTGTTGCTCAATCGTTGCTCTGGCTTGTTGGCTGCTTTTGATTCGTTCTTCCTCGTTAGCTAACAGACCGCTCAACGTCTCGATCATTGCTTGAATATCACCGGCAGCTACTAGGTAGCCGTTTTCACCCGATTGGATCAACTCTGGGATTCCCCCAACCTTCGTCGTTACATTGGGGATACCTGCCGCCATGGTTTCTAAGATCGCCATCGGCAAGCCTTCGTGATAAGAAGGGAGAAAATGGATGGCTGCCTTACGAAAAACAGCTGGTAACGCATCGGTTGCTACCCACTCATTTAAGAACACATTGGTGAGAGCCTCTTCTTGGAGCTGTTGGGCAACCTGTTGATTTTCTTGATCGCCAAATAACATAAAGCGAATCTCGGGAAAGGAAACAGCCATTGCTTTTGCAACTGCCAACAGATCAAAACTGCCTTTTCTTTGCCCGATCCTGCCAAGAGTGATGATCCATTTTGCGGTGGGGTCATAAAAGGATTCCTCCGGCACCGCTACGGCATTTGGCAAGACCTCGATTGAGGTATCGGTAATCGTTTGGTAAAATGCTGACCAGCTACTACTTAGCACTACGAGCTGATCCACCCGAGCTAAGGTAAAACGGACCCACCACTTTGCCCATGAAGGACTGTTTTGATAAAACTGGTCAAATTGCGAAGCATGCATATGAAAAATCGTCTTGCAATGTTTTGGTGCTAGCAACAACAGCAAACTCTTGCGATAGAAACTGCCCTTTTGCGCAACGTGGAAATGAAGGATCTGGCACCTTTCTTTTTTGATGTGCCGACGAAACGTAAGAAACGCTTTGAGCTGCGTCCAATATTTTCCTTTTTCCGACCAAGTCTTATGGACGACGAAACGCATGTCCTCTGGCGATTTTGCTTTTTGGAAATTATGAATGACCGTTGCGATCCCCCCTTTTGCTGCTGGATCTGGACCGATAAGTAAGATATTCATGCTTTGTTGATTTTCCTTTCTTGTACAAATCTAGTTACCTGCTTTAGTTCCTTGCGATAAAGAACAACGACGAAGAGCATCAGCAGCAAAACGAGGCTCTTTTCCAGCCAAAGAGTCCGATTGAATGCCGTAAACAGCGCAAAGCAATACAGCATGATCGAAAGGCTGATTTGGCGTTTGACTGAGAACCCCTGCCAATAGGTCATCGAAAAATATGTACGGGCAAAAAAGAAGACCAAGTACCCTAATGCCGTAGCACAAGCCGCTCCTGTGGCGCCAATTGTCGGTACGAGTAGGAGATGACCAAGGGATGCGGCTAAGACCGCCAGCAAAGAGGCAGCAATATTCAAATGACTTTTCTTATAAAAAACGATCCCGAGATTGGTCGTTTCACTGATCGTCATCATCAAGGGATAAAAACATAACAAGGGAAACAAGTACTGGGCCTCTAAGTATTCTTGCGACAATAAGATGACGATCGTTTCTTTGAAAAAGACCATCAGTAAAAAGAAAATCGACAAGACGAACATGATAAAGTGACTGACTCGTTCGTAATAAATCAATGGTTTGCCTTTTTTGAACCATTCATAGGAGGTGGGAATCCAAAAATTGGCAAAACTAACTTGTAGAATCATCAAGGCACTTGCCACTTTGAATGCAGCCGTGTAGATACCCAAAGCGGCAAAATCAGCAAAATAGCGCAGCATCATTTTGTCGATAATCATTAACAGGCTATAGAGGAACGTTCCCACCACCGTCGGCAAGCCAAAACGACTCAGCTTTTTGATCAGGTTGCGATCGATGTGGCGAATGAGCGGCACAAAAAGCACCAGGTTTGCCAGAATCAACAGACAATCACCGATAATCTGACCGAAGAGCATGCCATAGACCACCGTAATAAACGTCGGCGGACCAAAAAAGAGAAACAGCAACGTGATGAACAAGACCATGAATTTCACCAAAATACTGTAAACGGAGAACTGGATCGCTTTGTTTTGCATTCGAACCGTTAACAAAAGAAACCGTTCAAAAATCAGCAGTCCCGACGAAAGAGCAAATAAATAAATCGCACGGGTGTACTGTGGAGACTCAAATAAAAGCTGCGAGAAATCTGCCACAAAAACCACTAGGATCAGCTGAAAGAAAAATGAACCGAGCAACGGGACGAGCATCGCTTGTTGCAATAACTCGCGTTTGTTTTCGTGGTCATGGTATTCCCTCGTAAAGGCTTGGTCGAAGCCGAGATAGATCACGTATATCAAAAAGGTCTGTGCAAGGAAAAACATACTGGTCTTCCCATATTCTTCGGGTGTCAAAAAGCTGGTCGTTACGGGCAAAAGCACCAAGTTTAAGACCGCCGAACCTAACGAACCGAGGGAGAAAAAGCCCAGCCTCAAAAGTAATTTTTTCAATCAGTTGTTCACTCTTTCTCTGTTAAAATAATGCCTCCACAAATCAATCCTAAAAAGGTGGAAGACAATGCCGAATACAAAACATGCCCGGCAAAAAAACTATAAAAAAGCACCACGATCAAGGCAAAACTATAAACCGATCGTTTTCGTGGCTGAAAGGCCAAATAGACAAAATAGGCGAGCATTAGCAGCAATAACGCTATTCCCAGTAGGCCTTGCCCGAAAAGGGTGTCGAAGAAGTCCATTTCAATTAAGCCAAGACGACCAAAGTGTGCCAAACGGTATTCAAAGCCTTGGCCAAAGACCATGGTAAAGTGTCGGGCCTCATCATTTAAGAAGGCGTTCATCCCACCAATCAAAAAATCACTTCTTGAACTAGAAAATAGCCGGATCAAGTCCCCGTCGAAAAGATGATAAAAATACACCATGCGAAGATAGGTTCCTTCGACGGCTTGGATCAGCAATGGTAGTCCTTGAATAAGCAGCCAAGCAATCGTAATAAAACTCAGAAACCAGATAAACAATTGTTGCAGAAATGCTTTACGTTCAATGCCTAGCACCAATCGGATTAAAAGATAGAACAACACACCGACACCATAAAACACGCCGGTTTTCGTACCGACCAAGACCAAACAGACGAAATTTCCAGCGAATAAACTAGCCAAAAACAGTGAAAACTTATGGGTCTGTTCTTTGATCGAAACAATTAGTGCCTGGACTGTAAAGGTGATTGAAACAATAAAGGCAAAGCTCGTATCATTATTGGCAAAGAAATAGCCTTTATACCCAGCATCAGAATTGTCATAAGTTTGGTAGCCTAGCCCTAAAAAATAAGGAATCAGTAGCCCCAAGGTGAAGCAGACACTGATAACAATAAACAAGCTGTCGTAGTGCAGTTTGGAGAAGTCGTTTTTTCGTTGATAGACATAATAAGGAATCAGTACCCATAAGAGGTATTTGATATACACCGATAGATCCTCGATCACCCACTGCCAGCTGTACCCTAGAAAAAGTGCTTGTAACAGAAAAATCGTAAGCGTCACAGCGATAAACCCATACGTTAAATATGTATAGTAGCTATGGGGAATCTTTTCTGTCACGATCATAATCACTAAGAACAAAAAGAACAGCAAACGGTAGAACACGCCAATGGGAAAAGGAATGCCCAGACTTAGAAATAAGCCGTTTAAGACGTCGATTATCGGAAAAATGGCCACAATCCCCAGGAAGAAGCGGTGATGGCTTTGCTGTTTTGATTTCATGCGTTTCTTCTTTTTTCTCCCCACACATACTGTAAAAAGCGTAAATTTCCTATGATATAGCGATCAAACATCCTGACTGGCTCTTGCGCAAAGCGATAAAACCATTCCAAACCTGCCCGCTGCATCCACAAAGGCGCTCGTTTGGTTTTGCCTGCGACGATATCAAAGCTGCCGCCAACGCCCATCGCAAATGGCACTTGCAACACTTCGCTGAATGTATCGAGCCAAATCTCTTTTTGCGGGCTAGAAAAAGCGACAAACAGCAAGTCTGGTTGCGTCCGTGCAATCTCTTTTGCCACGTCCAATGATTCGACTTCGGAAAAATAGCCATGGTGAAAACCCGCTATGTTCAGGTCGGGATAGAGCTGTTGGTCATGTTTGACGACGGCTTCTACGACTTCGGCAGTTGCTCCTAAATAATAAGGACGCCAGCCTTTTTCTGCTGCCAATTTGACCAGCTCGCGAAAAAGATCGATGCCTGTTACCCTTTCTGGTACCGGGCACCCTAAATATTTCGCTGCCCAGACAATCGACTGCCCATCAGCCGTGATCAAAGTTGCCCGATTGACGATCGATCGCAACGAGGGATCTTTTCGCATCAAGTTTATTTTTCCCGCGTTAATTGAAACATGCTGTGCGGGCGTCCCCTGTTCGATCATTTTCTCGATCTTAGTAATGGTTTCCTGAAAGCTTAAGGAATCGAGATTGCTACCTAAAAGTGATACACGTACTTGTTGCTCCATTAGAATGCTCCTTTGGGTAAGAAAACAACGCCAATCGTTTTCATAATTATTTTCAAGTCCAATAACCAGCTCAGGTTATTGATGTAATAGAGATCCAATGCGACCATCTCTTGAAAACTCAATTCGTTTCGTCCACTGACTTGCCACAACCCTGTGCACCCGGGTGTGACACACAATCGTTGCTTGTCTTTTTCTGAATAACTGACGACTTCTCTTTCTAAAGGAGGACGGGGGCCGACCAGTGCCATCTCCCCTTTCAAGACATTGATCAATTGGGGCAGTTCATCAAGACTCGTTTTTCTTAAAAAACGGCCTAAGCGCGTCACTCGCGGATCTTTCTTCAGCTTGAACATGGCCCCTTCAATTTCGTTTTTATCAAGGTATCGCCCTAATAATTGATCGGCATCAGGCACCATCGTTCGAAATTTGTACATCACAAACGTGGCCTCATTTTTGCCAACACGAACTTGCTTAAAAATAATCGGTGCCTGCCAGTTAGAAAATTTGATCCCTATACAAATCAGCAGTAACAGCGGGCTAAGGACGACTAATAAGCCCAAGCTAAAGATAGTTTCTATCGTGCGTTTCCAACGTAAATAGCTAGTCGCTTGAACCCTTGACTGCTTGTCTAAAGCGGGTCTTTCCACAAAGTTCCCCTCCTTAATAATAGTAATTTTCACCCGTGTCCGTGCCATTCGCCACGACACCTAAGATGTTTGCGTTAACTAGGCGTAGCTTTTTGACGGCATTTTTTGCGGATTGTTTGTTCGTTTTATCCGCATGAACGACTAAAAGTACACCGTCGACTTTCTTGGCTAGGATCAAGGCATCCGAAACGACATTGACTGGTGGCGTATCAATAATGACCACATCGTATAGTTGTTTGACCTCTTGCAAGGCTGCGGTCATTTTCGAAGAAGCGAGCAGATCATTAGGGTTTGACATAATGGCTCCACTAGTGATGATTGAAAATTCGCAATCTTCTAAAATCACTTGTTGGACACAGCTTTCGATCGAGATGTCCCGTCGGATATAGTTGGACAAGCCCACGTGCATTTCTTGTGAAAACAAATAATGTTGGGTGGGTTTACGCAGATCCGCATCGATCAATAAGGTTCGGTTCCCTTTTTGGGCATAGGCGACCGCCAAATTTGCCGAGACCGTGGATTTTCCCGTACCGCTTTCTCCTGAAGTAATCAAAATCGTTTGAGCATCTTGTTGTTGGCATAAATAGTCGACATTTTCGCGAATCAACTTGACTTGTTCGCTGATGATGGAATAATTTTCTTTCATGCTACGCATCACACACGCTTCCTTCCTCTAAAGCTTCTCGACTGGATGGTTTTAAACGAAGCAACTCGTTTTTCTTTGCTTATCTCTCCGATGACCTTTACCCCTAAGACCTCTTCGATTTCCGTATTCGAAGCAAAACTGCCCTCAAAAACCAACAGGAGGAACACATACGTAAAAGCGAAAAGAAGACTTAAAAAAGTGGTCAAGCTGTACAACAAAAACTTGTTTGGACGAGCAGGCGTTTCTTGTGGCAAAACGGTTCCTTCTGCTAAGATCGTGACATTATCAATGTTCATGATCTTAGGGATCTCTTCACTAAAAACGCTGGCGGTCGTATTGGCGATTTCGGCTGCGATCTTCGGACTTTGATGGTAAGCGTTGATTTCGATGATCTGCGAGTTGGTGGCATTGGTAACACTCAAAATCTTCGACAATTCAGCCACATCGTAGCTTCCCTCTAGCGCCTCACTGACTTCATTTAAGATGCGAGGACTCATGATGATCGTGCTATAGGTACTGACGAGTTGAAGGTCTGCCTGAATCGTCTGGTTTTCCAGACGATTGCCAGCTATCGTTTCTGACTGACTAATCAGCAACTGTGCACTTTTTTGATAAATGGGTTCAGCAAACAGGGTTAGATAAAACAACATCGCTAGTAAGGGAATATTAATGATCATAAGGATCCAGCCTATTCGTTGCTGAAGGACTTGCTTCAATTTTTTCATATTTATTTCTTTATTCATTGGTTTTCCCTTTCAATAACAGAAATAGCAATCAAACCATTTACTGGGCGCTTGGTAATGACCCAAGAGAATAGGCAGCCTCGAACCTCGTTTTACCTGTCACAATATTTTTCGTGTCAAAAACGATTTTTTGTTTCATCGCTTGAATGGCTGCCGGCGCTATGTCTTTAAAGGCATCATGGTCACAGAGGATCAATGCCAGATCACTGTCTGTTAGTGCTGCTTCAATTTGTGCAACATCAGAAGTGGCGACATAAGGATCATAGGTAGTGACTTGCAGAGCTTTCTTTTGTTTCAATCTTTTGGCGATCTCAACAGCCGGACTTTCTCTGGCATCGTCAATGTTGCCCTTATACGCCAACCCTAGGACCGCGATTTTGTTTCCACCATGAATCGCTAAGATTTCTTCGACTTTTTTTATAATGAATTCAGGCATCTCTGTATTGATCATCCGCCCCAATTGAATTAACTTCGCGTCATCAGGTGCTGCCGCGACAACAAAATACGGATCGACTGCTAAGCAATGACCGCCGACACCAGGTCCCGGTTGATGGATATTGACCCGTGGATGCTGATTGGCTAACTCAATCACTTGGAGTGCATCAATGTTTAGGCGATCCCCAATTTGGACCAATTCATTGGCTAGTGCAATGTTCAAGTCGCGATAGGTGTTTTCCATCAATTTCGATAGCTCAGCGATACTTGCAGAAGTCTCCAGCACGTTTCCTTTGACGAAGGTCTGATAAATGCGTTTGCCTTGTTGGGTGCAAGCGCTCGTCATGCCACCAATGATTCGATTGTTCATCACCAGCTCTTCAAAGATTTTCCCTGGCAAAACTCGCTCTGGGCAATGCAACAAATAGAGATCTTCTCCAATGGTATAACCTGCTTTTTCAAAAAATGGTCCAACGATGTCTTCCATCGTGCGGGGTTGAATGGTCGATTCAACAATGACTGTGTTGCCTTTTTCAAGATAGGGTAAGATAGCAGCCATCGCCGCTTTCACGTAGGACAAGTCGCAACTACCAAATTGATCGGCGATATTTGGCGTTGGTACGGCAATAATAAAGACATCCGCTTTTTCTGGAACCAACTGTGCATTGAATGTCTTTTTCGCTAAAGCTTGTGCTAGATAGCGATCAATGTCGGGTTCTTCGATTGGTGCCTGACCTGCTTGAAGTGATTGAACGACTGTTTCTGACACATCAACCCCAACGACTTCAATCCCATGGTTTGCAAAAGTAAGTGCTGTGGGCAGCCCGATATACCCCAATCCAATAACGTTTACCTTCATTCGCTCTTAACATCCCATTCTGCTAATTGTTCTTCACCGGGTTTATAAATCAGTTTTTTCGCCACTTGTCCTTCTTCTAAAGCAAAGGAAACTTGTCCAGTAATGGTTTCACCTACAGCGATCTCATTGCCAAACATCGCCATGGTATGATCAAGTTCAAGAAATTCTCCCTCTTCAGTTTCTAAAAGAAAATCAATCGAACCTAATCCAGCGGCAACTGACCCCATATTTTCTGCTGTGATGGTAAATGTATGTAATACTTGTTCCCCATCTTCTGTTTTCTTTTGATTGATTTCTTGTTTGTCGATGATGATCTTTAATCCACCAATGATCGATTGCGGCTCGGCATTGCTTTGATCCGTGATTTGTTCGATTGGTTCGCTGCCTTGGGTAGTATCCGTCTTTGCTTGGTCATCCGTCGAGCAAGCCGCTAAAAAACTCCCCATGAGGGCAAGGCTAAAGAGGCTAACGATTTTTTTCTTCATGTTCATTTGCTTTCTCTCTTTCTATCAATGAAGAGCCCCTTGCAACAGGCAAGGTACAAGGGGCTCTCGTAGTTTCTGTTTCTTATTCTGTGATTGAAACGGTTGCTTGTGCAATCTCTCGTGTACTTAAGTCAGCAAAGCGATGCAATGCATAGATCGTCATCTGGCTGTCTTTTGTCACACTGTTGGCTTGTTCTTGGTTCAAGTAGGCGGTAAAGGTACCATCCGCAAAACCGCTCACCCACAGGATCATGCCATCAATTTCAAGTCGACCAAAGTTGATGTCATCTCCTGTATAGGTTCCCGTAACGATTCGATCACCTAATGTGTAAGGGTTTGGCGTAATTGTGCCAACAAATTCTTTGTCGATAGTGACTACACTGCGATCCAATTCGGTGTCTACCGGACGGCCACTAACAACCTCCCGATGGTAAGCAACCAATTCAACTGTTTCCGCATCGCGAATCAAGTCGCGGGTCGTTTGATTGACAAAGTAAGTAAACGTCTGGTTTGCGGTGTTAAAGGTGCCTCCCCATGAAATTGAACGTCCATCAACGATCAAGTTGGCGAAATTCACATCGCCTGTAAAGGTTCCAGTAATTTCACTCTCTGTCACTTTGAAGGCTGCTGGTTGAATCGTGCCTGCTGCTTTGACGATTTCTATCGGCTGCAACACCAGCTTATGATCAATCGTTTGTCCATCGACTGTTTCACGATGGTAGGTTTGCAATTCTACTTTCGTTGCCGTTCTGATCTGTTCTCTAAATTGTGCGTGAACAAAGAATTCAAAGCGGCCAGTTTCTTTATTGAATGTGCCACCCCAGTTCCCTACTGACTGTCCATCAATCACTAAGTTGGCAAAATTGATATCTCCCGTAAAGGTTCCCGTAATCATGGTATCGGTGTAACTGTATTGATCCGGTGTGATCGTCCCTTGAAGTTGATCAATCACTGTTACTTCTTTGGTTTCTAGCACTTCGATGGCTTCCGTGTTACCGTTAATTTGGCGGTTCAACGCTTGGATCTCAACTTTATCGCCCGCTTTGATTCCAAGATTCGCTACATAAAACGAGAAGGTGCCATCGGCATTGAAGGTACCACCCCATGCATTAGAAGGCGTGCCATTGATCACTAAACGTGCAAAATTGACATCACCCGTAAAGGTCCCTGTAATCATTGTTTCGCCAACACGGTATTGATCCGGTGTGATCGAACCAGCCAAATCTCTAGTTAATTCAACGGTTGTCCGATCAAGTACTTTGCCATATTGATCCAAGGCTTCGATTTCTACGACATCATCTACGGATTGGATGCGATTGCCGATAAAGAATTCAAACGAACCATCAGCAAAATTCCCACCACGAACGGATGATCCATTTACATACACACGGGCAGATACAACATCACCGGTATACGACCCTCTCAGGAACTGATCGGCCGAAGAAACATTGTAGCTTGCTGGTGTAATCGTGCCTTCAGTGTTTGCTGGATCAGTGACAACGATCGTTGAAGCAATATTTGATTGCAATCCATCGATGCTTGCTTGAGCAGTAATAATTGTTCCCGCTGCTTGTTGATCAATCTCTACTTCAAAATTGCCATCACTGTCAACAGTGGCATTTTTCGTTTCAGAATCGCCTATAGTAATTTCCACATGTGCATCTGGTTCAGCTGTTCCGCTAACGGTAGTGGATGTGGTTGTCACCTCATTCAATGTTGTTTCGGCGATCGTTGCTCGATCAACCATGGTTTCTGCAATATTTGATGAAATGCCATTTAAGGTTGCTTGGGCGGTAACTACCGTACCAGCTTGTTGTTTCTCAATCGTCAATGCATAGATGCCATCACTACCCACTCGTCCATTCGCAATGATCGTGTCACCGGCTTTGATCGTAATCTCAGCATTCGGCTCAGCCGTTCCCGTCACACTTGTGGAGTCAGTATTTAGCTCGGAAATCGTTGTTTCGGCAATCGTTTCTTTTTCACTATCCTCTACAACTGTTTCTGCAACCGATTGAATACCATTGGACGTTGCGGTAACAGTCACTTTTGTTCCAACTGCTAATGGTGCGTTCGGAATCGCAAATTGATAAGTTCCATCACTTGCAACGCGTCCCGTTAAACTTCCTTGTCCTTCAATAGTGACTGCTAAATCGGCATTTGGCTCAGCTCGCCCCGTAATGCGCGTTGAGCTTGTGGTTAAGTCGTCAATGGTCGTTTGTTGAATCGTTGCGGTATCCACAAAGTCACCAAAAGCGATTTTTCCGATTTGAGAACTATTGAATGTTGCGTTAAAGATTGAGTCATTAGATTCAATTCGCGAAGTAACTTGTTTGTTCGTATAAGTATTTAGTGAGAAAGAACCTTGTCTAAACTCTGGATAATTAAAGCTGGGCTCTCCTGAAAAATCAGCTGATCTTCTCCAAGTTTGCATTCCTGTCGATGAGTGGATCGTGTAGTTCGTTGTTCCTGGATAGGACCCAATTGCGGTTCCATTCGTATGATTGTTTTGGATTCGAACATTTGATCCTTCCTGGAAAGTGCTTGATTGTCCAACGTTTACCGTTGAATACGTGCTTCTTCCCACGACATCCAGTGTTCCCCCAGTTAATACGGTCAAAGCACCTCGCAACCCCAATGCTTCTTGTGTTTTTTGCGTATTTGGCGCACTTGTGATCTTAAACGTTGCGTTCGAATTAACTACTACGCTTGAGGCACTTCCTTCGATCAAGACTGCTTTTGCTGTATTTGAAGGATTGTTTTGAGTAACGTCTAATAAACTGCCTTCACCTAAATCAATTCGACCACCACTTGCAAGATAAATCGCACGAGCTGTTCCGTTGTTATTTGCAACTACAGAAGCACCACTGCCGATATTCATCCGGACATTCGAAGTAGCCCAAATCAAGGAACCTGCATTTAATCGGTTTTCGCCAAAGAAATTAGCTGAAGAATTGCTAGCGGCTAAATAGAGTAAGCGCCCCGTTGCATGACTATTTTCATGAGTAACGTTTGTGAAGGAAACACTGGACGTTCTATTTTGATAGATCGTATTTGTTGCATGAGCCACGATTCTCACATTTCTGATACTTAATCCTTGATTTACCGTATTTCCATACAACCGAACATTATTCCCGAAGGTTAACGTATGACCATTACCTTCAATCGTTTTGGTCGTCCCTGTCCATGTCACACTACTAGTCATCGTGATGTTATTGGCTAAGCTGATTTGTGTAACCGTCGCATTGGCTAACGCTGTCCGTAATTCAGCATCAGATGTTACTTGGACACTTGCCCTTGTTGAACGGGTTTCAGCAGCGTCTTCTGATGATTCGTTAGAATTACTTTCTGAGGTTTCTTCATTTGGTGCATCCGCTTGTTCATCATTTTCTGCGACTTCATTATTTTCTGAAGAGTTCTCAGTAGAAACTTCTGTTTGAGCTTCTTCACTTTCAGTAGGAGAACCCTCTGTTTCCTGAACTGCTTGCTCATTGGTTGCTGTATGGTCATTTTCTGTGCTTTGAGTTGCTTCACTATCTGATAATAAATTTGGAGCTTCTATTCTCTCTTGTGTCACTCCTGAAGAATTATCAGTTTTTTCTGTCGCCATTGCATTTATTGGCAACGCCGATAAAGTTAAATGACTAATCAACAATAAACCTGTGACTTTTTTACTAAATTTGTTATTCATAAGTAACTCCTTTTTCTCTATTCTTTCTCTTGTACTTTAAAGATTCATTTCACGTTTTTATCAGTCACCCTTTCTTACTCCCTCGAAAAAAATCAGTTATAGCTCTTATCGGAACAACCTATTCGATACAAACTCTCTAAAAACCTAAATTAGAGCTATAAAATAATGCTTTTTTGACGAAATTTTATCGTTTTTAACGAGATTAAATTTACCATGGTTGATCATCAATCGATAAATCAAGATTTGCAAACCTGTATGAATAAATTGATTTTCATTTTCTTTTTAAATAGGGCATTTTAAAAGTTTGTGCAAAAAAAAGTGTTATAAAAAAAGACGATTCCTTATCATTTAAAAAGGATCGTCCATTTTTGTTATTACCTGTAACCACTTGACTCAATACGATGGATACAAGGTTTCTGCCTACTAATTCTTAGTATTATCACAAACATTTTTAACAACAGTTCCTTTCAACAGAACGCTTCTTTTCTTCAAAAAAGGTCCCAAAAAAAGCAAAATAAAAGAAATTGTATGTAATTTTACACATCTTCTAAAAAAATTCATTTTTCTTTGGTATACTAAACATAGATCTGCATATCATTAGATTTACGTTGCCCGTTAGTGAAGTTTCAGGCAACGTTTCTTTATGGGGGATAGATAAAAATGGAAGAGAAAAAGATTTTTGAGAAGCGGTGGTTATTAGCTACCAGTGAACAACGAGAGAAATACCATGCCTTGATTGCCTCTTACCCTTCGATCGAATGGACATTCAAAGAAAAAAGCTACCTTTTATGGCTTTGTCAGTTAGATAGTGATACGTTCAAAACCTTTGAAGCAATTTTTGATAAACTAGTAAATGCCAACTAACTGTTTCAACGTAGGCTGTTCTTTCACCAAAATAACCCAATCTTTTGGTATTCAGGAACAGTGGGCCTATTTTCAGATAACTCCCTTTTTTATTAGATGAACGAATAAAAGCCGCAACCGTTGATCGCAACGGTTGCGGCTTTTCCTTTTAATTTATCCACACATGTCCTCGTCATGCTCTTTTTCAACACGTATATTAGGCTGTGGGAGCGTTTAACGCTTGCCCTAACTGAGGATCGATTTTTTCAATCACTCTTTGCCAATCTTGATGATCGGGGATTGCTTTGAGCAAAAGATAATCTGTCGATAAGATGAACTCTGATAAATATTCACTATAATTTGTAACCACAAGATCAATGGCATTTCCCTTCAAATAATCGGTCGTCAATTCATTGATTTTTGGAAAAAATACCAGATGATCATTGCCGACATAACGCAAAAAGCGCGCACGAATCGTGTGACAGGCATAGAGATCGCCTTCTATTATCAATGCGATCCGTCTGACTTTTTGAGCATAGAGCTCCCTGATTGCTTCACTGTAAAGGGTCAGTGCCGCACAAATATCTACCAGATACTCCTGCTTGATCCCAAGAATCGCTTGGTGCTGCTTCATAAATGCCAGATTCCTTTGATAAGCGGCAGAACGATGCTTCTGCGCTTCATTTTTTACTTCTGTTAGCAAGTGATTTAAAACGGGCGCCAGTTGCTCATTGATTTTCTTTGACAGGAAAAAGGCGTGGATCATCGTCTTGACCCGTTGGGGCTCTTGAAAGGAAATGCCCCATTCTTGAACGAAGCGCTGACTCAGTTCTTCGAGTTCAGGATACAGTCCAAACGATGCAACGAATTGCTGCTCTTTTTCAGGCTCGGTCAAAGTCCGTTTCATCACGGTCACTAAATAAAGCCACATAATTTCTTGTTGCGGCAGTCTTACTCGGTATAGCGCTTCGATTTTAGGTGCTAAGTCATTCATTACGGCAAATGCCTCATGGGTTTCGATGATTTTTGCCAACGATTGAGAAATCTGAACCGTCTTTCCCAATTGGTAACGCTTGATCGCAATATACAAGCTATAATAAAAATCACTCGGAGAAACGCCTGTATTCACCAGCTCTGCGGGAATTTCTGAGAAGACATCACTGACTAGTGCAATCAGTTCTTTGGGGGGCAAGAGCGTATGAGGGGTGACATCTGATTCATAATAAAAATCTTTAAAGAACTTGCGAATATTGGCTTCGGAGCCACTCAAATTAACCGGTTGCAAGATCCACTCCACATGATACTTTCGCAACGTCACAGAAGCAGTATTCAAATAACGACGCATCGTACTTTCTGATACATACAAGCGCTGCGCCCACTCTTCAACCGAACAGAATTCACCGTGGAAAATGGCTTCCAAGATTTGATACATTCCTTCTTCTGCAACAAGCTCCTTTTTTTGGGACAAGTATTTTTTCGGATTCGTTTCCCTAAAATGATAGCCATTGGCTACAAGCGAAAATTCGGCTGCCTCTTGTAGATAGGTTTTCAATTCTTTGATATCCGAGCTGATCGTCCGTTGGGTCACATCAAGTTTGTTTGCTAAACTTGCGATGGAACAAGTCCGTTCTCGCTCAAAAGTATTTAACATTTGAAGCCAGCGAACGGTCGTCTTATTTAGCATAAAATTTAACTGTAATTCTCTCATTTTCCCCTCCGTGTTTCTTCCTCACCGACTAGTGTCTTTACTATAGTACAATATTTAGGTGCATAAAAAAACCTTCCTATTTCCCAAATTCACATTAAGAAGCTTCTTGAATGTGTACTTAAGTGAACAAACAAGGTATTCTCTATGTAGACTTATTTTTGTGCAACTGGAGGAATTCGTATGACAAATATGGTTTATGGGTACGCACGTGTCTCCACAAGACAACAGGATCTCTCGCGTCAGTTAGATTTACTTGACCGGTATGAGTGCAATAAAATTTATACGGAAAAGATCAGTGGTGTTCGTGCGAATCGTCCTGAATTAAATAAATTAAAAAAACGAGTGAAAGAAAACGATAAAATCATCATTGAAAGTTTCTCGCGACTAGGAAGAAGTACCAAAGATCTCATTGATCTTGTCTACTTTTTTGAAAAAAAAGGAGTAAAGCTTATCAGTATCAAAGAAAATTTTGATACGCAAACCCCACAAGGGAAATTGATGATGACTGTTTTCCAAGCCTTTAGCCAATTCGAACGAGACATCATCGTCGAACGGACCAAAGAAGGCTTAGAATCCGCTCGTGCTAGAGGAAATATCGGTGGTCGCCCACGAATCGATCCTGGACTGATTCAACACGCATTGAACCTTTATCAAAAAGAAGGAAAAACCGTTGTGGATATCTGTGCCCAAACAGGGTTAAAACGATCAACTTTTTATCGTTATCTTAGTCTGGAAAAAGAAGAGATCGTTTCTTGAAGGAATAGGTTCTTCTAGATTTTTAGTTCAAAATCAGGGTAGATCAGAAAATTTATTTAAATATGGGTAGCAAAAAATCACAGGAAGAGAACTATCTCCTAACTCTTCCTGTGATTTTTTCGATTATTTATTGTTCTTTCCTTTATTTGGAATGAAAATTGTTAAATGATCGTACTCTTTATCGTTATGATCATAGGCTTTCACATTAGTTAGTCCAAAGATGATGATTGTCTTAAATCAGCGAGAATCTCATCGTATCGCTCGCTATTCAAAAACTCATCTACTGACTGAAAATGCGCAGACGGTGCAGCTTTTTTTGCTCTTTCTTGAAGCTCTTTTTGAGTAATCACTAATGACGTTTCATCTGCTGATAAATCACGAATAGCAACATTTGTAACCTCAATATCATAACCTAGTTCTTGAACTTTTTTTCTAACAATCGCTGCCCCCATTGCTGAAGAGCCCATTCCTGCATCACAAGCAAATATAATTTTTTTAATTGAAAAATCTTTGCTAATTTTCCCTTTTCGCTTCATTTCCTTGGTCTTTTCTTCTGCTAGGAGAAATTCTTCATTGTTCTTATCCGACGTTCGATTTGTTAATTTATGAACAAGGGAAGCACCAATAAATGTGACCGCAGTTGCAACAGTGATTGCCAATAAAATACCAAAGTGGCTCCCCCGAGGAGTCACAGCCATGAAGGCAAAGATAGAGCCGGGCGAAGCTGGGGAAATCATTCCTGCTCCAGTAATCATTAGTGTTGCAACGCCACTCATTCCTCCTAATATAGCTGGAATCAGCAATAACGGATTCATCAGTACATAAGGAAAGAAAATTTCTGCTATTCCTCCAAAAAAATGGATAACGATGGCCCCAGGAGCGGTTTTCTTAGCTGTTCCTTTTCCAAAAACCATATATGATAACAAAATACCTAGCCCAACACCTGGATTATCAATTGCAAACATCATGGAACGACCATTTTCAGCTACTTGCTCTAAACCGATTGGTGCAAAAACACCAAAGTTAATGGCATTGTTCAAAAACAAGACTTTTGCTGGCTCCATAAAGATGCTTACTAAGGGCAAAAGATGGTTTTCAACAAGTACATTGACTGCATCAGTCATCATATAGTTCAATGTATTGAATATTGGACCTACTAATACATAGCCAATAACTGTCAAAATAGCAGCATAAATGCCCCCACTAAAGTTTTTAACAAGCATTTCAAACCCAGTTTTTACCTTTTCTTCATAAATGGAATCGATTTTTTTCATCCCCCAGGCAGCACTCGGTCCTACTATCATTGCGCCTAAAAACATCGTAACATCAGCACCTACGATCAACCCCATAGTCACCATTGAAGCTACTACTGCCCCTCGAGTGCCATACACTTGTTTCCCACCTGTATACGCTACTAGCAATGGTAGCAAATAGTTTAGCGTAGGTGGCACGATTTCATTAAATTTTTCATTAGGAAGCCAACCTGTGGGAATAAACAATGCCGCTAATAGTCCCCAAGCTATAAAAGCTAGTATGTTCGGCATGATCATACCGCTTAAAAATGAGCCCATTTTTTGCAGTTTTACCCGGATCCCAGCACTTGACACCATATTTGTCCTATTCATCTTATTCTCCTCTATCCTTAATTTTTAGTGACTTCGTCTTCCGCTATATCTTGATAACTAAAATATTCAAAAGTAGCTTCTTGCCTCATCCCTGTTAAATCATTGCAGTGAACGCCTACAAAAGCACCCGTAAATGCACTTCCTGTAGGTCCCAAGAATGGTTTTGCAATGTAATCATCTGAAAGTTTGTAAGTATCAAACATGAAAGAAAGTTCTTTCCAATTCTTCCCATCCAATGAATAAAAAAACTGATAAAAACGAGCATTGACCTTAACTCTCAGATACACATTCCCTTCTTCAGTGAGAACGATTGGATCTCTCAAGGGCCAACTAAGTTTTGCTCCTTCACATTTTAAAATTGTCAAAACTTTCCCTAATTGCTCGTTAGCCGTAACCTGTAGCGAGGTCCAATTCTTACTGTTGTAGTAACAGACCAAACCAGCACTTTGTTGAAAATACGAAGGGGAAAAATCAACCGCTATTTCAGCTATAAAATTTACAGATTCAAATCTACGGGCAAGTAAGGATTGTTCGAAAACTGAATACAAGGATTCCTGTCCGTATAAAACCAATCCTTTCTTTGTTATCTGTCCCATTTTTTGGCTAAACGGAATTCTTAGGGTTTGAAACTCGGAAGGAATCCCCGAAGCGAAATAATTCTTTTTAGGTGTACTGGACCAAGGGTGCTCTAGTAGGTTTGGTGTGGGTACGTACTTTTGCGCAACTTTTCCACCAGTCACGATCGGCCAATCGTCTACTGTCCATTCAATTTTTGCTAATGCCGATTCACGCCCTAAGGTACAAAATCCTCTTTCTTCAAATAAGCCTTTTCCTTTTCGTTTAATTGGACGGCTTGCTAAGTATGCGATATACCATTCCTCACTATCCGTTTTAATTAATGACGCATGTCCCGTTTTTTGCAAATCATTTTCGGGAGAATACCAAGCGGTCAGGATAGGATTATCAGGGTGTACTTCATACGGTCCATACAATGATATCGAGCGGGCCACAGTAACTGAATGCCCCCACTGGGATCCTCCCTCCGCTGTGAAAAGATAATAATAACCATTGATAAAATAAATATGTGGCCCCTCTGTTTTCTCTAAATGGGTTCCTTTAAAAATAATTTCTGGTTTTCCTACCAATTGTTCTTTCCCCTCATCAAATTCCTGAATAGCGATTCCGTAATTCCAAGGATGATCATTTCTAAAATCATAGATCATATTCAATAGATACTTTTTCCCGTCATCATCGTGGAAAAGCGACGGATCAAAACCACTCGCATTTAGAAAGATTGGTTCACTCCATGGACCTTCTATATCATCAGCGGTTACTAAATAGTTGCGGACATCTTTAAAGGCACGGTGTTCACGCATAATTGAATACACCAACCAAAATTTTCCGTCTGCGTATGTCAAACAAGGAGCCCAGACGCCACCACTATCTGGAACACCAACCATATCCAGCTGACTTATTCTATTTAACGGACGAACAAGTAAACGCCAGTTCTTTAAATCTTTCGACTCGCATATCTGTACACCGGGAAACCACTCGAATGTCGATGTGGCAATATAATAAGTATCCCCCCTTTTACAAATTGATGGATCTGGGTTAAAGCCTTTTAATATTGGATTTTGAATCATAAAATCATCCCCTTTTTTTGAAAACGCTTTCACTCAGTTCCTATCTAAAGTATACTTTTATTAATAAATTTAGAAATGGTTTTTACCACGTTAAACTTACCAAAAACCACGGAGATCAAACTATGAAAAAGAGCTTATATAATCATCTAGCGTTTCTACCGAATTTAGATACTAGTGTCCGTTTCTTTTCGGCACATACATAAAAAGTTCCTTATGGCTGGACTAGCTACTTA
>OAVP01000566.1_pt1 | contig 19596 bp, 27 predicted proteins | sample 1495311 | NCBI WGS metagenome assembly OAVP01 (sample SAMEA2580102, study PRJEB22360) | human gut metagenome | biome: human gut; feature: human-associated habitat; material: faeces | place: Denmark | collected 2008/2010
AAAGCATGTACTCCCCCACCCCTTTTTCAAAAATTCCCCCAATGGAAATTTGAAAATGAAATGAAAGAGAAAACTCATTTCCAACACTATCTATTTTCAAAATCAATCATCTATCATCTTATAAAATCCTTTCATCTGTTTCTATTATCATTATATCACAATTTAGAAAAATGTCAAGAAAAAACTTTCTAAAATAAATTTAAAATATTTTTAAAAATCGCTTGACAATAATTTTTAATATGCTATAATGGTTATAGTTAGAAATGAGATAAAAACATTTCTAAAAATAAATTAAAATAAATTTAACAAAACACTTGACAAGCATTTTGAGAAATGCTATAATGGTATCAGAAAGTTAAAGAGGTAAGAAAAATGATTATCAATAATCAATATGTGATGACTATGCAAGCAGGTATGAACATGAAAGATAAATTAGTAAAACTTGCTAAAAGTCAAGGTTTTACGGATAGAAATATCTGTATTTTTGTAGGAAAGGCAAACCTAGAAGAAAAAGGTTTTCACTCTTATGTAGAGGGAACAAAAGAAACCTTGAATGTCGAAGATTTTGAAAGATTTTTAGAATATTTTCAATTCAAATATGTTGGATATTGTGGAAATGAAAACGTGTATTTGTATAGATAGGGTATAACATGATAGCGCAATTTCAGGTTATTCTTGAGGGGGTCACTCCTCTCAAGATTCAATGTATTGATAAGTTTCCAGACGATAAGCTGGAATCTGAAAAAGAGGTATATAGAAACCGTGGATATAAAGAAGTCCATGAGAACTATTTTAAAAATGAGCGTTTAAACACGCTTATCATCTTTGAGGAAGTGAAAAACTTGAAATACTCAAAATATTCACATTATTGTTTAAAATCAGCGTTTGAGCGCTATGTGCAAGGAAGGGACGGCTATTAAATGGATATGATTCAACCATCGCAAGTAGAAAAGGCTAGAAAGATAGTCAAGCAATATCATTTTGACGGCTTTCCGATTATTTCGCTAGATTATGCTATTAGCCGTATAAAGCCAATTATGGACGATATAGAGGGTTTTGAGCCACATTATTACGATTTATACGATGTAGAACAGCACTATCAATCAGACGGTTCTACAGCTTACAAAGGTATTTTACAAGTAACTTATTTATCAGTAGAAAGGGATTTATACATTTTTAGGTACTAACACATGAAAAATTCATATAACAAATTAAATAAAAAAGGTCGTTTCTGGTTCTGGTGGTTCGCTTCTTGCAACCTTGCCATCTTGGTTTTTCTAATGATTATGTCACTACTAACCTATACTATTTTCAAGCAACAAAAACAGCTTGAGCAACAACAAACAACCATCAGCAAGTTAAAGCGTGAGAATGACAATAATACGGCTTCTATTTTGCGCCTAGTTGCGTATTTAGAGAATGTAGGGGGTTAATACTATGGAACAAGAAACACGCTTACAGGAGCAAGAATTAGGCTATCTATATACGCTAAAATTACAGGAGTGTATTGATAACCTTAATAGACTTATAGCTAGTTCTGCTAGGGGTCTTATATCTCCTTATCAGATGGTTGAATTTGCGCATTATTATGCTATGGAAACAATCGGTAAAATGGTTAGCGAGTATCCACAAACTAGACGTAAAATTGACTTACAAAAGTCTATTGACAATACTAACAATGAGTACAGAATAACAGGGTATCACACCCGTTATATAAACGCTAAACAAAATGAATTACTATATTTTGAAAAGTATCTGGAACTTAATAAGGTCTTATCTGCCATCTGCTCCATCGCTCTGGATAACCCAGACGAAGACGCTTATAAAATCATTGCAGAATATAAAAACAGCTAGTAGAAACTTTCTACTAGCTTTTCTTTTTATGCTACTGTTATAAGTCCGTCTGGCTCTTTCGTAAAGCTTGGATTGTCTGCAAGCTCCCCGTTTGAGTTCATGAAATACCAGCCTTTTCCAGATTTAATAAATTCATTAGAAACCATGTTGCCACGCTCGTTTGTCATATAATACCAGTTATTCTTGTATTTGACCCAACCAGTAACCATTGCACCTGAATCGTCCATATAATACCATTCTGACCCGACTAGCACCCAACCAGTCGCCATTGCGCCGTTATCTTTGAGGTAGTACCATTTTTCATTGTCTTTTAGCCATTCGCTCGTTAAGCAATAACCTTTACTATCGAAGTAGTACCACACACCCCCGATTTTTTCCCATTTATTATATGGAAAGCTACCGTTATTACGTCTGAACCACCAGCCCTTGCTGTCTTGTTTCCACGTTCCAGCGGTCTTTGGTTTGTCGTCTTCTTCATCGTCCAATAACACTATATTTTTATCAAATGGGTTACTAGAATACTGCCACCATCTTATCCCGTCCATGCTTGGGAAATATTCAAAGTTAGCTGTACCATCATTTAAGCCATACCCTGCAATCCAGAGAGAATTAGGGAACTGCGCTAAAATCTGCTGATAGTCTACGTTATCCAGCGTGAAAGGTTTATAACTATAATAAATAGGCTTATATCCAGAGTCAGCAATCATCTGCATAAAGCGTAAGCATGCGTTAGTGTTCGCTTGTGCGTCTCCGCTTGGGTCGTCCTCGTAGTCCAATACAAGGTATTTAACTTGCATAGGCACGTTGTCAAGGAAGAATTGCGCTTCTGCTTCTGCTTCTGCTACGACTCCACCAAAACGGGCAAAGTGGTAAAAACCAATAGGTGTAGACTGTTCCACTTGAGCAGACAAGCAAGGGTTTAAATAGGTCGTACTTTCTGAGATTTTAACAACCGTGTTAGTCGTTCCCATCTGCTCCAAGATACCTGTTATATCGTAACCGTTGTGGCTTGAAACGTCAATAAATAAATCGTTTTTCTTAACCATTATTTCTTTTCTCCTTTAAATTCTTCCAGCAACTCTTTTCCAGAATCTAGTTGCGCTGTGTATTTCTGCAATTCTTCCTGAACTCTAGCTGTCATAAACTTGGGAATAAAGACACCCATAACAGCGAGATTTTCCATAATTGAAAGTGCATAATACAAATTAATGATAATTAGTAGAATCTGACCGACTGCCATAGCTTGGATATAGGTTAAAAATACCGCTACAAAATAGTAAAAAATGAATGTGCAGGTATGTTTGATAACCCCTTTTAAGCCCGTCCAGCTATCGGTCACTTTCCATTTCCAAGCCTTTAGAAAGCCTGTGATAAAGTCAAACAGAATCAAAGCAAAAAGGAAAGTGATATAGTCGCCTTTGGCAACGTCTAACATAATATTATATAACATGATTGATAACCTCTATAAATTTGTTTTTAGTCTCTAAATCTTCATAAATAAACATATTTTTTAAGTACAAACTCCGTAAAGTTTTACCTAGTGCGCTGGCTTTATTCAAGTAAACAAACCCGTCCTCCACCTGCTCTACTTCCAGACAATAAGCCGTCAAATTCTTGTCAAAACCTTTAGCAATATATACCATATTGTCGATGTAGTACCCTGTTAAGAAAGTACCGTCACAATAAAAGCTATATAGCCTAGACTTTAAGCCTTTAATCTTCGCTATATTCTTATCGTTTTTAATCTGAAACTCGTTATTAGCAACGCTTTCATAAATGCTGGACTTACTCAAGAGTTTAAAGAATCCACTTTCTTTTTCTTCCTCTGTCTGGAAAGCTGAATGAGGGGGGAACTCTATAAGGGTTGCATACTGTTTCATATTGTAAAAGCGCTTGCCGTTGTCGTCATAGAATTTCAGAAAGGCAAAATAGGGGTTGTTGAAATTACTTGCATTTGATAGTAGATAAGCATGGCAACCGTCACGCCTACGAAAAACAGAAAAGATAAAGTTTAGTAATGCTTCCACCTCGTTATCAAGATACCTCTTTTTACTGGTAACGTCTATCAATACTTCATCGTATAAGATACTCATAACCTCATCATACTCTGACCCTTTCAAGTCTACCCAAGTAGAAAGGCTCTTGAGATAGCAAACGATTTTCCCGTTTAAAATAATCTTAGTAGAAGATAAAACTAAAATATTTTCCTCTTCTTCCATATTGTCCGCTCTGAAAATAATCTTAGTATGAATTTTACTAGCGTCACTGTCTATCACTTCAAAATTTGTAAAGACTTGTTTTAGTAGTTCCGTAGTAAAAAACTTGTCTTTGTCTATTCGGTCAAGCTCTGACTTGTTCCGTCTTAAATAGATGAATTGCTCTCCTTTATCTATGAACCGTTTTAGCAGGTGCTTTTTGAGTGCGAAAGTCTTTCCAATCCCACGCCCACCGATAACAAAATTAAGATACTGGTTATATGATAGCATTTTCTGCGGATTGTACCATTTTTCAGTTGCTTCGATAGAAAATCACTCCTTTCAATTTTATTATATCATACTTTTAAAAATTCGGGTTGTTTTTCTGAATATCAAACAAAATGCCGTCTTCTTTATTGGCTGAATAGTTCCAGATTCTGACTCCTGATTGAAAAATAGCCTGAATAGCGTTCATGTGCGACTGGTTGGCTCTTAGTGTTCCAAGGTTTACGTTAATCATCTTGATATAATTAAACCGCTTTCTTGACCTCATCACGCTTAAAGCGTCATTAGTGAACCAGTTGACAAGCACCCCGTAGCATTTGATATACTCGTTCGCCCGTCCCATGATTTCTTTCTGAGCCAAGGAGACTTTCCAATAAACGTCTGTCAGTCTGTTCCCACTCTGGAAAGCAAGGTCATTTCCGATTTGTTGCACGCTGATAGGTTGGTTCTGTAGGTCTGCCATTGTTGCGTTGTATGCTCTGATAGATTGGTCAAGTGCTATTTTAGATTTCATGTTTGCAAGGGCATTAGATTGAGATTTCAAAGCGTTGTTTTCACTTGTGAAACCTTGTTGTACTACCTTATCATTATAATCACGGTTAGCGTTAAAGACTTTCATACCACCAGACGCAAGCCCACCAAGTGCGCCCCCAAAGTTCCCTGTTAAGAGATTCCCAGCTACGTTTAAGATACCACTAGCGCCCTCCGTCCATTGGTTGATGTTGGCGCTGTCTACAGCAAATTGTGCGTTATAGCTGGCTTGTGAGTTGGCTGTAGCAACTTGTTTATTAGATAGGTCTACGCTCTGTTTGAGCATGTCCCGATTCTCTTTAAATGTTAGCTGTGTATGTTCCATCTGGTTCTTATGTGATTGAATATAACTGGCTTCTGCGTCATTTAGGATTGCAATGCTTTTCCCTGTCACGTCATTCAATCCGTATTTAAAATGCTCTGGATTGTGTTCTGCCCAGTCGCCACTCTCCAAGCTGTCCAGAATGTTCTTATCTGCATAGCTTACATTGTTAGCGTTGTTATACTCAAGGAAATTGATATGCACCTGATTGCTATCGCCAAGGCTTCCGCTGACAATCACTTTATACTTGTGAGCTTCGTCTATCGTTCTCGGTAAATACTGCGGTTGATACACATAACTATTCCCGTATATATCATACAATTCTATTTCAGTAAACTCACTATTTAATAGCTGTACTTCTATTTCTAGGTCGTCTTTTCCCATGTATGAGCGTAAGCCCTCTTGTATCTGGTCATAAGCAATTTTTAGGAGGTTAGGGATTTCATAAACATTAGGTCGATAGTCAAAAAATCCGTCCACCTCAATCAGTAGGGCTTCCACGTCAAAGGCTGTTTTTGAGTAGTCCCCATTGCCCAGTTGCTTATCCCCTGTGTTCCCTGTGATTTCTCCAATATCGCCACCTGCTACGATTTCAGGAGGGTAGATAATGCTTTCAATGTTGTCAACCGTATCTATTCCAGTTCTCTCTGTCGTGTAACCGCTCCAAGCGTAGTTTTGCTCTATCACGTCATAGCTTGAGCCGTTGACCGCTGATATAACAGACGTATGCCCCCAGATGTTATTACCTGATGGGATATAGCAGACAATACAGCCTACTCTTAAATCAGACCAAGACGGGTCAAAGCGGACTTTCCAGCCCAGCGCTTCCCAGTCATAATCGCCCCCAATGTTGCTGGCACTCATGCCCCTCTGCGTATCGCTTCCGCTGGCTTGTCTGCCGTTGCCGTTTGGGTTTGGGGTGTTGATACCTCCCCCAATGTCACATCCGCCCAACAGTTGAGAATACAAGGCGACTAGCCCGTAACATTGCCCACTTCCCACGGTTGTTCCTACCCGTGATTTGATTTCATTTAGTGCTTTTAGCGTTTCTGTTGCTTCTGCCATTGTTTACCCTTTCTGTAACTCGTCTTGAATGGTTGAAAGCCAAGCGTTAGCCTGCTCTATGCGTTCCGCTTCTTTGTAGGCTACACCCTCCCAGTTGTTCATAAAGTCGCTTGCATTGGTGCTGGCGCTGGCTGATGAACTGGCTACCCGTCTAAACGTGTCCGCCCTGCTCTCTTGGTTCATGAATTGAAATTGTAGGTTAAAATCCCAAAGTGATTTCCCTTGACTTCGTGCAAAGTTCAAAAGCTCTTCCGCCCTTGGTCCAGTCCATTGTCCTATCCCAATACCTATCCAGTGATTACCGTCTGACCCTCTATAGCCTGCTTCGTTTAAGCTGATAGAGTAGAGACTAGCAAAAGCGCCCCAGCTTCCCATGAGGTTTTCCGCTGTTGGCTCTGATTCCATTTTCTCGTACTCGTAACCTGTAGCATAGTCTGCTTCGTATTTTTTGGCTGTAACGTTGCTTTCTGCTGAAAAGTTCCCGATAATTCCAGCTATCCCTTCTGCTGTTGCGTCTGGTACTAGCTTCTTAATAATTCGGGTCACTAGCCTAACTCGGCTTTCTTCGGTTGATGTGTCGCCCTCTTCGTTGGTGCTTCCGCTTCCTCCACTTGAACCACTTCCAGAACTTCTATAATTCCGTGTATTCTTTCGCCCAATCTCTGCAACACTGCCCGTTATATTAGACAAGATTTCTATATAGGTCTTGTCTCCGTCTGCTGTCTCTTTGTATTTTACACCAATATCACGACTTAAATACATATTGACAATCTGGTTAACGGTGCTTGACCCGTCCTGATTCAATCCGAAAAGGTGTTTATATAGGTTTTCAAGGTAAAAGCTATCATACTTTTTGCCTTGGAAAATAAAAGGTCTGGACGCTCTACTTTTCAAAATTACAGGGATAAAAAAGTATTTAAAGGTTTTCTGTATACCTGAATAACTCATATTTACGGGGCGGTTTGCCTTGGTGGTCATCTTAATCGTAGGTTTTGCCACGACTACAAGCCACTCTGTATCGATTCCGACTTCTCCAGCGCGTGTAGCGTACTTAGTCCCAACTGAAAAACCTTGCTGACTGTCTTTCAGCGCCCACAATTCATTAGGCAATGTCCGCTGTTCTACCTGTCCTATCACGTTTAGGCTCTTCAATTCGTGCTGGTAGGTGTTCCATACATCCACCTCGTAAATAATACGGGTTGCGTCTTCATTGATATAAAGCACGTCAAAGACAAAGGCATAGTAGGTTCTTCCATTGTTAATAAACCTCATATAAGTTACGTTTTCATATTTCTCCACCCGTCCAGAAATTACTATTGAGCCGTTTCTTTGGGTATATTGAAACTTATCATACTCGTAGACAATTTCTATATGTGGATTCGTTTTTGTGAAAAAGTCTTCCATAGCTTCCCTTGTCTCAAAATTGATAACATTGGCATAGTCATTTTTAAACGGGCTTTTTGCATAAAGCCATATCTTGGTTGATTCTTGCATAGATTCTCCTTTAAAAATAGGAGGGCTGAAACCCTCCCTTATTCTTGTCCTATCTGTCCTTGTCCCAGCCATTGCCCAGACTGCCTGATTCGGTGCGGTGCTGGTATAGCTTGCCCGACTGCGTTTGCTGGTTGTTCGCTGACGTCTTGCCAACCGCCTTTCCTCTGTTGGAAGATACCGCTTGGCCGGTTTAAGGTCTTAAAGATTCCGTCTTTACGGATTGCCCACGGTTTCAACGTTTTAGGCTTTTTCTTGTTGGTATTATATAGGTACATACCCACATAAAAGGAATTGTCTGAATATTGTCCGTCTGGATAAGATACATTTATATTTAAGGCACTGGCTGATGAACTTTCTTCGGCTGGTATGGTTACGGTAAAGTCTTGAGAAACTTCATCATTTTTAATCACTTCATCGGTTGTATATCCGCTAAACGTCCAAACGGTGCGCCCGTTGATTTTAATATCATACTCAACCCGATACCCAGCGTTTGAGCTGACCCGTTTACTCCACCAAAAGAGGGCTTTAACTCTGATTTTAGCCGTGATGGAATTATCATCGTTTTTTGTCTCTTCTAGGATTTCAACCGATTCCCCCCAGAACCTCATAGACGCCCATACAGACGGGTCATTTTGCCCGTACTGTATATAGGTTGTGTTGCCGTTGGTCATATAACCATAATCTGTGTCCCCTGAGAACTGCCACGCATTAGCATAGGCTTCCGTCCAAGGGGCTACACCTGTACCAAAGTTTTCTACGTTGGCGGTGGTAGAGGTTGAAAATCGTGCTTCTAAAGGCATTAGATACCTCCTGACAAGTCGTTTTCTGTGCTTCCGTTGTTGGTTCTGATAAAGCTAGCGCCGTCTGGTGTTCCACCAAATAAGTTAATGTTACCCGTTGCGATGTTGCGCCCTTGGTTAAAGCCACCAGTAAGCCCACCAGTCCAAGCGCCTGAGCCCTCAAGGTTTTCAATGATTTTGCGTAAGGCATTTTGCAAGCCTGCGTTAGCATTTTCTAGGGCTTCAATCCGTTCCTTGAGTGCGTTGTTTTCTGCTGTGATACGGTTGTTTAATGTTTCAACTTCTTTTGTGATTCGGTCATCAAGTTTCTTGATTTCCTTTTCTAGCTTATCGTTTAAAGCGTCAATCCGTCCATCAAGTCGTTTTACTTCATCATCTACTTTCTTTTCAAGGTCAGCGATTTTCTTATTGACTTTAGCTATTTCAGCGTCAATATAAGGCTTGATAATCTTATTATAGTAGATGTCCGCTTTTTTATTAAACCAGTCGTCCGCTTCCTTACTTTCCATGTAACGGCGGATAAGGAGGGGGATAAGTTGCTCCAAGAGTTCTGTCAAAGCGTTCTTGTAGTCTTCTAGCTCACTTTCCAAAGCTACAAAATCATCTAGTAGTTGCTTAAAGGCACGCTGTAGCCAAGCCAAAAGCTCGTAAACTGAATTGGCATTATCAAAGCTGGTAGGAATTGAGGGGATAAGCCCCCAACGTTCCACCCAATAGGACGAATAGCGCCCACGGTAAGCCCTGAAAAATTCGTCTTTAAATTCTTCTGGATTCATGCGTTAAAACCTTTCTTAGTGTGATTCTTCATCTGCTAATGGTTGTGGAATGTTTCTAGCTGTTTCAGGTTCTGACGCTGTGTTTGCTCTTGGAAATTCAGCATGAGGAAACTCTGTTGGGTTGCTTGGTGCTGGTGTTGGTGTGTTATCAACGGGCGGTAATGGACTATATTCTAGTTTAGGTGTAGGGTCTTTATACCCGTCAAAATGCTCTGTAGGAAATTCTATACGTGTTGAAATGCGCTTCTCTTGAAAACGTGGTTCAATAGGCGCTTTTTTCATACTTGTAAACCATTGATAATATAGTTGGAAATTTTCAATCTGTTCATGCTGGTTAAAGGTCAAAACTAGGTTTTGCTCTGGTGTTAATTCAGCTTTAACACTTAACAGATAATCATTAAAGATTTTATAAGGTTGGTCGCTGTCTACAAAATCTTCTCTGTTGAAATGGAAGAAAGTAGTTGCACCTTGTTCCCCTCTAACATGGATAAGCAAGTAACCGTTAAATTCTTCATCATCTTTAAAAGTGATGTTAGTGGTTACTTTTTCAAATTGTCTGAATATTTTACCATAATATCCTAGTGTTACTGGAATTTTATCAATTTCAGTTTCAATCATTTCTGAAATAGATTCTTTCAAAGCGTCTTCATTTACTGAAATAGCGTCTGATTCTTTTGTAAATTTAATCAGCTTACCGTCACGCAAAGGGAACTGTGTGAGGTCTTGATTTAGTCCCTCCACTTTCCGTTTATCTGGGTCGCTTCCACTCCATGTAGTAGAAACTGAAATGTAAGGAATATGAGATTCAACTCCATTGATTTTATCGCCGTCAGCGTTTAAAACTAGGCTTGTGTCCCCGTTCTTGTCCTGTGACAAGTCAGCAAGCGCCTGCTTACCTTCGATTGATAGGCTTTCTACCCCCTGATGTTTTTGGAACTTAATCCATGAATGAATACCCCGAACCAATTTAGTTGTCTTTGCCATCTTCTTTTACCTCTTTCTCTTTATTTATAACCTTAATTGAATTTTTATAAAGCTGTTCAAGTGTTACGATGTAACTCAAGATAGCTTTTAAAGTCTGTGCCGTAGTACGTTTTTTAAAAATCCGTAGCAATGTATAACCGTCTTTCTTAACATAATCATCTATGTTAGATTTCAAAAACAAGTATATACAATCGCAAACCGTAGATACACGGGCGCAAGATTGGTCTGTATCGTCTCCGTGTCCCGTGACTTCGATTTGTAGCGTGTCCGTTGTCTCGGACAAGTTGATAATTATCATAATGTTTCATGTCCTCTTTCTGCTGTCATAACGGTGCGAGGGACTCCTTTTCTATCATTGGTTACATTGATTTTAAAGGTTGCCCAATCTTCTAGGAGTTGCTGACCATCAACCTCTACCCGTCTTTCTTGCAAGCCTGTGACGTTCATCTGGTAGTTAGGTGTTATGATAACCCCGTTATCCCAGTGAACCACCTCGTTTACAAGGGGTATGCGTGAGAAATAGTTGTTGTCGTCTATCACTCTGCCAAAGCCTTTCAGCTTGCTTTTGCTTGTCAGACGTTCAAAACTATAGTAAGCGCCCACAATCTTAAAGCGAATGAATAAAAGCGCCTTAATGGATTGTAACGGCTGGTAGCTTTTGCGGATAGTCCAGAAAGTTTGGTCTTCAATGCTTTCATAATGATAAGAAATAGGCTTTAGTTTTATCCACAACTTAGACAAGTCGCCTAACCGTCTGCTATTTGACTGAATATAATATAAACCATCATCAGAATAAGCAAAATCTTGAAAGCTGAAAAGCGTGATTTCTTCTAACATACTATCATATTTTAGTATTTTAGCGCTTGATAAATCTTTCATCTATACCCCTTTCTAAAATACCTGTAAAAATAGCTTGTCGCAAACGTTGAAAATCTGGAATTGTATATCCTTTAATTCTGCATTAGCTTGTAAGCGCTCAGCAAGGCTTGAACCGCTCCACCCTGAGACGTTGCTTTTCGTGTCAGCGTTGTTTTTCTGGTGGTTTTCTACAAGGTTATCAGCGTACTCTATAACCCCGTAACGGTCAGTAAAGACGATTTCTTTTCTCTCCTGCGGTGTGGTGTTTGCAATTTGTAAGGCTTGCCCGTCCGCTTTCTGGTTGCCCACCGTGTCTATATTCATAGACTGGTTTAAGTCTTTGATAGCCTTGTTCCTGATTTCAGCAAGATATTTAAAGAGATTGAAACACTCGTTATTTAAAACTTCCTCAAGAGCAATCTGGAAACGTGCGAAAGTCTCAAGCCCAATCTCCCTGTTGTAGAAATGTTTACAAAACTCTTTCTTGAAATTGTCTGAAACTCCGTTTACTAGCTCCATGTCCTTAAATAACTCGTTATAGGTCTGGTCTATAATCGTGTTGTAGTGTAGAAAGTCGCCGTTTTCATCTAGCGCCAACCCGTCCAGCCGTCCCGTCACGGGGTTTCTATATCTGGATTTTAAAAAGGTTGCAATCGTTGCTGTGGTGTTATTCTGGGTCAATGATTGTTCCCTCCTTTTCTGCTAGGTCTAGCGCCACTTTGTCAAGGTTAAACTGCTGAATGGTTTCCGCTGGCTTCACACTGATTTCTAGCCCGTAGCATTTATTGATAAGCTCAACGAATTTTCTTCTGGACTTCCAGCCTACTTCTATGTTTGCAGATATAACTCCGTTATTAGAAATAGCTTCGGAAACTACCAGACGCTCTTTTTTGTCTGACGGGTTATTGTTAATACCAATAAAAGTCAGCAACTGGTTCATAACTCGTAACTTCTCATCGTGTAATTTATCCAGCAAAAACGGGGCGTCCGTTCTGAAAACTTGGATATAGTCCGATAGCTGTTTAAAGCTGTCTTGTCCGTCTTGGTCTTTCTGCTTGTTGAGATATACAACTGGTTCAAAATTGGCAATCTTGTTAAAGATGTTTTTCATTGATAACACATTAGTATTATCCGCAAAGATAAAATACGGTGTAATTTGTGCGTTTCTATTAAGTTGTATTGTCAGTTCAATATCTGCCAACTTTTCGCAAAATAACTCCAGATAACCTATATACGGCTCATAAAAGTTATTATTAGGAATCACAATACAAGGTCGTTTTATCTTGTCTGGGTTGTCCTCGTGTAGCTCTGAAATTACCCTAAAATCGTTTTCAGTATAAGCGATTTCCATTTGTTTAAAATAGTTCATACTACTAGCGTTAACGGGTTGATAGGTCAAAGGCTGGTCATAATGGTTTAAGCGTTCCCCTCTTGTTCCACCCTGTGCGATATAGCCAAAAGTGTCATCATGGAAGAAAGCCACATGCCCGTTTTCTATCAGCTTTTTCTCTATAAACAACTCGTCAATATCATTAGGCAAACCCTCCCATGTGAAATAGTTGACTACGATATTATAGAAATAATTGAAATAAAACTCAAAAAAGGCTAAACGGTTGCGCTCTACGGTTTCTTTGTTTAGCTCAATCTTGCCAAGATGTCGCTTGTAATTCTTGTAACTCATTTAGTCCCCTTTCACTTAATAAAATAGGCGGGCTATTGCCCGCCCTTGGTCAGCCTTTAGGCTTCCTCCACATACCAGAAATGAATGTTTTCAAAAAGTGAAAGGCTGGTCATGTAGTGATGATGGTAGAAATAGTTGTAGGTCATGTTGCGAGGGTTGCGGATTGCTTCCATGTGTACCAGCTTATCTTTATTGATGATGGATTTAGCAGAGATAAGGAAAGCAACTGGCTTGCGTCCATTGTTTGCGCCCTCTCCCGTAAATTTTTCAAAATCATCTACTACGATTGTGCGAGCGAGTACGCTAGCTTTATCCATGTTGAAAGCGTTAGCTAGAAGCATGTCAAGATGTGTAGAAAATTCTGCTGAAATAACTAGGTACTGGTCTTCAATCGCCGTCATGTTTGGCACGCCTACGGGGTTATTAAATTGGGTACGGCTTGGAATTGTAAAACGTTTAGATTGGTTGATAAGTGACTGGTTAAAGTCTACAACAAAGTCTTGTTTGCTTTCGTCAATCTTCGTGCCTGCCACCGTGATTTTTTTAGCTTTACCTTTAAGGTCAGTATAGCTGACTTCTGCAAGTGATTTCTCAAGTACACCCTTAACAGCTTGGTACTCGTCCAGCGTGTCAGATGAAAGGAGTGATGTAAACATTTTATCTACAAACTCATCAAACGCCATGTCAGAAACAAAGGCTTTCTGAATCCAAGCACGCTCAAACGTGCGCTCATAGTAGTTTTCATTGTTCAACGTGTGATAGAATACTTCGATGTCTGTATCAGCGAATTTGAACGGGCTAACGTCTGATTTTGCGTTATAGGTTTTCTTTTCGGCTGGGTGTACGTAGATTTCTTGCAATGTGTCCCCAAACTCAAAGGTTTCAGACTTGAAAATAGCAAGCGGATTTTCATAAGTAAGCGCCTTGATAACGGTTGACCCGATACGGTTTACCAAAGCTGTGAAAAACTCATTGGCATGCTTTTGAAAATCTTGGTACGGTACGGTTGCGTGGTTAATGCGTGCGCCCTCAAGTACAGGAATGTCTGCCTGATAGTCAGCGCTGGCACGGGTGCGGATAGAGTTCAATAGGTCAATGTTTGAGATTTGCTTCCCTGTCTGACCTGATAAAAAAGTGGTAATTTTATTAGCCATGTTATTCTTCTCCCTCTTCTACGATGTTTTCGTGGTCGATGTTCATTTCTACGCCCTCAACTTCGCTGGCTGGGGCTTGCGCTGGATAGTTTGGCACTTCCTGCGCTGGTGTGTCAGCAGGCATAACTGCTGGCGGTGTAACTTCTGCGACTGTTTCTGGCTCGTCCTTAAGTGCGTCTAGTGCGTTGTTAGGATACCAGTTAATTGATTTTGAAAATGGTTTCATCTTCTTTCTTCCTTTCTTTAAATAACAGCGTTGATTGCTGATACTACGCTCATGTCTTCTTGTGCTTGTTTCATGATTTCGTCTTGTTGACCTAAACGTCGGTAAAGTTCGTTATTTGCTGAACGTAAATTACCATTTTTAAGATTTAGGCGCTCAACGTCTTCATTCAAGACTGAGACAACTGTGTCAACTTCTCCGACAAAAGCCTTAATGTCAATCAAGTCAGCCGTTAGGCTCTCAATTTCTTCATCGTTTCCGACTTTTGCCATTGCAGCGTCTAGCACTGCGAGGCATTCCTGTGAGGTCATAGCCCTCTCCTTTCAATTTTTAAACAAAGTATATCATACTTGACAAAATAAAGCAAGTATGATATGATAAACCTGTAAGGCTTTTCAAGGCTTGTCTAGTGCTGGCAAGATGGTTACACCTCAAGGGGTGCTTGCTGGTGCGAGTCATTCTAACCAACTGACTTTTCAAGCCATGAAAAACGCTTTATAATTGGCGCTTTCCCTTTCGGGAAGGCGCTTTTTATTTACCGAAAAGTCCTGCGAATGGGTTCACGGGTTGCACTTCTTCAAGGGTAAGAGTGTCAGCCATCATAAGGGCATTGAGACGGAAAAAGTCATTTCCATTTTCTCCACCCTCTACAAACATAATCGCAACGTGTACGGGTTCTTCTGTCTTGTAGTTCGGGGTCTTCTTAGTTGTGATTTCTCCTGATTCTGGGTCAACTTCTTCATAAGATACCCCAAAGTTGACTTCTTCAAAATCCGTTTCACTTGTGAAAATTTTCACGTTTTCAGTTGCTTTCACGATAAAGTAAGGGCGAGCGTCTGGGTCTTTTTCTGTGTCAGGTGTATAGAGTTGTAACCCAAAATCTACAAGCTTCTTGCTGTCTTCTTCAGTTGCTGGGACAAGGTATACGGCTTTAGTTGCTTTCTTTTGTTTGTACTTGCCGTCTGATTTGTTAGACGTTGCTGTGATTGTAGCCTGTGCTACGACTGTATCAAAGTTTTCATGTTGTTTTTGTTTTTTAGCCATTTTGTTTATCTCCGTTTGTTGATTTTAAAAATTTTAATGGTGTGATGATTGTATTGAGATTTTCTAAATCGTTTTGACGGTTCTTGGATTTCTCATAACAATCGTAAAGGGAATTAGAAGAAATTGAGTATATTTTATTTTCTTCTAAATAGCAACAAAGATTGTAAAAAGCATTGATTGAAATTTTATCAAATTCTTTTGAAACAAATTGATAAAGGTTCATCATATATTGAAAATCTTCATAGGCATAATGTGCTTTTAGATAGGACTTTAAAAAAATAGTGTTTTTAGGTGCGTTGCTGGATTTCTGGAAATAGTACCCTTTTTTATTTTTAACCTGTTGTGTACGTAATAGTTTTTTGAAAAAGGAGCGGTAAACCGACAATACAAAGCCATCATACCAAGTAGTCTGTTTCCCTGATTTTAAAGGTTGTTTCATAAATTAGAGTACCTCCTTTTATCTGCTTACTTGCCTTTTTACCCTCAAACGTTGCCCCGATAACAAAATTTTCAAAAGTGATTTTTTCTTTGATTTCTGGGGTCATTCCTGCGCCCTTAACGTCTAAATGCGTTGACCCGTCTTCTTGTATCAATTCTTCTATATACAGCTTAGAGCGTAGGTATTTTGCCTTGACGGCTCTACCCTCATGCGCCCACTTCCCGAACTCTGACGGGTCTATATCAAGTACAAGACTGTCAGAATGAAGCAAGTGCAAACTGTCTGTATCAGCATATAAAAAATTATCATAGTTTTCTTGAGCGTTTGAGATGATAAAGTGACGGGCAATAGATGTTACGAAAAGGGCAACAGGTGCATAAACGGGTTGAACTTCTTCTTCATCGTCATTTTTAAAGCGTAATATACCTTTATCGTCCAGATAGGCTAGTTTCTTAACTGATATGATTTTAGCGCCAAACTTCCCATATAAACTATTAAGCATAATCTTAGCCTTTTGTTTCTCTGCTGGGCTTTGTGCGTTTTCTTTTTTATATCGGTAAGTAGTGATATAGTCATCAAACAAGCCTGATTCTGTCTGAAATTCAAGTGTTTCAACATACATGATAGAACTATCATAATGTTTTAGAAATAGGTCAAGGTCAAAATTAGTCAAATATAAGTCTATAACCTCATTTTTCGAGGTAGTCACATAGTCGCTAGTTCTGACCCCAATTCTTAAAGCGTCAAGTTTGCGCTTAATCTGGATTGTTGGGAGGTAGCCACGTTTTAAGTCAAAATCGGCTTTAATGTGATATATATAATAATGGTCTTCCTTTATCTCCTTGGGTTTGCCCTTGTATCGCTTCGGTATTCCAATAGGCAAAGCGTTCTGTAGCATGGTTGCAGGGTACATACTATTGATGTCATAGATGTCTATTAGCTGGTTTAAGGTTCGCCCCTGCGTTTTAGGATTGGCAAACGTCCAGCCCCCACGATAAGCCTTACGACAAAAATCATCTACCTTTTCGTCTAGGATTGGGAAAAAATCCCTGAACTTTCGTTTTGACTTCCTGAAAATCCGTTTAAATTCTGTCAGCGCTTCACTTGCTGATGTATACTTTGTGAAATTTTCTTCATAGTACATAGCAAAGATACCACGGGCTAAAATGGCAACGTCTACATGTATGTAGTCAATCCATTCTGGCTTAATTTCATCTGGCTTATGTTTTAGCAAAGGTGTAGTCCCTTTGGCTATTGGCATTTTGAAAAGCCCTGCCATTGTAGAGATTGAGAAATTAAGGATTTTTAAAGAGTCCCTAAAAATCAGCGTAAAGTCTGGAAATTCTAGTGTAATAGAATACCATACTCCCATATCGTTGATAAAGTAAGTACATTCTATATCATTGTTCAGAAAGAAAGATAACAAGAAAGAGCCGTCAAACTTGAGATTATGAAAGAATATGATAAACTCATCTTCTCCTGTATCCGTGTAAGTCTTGTCTAGGTCAAGATAGAGCGATTTCAGAAAATCCTCTAGACTAGTATTTACCTTAAATGTGTCTAGCTTGTCATAGTCAATAACCTTTGCGAAACAAGATAGCCATACCTCTGTTTCTTCCTCGTTTGTAGTCGTTTCAAAGTCACCTGCATAGTAGCAAGTCACTTCTTCCCTCGCTTCTTTCGTCTTCTCATGTCGCTAACAAATTGCTTGGAAAACTTATCTACATTATCAAGGATTTCACGGGCTAGACTGTCCTGAAATTCAAAAGCCGTTTCTTTACCATCTGTATCTACGAAAACCATAACATTATCAAAAGAAACCTTATCACTTGCCCCACCTGTTAGAAATGCCCCAAAGTTGCTGGCACTCATGCGCCTTATGCGTCCTATCATAGACTTAAAGGCTTTTTCTTGCGCCTTATTCCCTGCTTCTCTGGTGTTGTAATGCATTTCCTCAAGCGCTTGTATATAGCGTTCTTTGGCTTCTCTGTCACGTTCTGAGCGGTATTCTTTGACCTCTTTGGCTGAATGAAAGCGGTTCAAGTCTGAGCGTTGAGAAGAGCGAAAGCCTTGGGTCAGCTTTTCAACAGAAAACTTGTCCCCGTACCATGCTTTAGCTTTTTTAACATAGTCGCTAGTATAGACGTGATTTCCGAATACTTGAGTGCGCCCCTTGCTTTTAACCTCGTTATAGGCTCGCTCTAGCGCCTTGTCACTCATTCCTGCAAAATCCCACCGACCACCCATAAAAGCCTTAATCTCAGCATTAGATGCGCCCTGCCGTTGTAGCGTTCTTTTCTTTCTGGTTAAATAGTCCCGGTGTACCTTCCTTTGTTTTGGTGTTAAAGCCATTTACTACACCCCTTCCGCTGTTTGTTCCTCTGCGTATTCTAAGACGATGGCGAACGGGATAGAAGCAGAATAGCTCTTATATTCATAGTCTACTACCTCAATAGTAAGATAGCCCTTGAAACGCTCTTTTAGATAACGTTCAATGTAAGGGAGCTGACGACGTTGGTTTATCGTTACCTGTTCGGTCTTGATACTCACGTTACCATCTTCATTTTTATAAAGATTGAAAGTTACCTGCGTAGCGTTAAAACTACATTTGATAGGTAAATCTGTCAAGTGCTTTTACTCCTTTCTTTAAAATTTGCTTTTTACATTTAAGAAAATAAAGGTTATTTATTTTCTTATTTAAGTTTATCACATTTTCAAGTAGAAAGCAAGTGATAAACTTAATAAGAAAGTAAATTATTTTCTAAACACAACCCCGTCATTATCCAAGGCAAAAACTGGTAGAATTACTACAAATAAATCCTCATCGCCTTTATAATAAACCCTGAAAGTTTCATGTTTTATTGTTGGTGTATTCTTTACAACCTCTTTGCCACCCTTATATCTTTTTGAGATACAAGCAAGTAAGCGACTTGCAAACCATGTAATTTTACCATCATCTGAATCAATAAGAGTATAATTTTTATCAGCTTTATAAATAGAATTGATATTGCTTTCAGAACTTAAAAAAGTTTCTATAACTTTTTCTAAATATTCTCTATACCTTATCCCTGAACGGTTTACACCCTCAGCAATATCTTTACATAATTCATTATTAGTATTTTCTTTAATAAAAACCATAATTTGACCGTCTGTAAATACATTATAACCATTTACAAAATCTTGATAAAAATATCTACTATTTCTATAAACAGTCTTAATAAATGTTTTAAAATTAAGCATTTTCTTTCTCCTTTACTCAACTTCTTCAAACCAGTCTGAAATATTTGTGTATAGTTCAGATAGTGTTTTCACTCTTTCATAGTAACCAGCAAACGGTACAAACTCATTATTTCTATACAATTCAAGTTTTATCTCATTTCCTAAGTCTACAATCTGGTTTACGTGGTCGCCATACATTTCAGCGTTATCAGCGTTGAAAATCACATCTAGCGCTTGCCCGTGTGTAAGTTCTGCAAAAGTTTCATCGTTGTGATTTACATATAGAGCTTTCATTTTCATTTTTCTTACCTCTTTAACTTTCTGATACCATTATAGCATTTCTCAAAATGCTTGTCAAGTGTTTTGTTAAATTTATTTTAATTTATTTTTAGAAATGTTTTTATCTCATTTCTAACTATAACCATTATAGCATATTAAAAATTATTGTCAAGCGATTTTTAAAAATATTTTAAATTTATTTTAGAAAGTTTTTTCTTGACATTTTTCTAAATTGTGATATAATGATAATAGAAACAGATGAAAGGATTTTATAAGATGATAGATGATTGATTTTGAAAATAGATAGTGTTGGAAATGAGTTTTCTCTTTCATTTCATTTTCAAATTTCCATTGGGGGAATTTTTGAAAAAGGGGTGGGGGAGTACATGCTTT
>OAVP01000569.1_pt1 | contig 19529 bp, 20 predicted proteins | sample 1495311 | NCBI WGS metagenome assembly OAVP01 (sample SAMEA2580102, study PRJEB22360) | human gut metagenome | biome: human gut; feature: human-associated habitat; material: faeces | place: Denmark | collected 2008/2010
ATGGTTGCTGCTGCCTTCCTAGTAGAACCTGACGGCTTCCTATGCTAGAGTATTGGTAGAATAGTTAGACAAAGGAGCAGACGAATGGTGGATTGGTTGGTTGGATTGTCGCCATGGCAGCAAGCGCTGGCGGGGACAATCTTTACGTATGGTATGACGGCGCTTGGGGCAGCGCTAGTCTTTTTCTTCAAAGAAATCAATAAAAATGTCCTGAATACAATGCTGGGATTTGCCTCTGGAGTGATGATCGCCGCTAGTTTCTGGTCGTTATTAGATCCTGCGATCGCACGAGCCGAAGAAAATGGCGATATTCCGTGGCTGGTGGTCAGTATCGGGTTTGGTTTGGGCGGTTTGTTTCTTTATGCAGCAGATAAGACGCTCCCGCATATGCATTTTGGTCCGAATCATGAAACAGAAGGATTGCCCAGTCATTTGAAGCGAACGATCTTGCTGGTTTTTTCCATCACACTACATAATATCCCAGAAGGCTTGGCGGTAGGGGTAGCGTTTGGGGCGGCGGCTAGTGCCGATGATCCGCGAGCAGCGATCTTAGCGGCGCTTTCGGTAGCGATCGGGATCGGGATTCAGAATTTTCCAGAAGGCGCAGCCGTTTCGATCCCCTTGCGCCAAGAAGGGTTAAGCCGAACCAAAGCCTTTATGTATGGGCAAGCATCTGGGATCGTTGAACCGATCGCGGGTGTGATCGGGGCTTTGTTGGTAACGAGTATGTCCGCTGTCTTGCCGTATGCGTTGGCTTTTGCAGCGGGTGCTATGATTTATGTGGTGGTGGAAGAATTGATTCCAGAAGCGCAGCAAACCTTGACGAGTCGCCGCCATTTTGCGGTTTTTGGCGTCATGTTAGGCTTTATCTTAATGATGGTTCTAGATGTCGCATTAGGCTGATGGATAGAAAAAACCACCTGACTGTTGGAAAGTCAGGTGGTTTTGGTTTTCCTGCAATTAACGATAATATTTTCTTGGTTTTTGGCGAATCGAGGTTAACCAGCGAACGATCAAAACGGCCAGCAGTAAAGGAATCCCGAAACGGAAGATCAATCCGATCAACCCACCAACAATGCCTAATACGACAGATAAAACAAGAGATGCTGCGATTAAAACTGCCACGACAGTAACGATTCTTCCTAATAAACTTTCTGTATTCATAGCGACTCCTCCTAGACTTTTTTTCTTATCCTTAGCATAGCAAGAAGGAAGAAGAAAAACATCCAACTTAAGGCGGAATAATTGCTCCGCCGTGGGCCATAGGTTTTGTGATAAACTAAACATGAAGTATTCATGAAAGGAGGCGAAACGAATGAACGTAGAAATCCTCACGAGCCAAGTCATCACAGAAGGAGGGTGCAATGCCTGTTTGCCTTATGAACTCAATACCTTCACGCTGCAGCTGCCAGATGGTCGTAGTTTTTCGTTAGAAAACTTGGATGTTGCATCCTTGGTGATGCCCATCGCTCAAATCAATCAGTGGCAGACTCGCTTATTATTGGAAGAAGACGAAGGGCTGATCTATCGCAAAGGAACACAAGAAGTGATTTTTGTAGAAGGCAGCCGCCAGGATACGTTTTCCAGCAAAGGACAGACGATTGCTTGTCCGAAAAAGAGTTGTGAAGCAGACGTTTTTGCCACAACCAATCGGGTGCTGACAGAATTGTTTGGCATCGACCCGCTTTCCTTCGTTTTGCGGGCTGCACAAGCATAAGAAGACGCAAAAACAACCCCTTGCACGGGTGTACCGACCTCCAAAAGTTCGCTTTTGATCGAACTTTTTGGGGGACACTACAGCAGGGGGCTGTTTTTGCATATCGTTACTTACGGATCTGTCCTTCGCCATAAATAATGTATTTGGTGGAAGTCAGTGCTTCTAACCCCATTGGCCCACGGGCATGTAGTTTTTGCGTCGAGATGCCGATCTCGGCACCAAAGCCAAACATAAAGCCATCCGTGAAACGGGTCGAGGCATTGACGTAAACCGCCGCCGCATCAACTTCTTTCAAGAAGCGTTGGGAAGCGAAATAATCATCAGTGATGATCGCTTCGGAGTGCTTCGTATTGTAGCGATTGATGTGGGCAATGGCTTCTTCTAGCGAAGCCACCACTTTGATCGCTAAGATATAGTCTAAAAACTCGGTTGCCCAGTCCTCTTCAGTGGCAAGCTGTGCATTGTTTAAAAACGCCAATGCTTTTTCATCTCCTCGCAATTCGACTTGATTGGCAAATTGCTGTTCTACCATTGGCAAAAATTCCGCTGCCACTGCTTCATGGACGAGGATCGTTTCGATGGCATTGCAGACAGAAGGGCGTTGCGTTTTTGCATTCGTAACGATCGCCAGTGCCATCGGCAGCTGGGCGGCTTGATCGATGTAGATATGATTGTTGCCGGTGCCGGTTTCGATCACTGGTACTGTGGCGGTCTCTTTGACGCGACGAATCAAGCCGGCGCCCCCACGGGGGATCAAAACATCCAAGTAATCCGTCAGACGCATTAGTTCAGCCGCTGTTTCGTGGCTCGTGTCTTCGATAAACTGGATCGCATGGCGGGAGTGTCCATTGGCAGCTAATGCCTCTTGTAAAATAGTCACGAGGACTTGATTGGAGTGGAAGGCTTCTTTTCCACCACGCAAAATCACGGCATTTCCTGATTTGAAACACAGACTAGCGGCGTCAGTGGTGACATTAGGACGAGCTTCGTAGATGATGCCGATGACCCCTAAGGGCACCCGCTGTTGACCAATCAAAAGATCGTCAGCATTGCGCCACATTTTATCCACGGCACCGATTGGATCGGGCAATTGGGCGACTTCTCGGATGCCGTTAGCCATCTCTGTGATCCGTTGTTCTGTCAGCAACAGTCGATCCAGCATCGTTTGGCTGGTTCCTTTGGCTTTTGCGGCAGCTAGGTCTTGTTGATTAGCAGCTAAAATCGTCTCAGTAGCTTTTTCTAAAGCATCGGCCATCGCTACCAGTAGGTGATTTTTTTCACTGGCACTCAGTAAGCTTAATGTCTGGGCGCTTGCTTGAGCTTGTTGACCGATCGTTTGCAAGTTGCTCATTGCTCATCCTCCGTTCGTTGATAAAAGTGGGTGCCGACAGGTTCCCCTGCGAGCAAGTCAAAAATAATTTTCGGCTGCTTGCCGTTAGCGAGCAGCATGTGACTGTTCACGTCTAAGATGCGTTGGGCGGCTTTTAGTTTACTGGTCATACCGCCGGTTCCATAAGGACTGCCTTTTCCCGTAGCTTGTTCTAAAAGTTCCGGGGTGATTTCATTGATCTCGGAATACAAAACGGCATCAGGATCATTCAGCGGATTGGCGGAATAAAAGCCATCGATATCAGAAAGCATGATCAAAAGCTCGGCTTTCGTCAACTGAGCGACGATCGCTGACAACTGGTCATTGTCGCCAAATTTGGTGAGATGGTCCAATTCATCTACTGCCACCGTGTCGTTTTCATTAATGATCGGGATGATCCCCATCGTAAGTAGTTGCTCTAAGGTGTTGCTAACGTTTTGACGGCTTTGGGGAAATTCGATGATGTCTCTGGTCAGCAGAATTTGTGCAGTCTGCTGGCTATAGCTTTGAAAACGCTGGTTGTAGATCGTCATCAGTTCCGATTGGCCAACGGCGGCCACGGCTTGCTGCTGTGGGATCTCCACGGGTCGTTCTTTCAAATTTAACTTGTTCATGCCAACACCGATCGCCCCGGAAGAAACTAAGATGATTTCTTTGCCTTGGTTTTGCAAAGCTGCTAAGACAAAGGCTAATTCATCGATGCCAGCTAGATTGATGGCACCATTGGGATAAATCAACGAGCTGGTGCCGATTTTTACAACGATTCGGTTTTTGTTTGAAAGATCTGCGCGCATATGCCACCGCCTATTTTTTGATATTTTTTCTATTGTACTCGCAAACGGGCGTTTCGTCATGCTCTTTTTTCTTTTTGAGCTATTTTAAACGAAGAAATTGTAAAGACTTTTCGATAATTGTGTTTTCCATGAAGAAAATAGTTCTTCCTATGCTAAAATAGCTATATGTTTTATTATTGGAGGAACCCATGAAATTACGAGGATTTGAAATTATTACATCATATAAAGAAAAAAGCATCACCTTGCCTCAACGTGCCACCCATCATGCGGCTGGTTATGACTTTGAAGCCGCGGAAGAAATCGTGGTGCCAAGCATTTGGAAAGCGGGCGTGATCGATGGGGTCAAAGCGCTTTTTGCGAAAGAGACCGCAAAACAGTTGAAGCCAACCTTGATTCCCACTGGGATCAAAGCCTATATGGGGGAAGACGAGTATTTGCAGCTGACAAATCGTTCCAGCAATCCTTTGAAACGTTTCTTAGTCTTGACGAATGGTGTCGGCGTCATCGACAGCGATTACTATGACAATCCAGATAATGAAGGGCATATTATGTTCCAGTTTACTAATTTCGGCCCCACAGATGTCGTCATTAAAAAAGGCGAGCGGATCGGCCAAGGAATTTTCTTGCCGTTCTTAAAAGCTGATCAAGATACAACCACTGCCAGCCGAACCGGCGGCTTTGGCTCCTCGAATCAGTAAATCCTGCCTGGGGGTCTGTTTGATAGAAGTAGTGGAGGAGATCAATGGCAAAAAAAGCAAAAAGTCAATTTGTCTGTCAAAATTGCGGGTATAGTTCCCCTAAATATTTAGGAAAATGCCCCAATTGCGGCAGCTGGAATTCAATGGTAGAAGAAGTGATCCAAGAAACCGCTGATCGTCGTGTACGTACGACATTGACGGGGCAAAAGATGCAGCCGACGAAAATTGCCGATGTCGTACCGAAAAAAGAACCGCGGGTCCAAACGAAACTCGCTGAGTTGAATCGCGTCTTAGGCGGCGGCGTGGTCCCAGGTTCCTTAATTTTGATCGGTGGGGATCCCGGGATCGGAAAATCGACGCTGCTCTTGCAAGTTTCCCAGCAATTAGCAGCGATCGGCGGAACGGTCTTGTATGTGTCAGGAGAAGAAAGTGCCGAGCAGATTAAAATGCGGGCGCAGCGCTTAGGCGCCATCGACACGGAATTTTATCTCTATGGGGAAACGGACATGTCAGAGATCAGTAAAGCGATCGAAAACATCCGCCCAGATTATGTGATCATCGATTCGATCCAAACCATGACCCAACCGGATATCACCAGTGTGGCAGGCAGTGTCAGCCAAGTGCGAGAAACGACCGCAGAATTGCTGAAAATCGCTAAAACCAATGGCATCGCCATCTTTATCGTTGGCCACGTGACGAAGGAAGGCTCGATCGCAGGACCGCGGATGCTGGAGCACATGGTGGATACCGTCTTGTATTTCGAAGGCGAAAAGCACCACAGCTTTCGGATTTTGCGGGCCGTCAAAAACCGCTTTGGGTCCACTAATGAGATCGGGATTTTTGAAATGGAAGAAGGCGGGTTGAAAGAAGTCGCTAATCCGTCACAAGTCTTTTTGGAAGAACGCTTAGAAGGCGCAACCGGATCGGCGATCGTAGTGGCAATGGAAGGCAGTCGGCCAATCTTGGTGGAGATCCAAGCACTGGTCACGCCAACGATGTTCGGCAATGCCAAACGCACGACGACGGGGCTAGACTTCAACCGGGTCTCGCTGATCATGGCGGTTTTAGAAAAACGGGCAGGTTTGCTGCTGCAAAATCAAGATGCCTACTTAAAAGCAGCCGGCGGGGTCAAATTAAATGAACCCGCGATCGATCTAGCAATCGCTGTTAGTATCGCCTCCAGCTATAAAGAAAAAGGCACCAGCCCGACGGAGTGTTTTATCGGTGAAATTGGCTTGACGGGTGAGATTCGCCGAGTCAATGCGATCGAACAACGGGTCAAAGAGGTGCAGAAACTGGGCTTTACAAAAGTTTATTTGCCTAAAAACAATCTGACTGGTTGGCAGCCGCCAAAAGGCATCGAAGTCGAAGGCGTGTCTACCTTAGCCGAAACCTTACGGAAAGTCTTCCGTTAAAGTGGAGTCACTGCAAGAGCAAGGGGCAATCTCCCTTCCTCTTGCCCTGACGCTGCTGGTTCATTCATTGAACCAACCGACAGCCGCTGACTGGTGGAAGGAGTCAGTTTGGCAGCACGGATTTTTGAACAAAAGAAACCTACTGGAGTATGGAGGAACATGTATGCAGAAACGAGTCATTACCGCACTAATGGTACTTGCCGGAGCAAGTCTAGGGATCTCACTGATGCCCATCGCATGGCAAGCCATTGGGCAAACCCAAAATGAATGGCTGAATAATAACATCACTAATAGTTTGCTTGGAGCCCTTATTTTCTTTTTATTATCTTTACTATTAGCGAAATATATTGCAGCCGGTATTCGCAAAATTGAAGAAAAACTAAGTGAATTGAGCTTAACCTATCTCTTGTTTGGCGCAATTGGTTCGATCATCGGTCTGATGATCGGTGTGATCGTGTCGATTCCTTTTTACAATTGGGATATTCCTTTTATCAACGGGATCGCCCCAATCTTAGTGATGGTCCTGTTAGGGTATCTCGGTTTTCAGATCGGGACGACACGGATCGATGAATGGAAAAAAGTCTTTGCCCCGAAAAATAAAAAGGCAGAGCCTCAAGAGCAAGATGAACAGCAGATGCTAGAAAGAAAAATCGCGGACCATTTCCACAAATACAAAATTTTGGATACCAGCGTGATCATTGATGGCCGAATCTATGATATTGCCAAAACCGGCTTTTTGGAAGGCGTCCTGCTGATCCCGAATTTCGTTTTGTATGAATTGCAATACATCGCAGATTCTGGCGATAGTTTGAAACGGGTCCGGGGCCGTCGCGGCTTGGATATTTTGAATGCTTTGCAAAAAGAAGAAGGCATCGCAGTTGAGATGTACGAAGGCGATTTTGAAGACATTTCCGAAGTCGACAGCAAGCTGATCAAGTTAGCGAAATTGCTGGATGGTGTCGTTGTGACTAATGACTACAATTTAAACAAAGTTTCTGAATTTCAAAATGTGCCGGTCTTGAATATCAATGCGTTGGCCAATGCGGTCAAACCAGTGGTGATTCCAGGAGAAAGCATGCACGTCTTAGTAGTGAAAGCTGGCACGGAGCGGCAGCAAGGGGTCGCTTATCTAGATGACGGGACGATGGTTGTGGTGGAAGATGGCCAGCATTACATGAACGAACACATCGAAGTGATCGTAACCAGCGCCTTGCAAACGGCAGCTGGGCGGATGATTTTTGCCAAACCAGCCCATTCTGGTCGCGGCATCGACAACAAAGAAGGATCAAAATCAGAGAAATAATCCTCGGCAGCTGGCGTAAAATATGCCAGCTGCCTTTACTAATTGGGTTATTGATTGTACAATTCAACTTGAGGGTTCTGTTTTTTACGCGGGTCTTTCCCACTAAACTGAACAATAAGCCCCAAGCAGCTTGGCTGGCTTGGAAATCAGATGAAGGAAGAGGAAAACAATGACAAAAGTACGTGTACGTTACGCGCCAAGTCCAACAGGACATTTACACATCGGGAATGCTCGGACGGCTTTATTCAATTATTTGTTTGCTCGTCACAATGACGGTGAATTTATTATCCGAATCGAAGACACCGATCAAAAAAGAAACATTGAAGATGGTGAAAAAAGCCAGCTTGAAAACTTGCAATGGTTAGGGATGGATTGGGACGAATCACCTGAAAATCCAGGGGAATATGGGCCGTATCGTCAATCAGAACGCGGCGATATCTACCAACCACTGATCGATCAATTGCTCGCAAGCAATCGTGCGTATAAGTGTTATTGTACGGAAGAAGAGTTGGAAGCCGAACGCGAAGGCCAAAGAACGCGTGGCGAAATGCCTCATTATGCAGGGAAATGTGCCAACTTAACACCGGAAGAGCAAGCCGAAAAAGAAGCACAAGGCTTGAAACCAGTGATTCGTTTCCGTGTCTCTCGCAATACTGAATACAAATTCCATGACATGGTCAAAGGCGAGATCGTTTTTGAATCAGATAATGTCGGTGGCGATTTTGTCATCCAAAAACGTGATGGCATGCCGACCTACAACTTTGCAGTAGCAGTGGATGACCATCATATGAAAATCACCCATGTGTTGCGTGGAGATGACCACATCGCCAACACACCAAAACAGTTGATGATCTATGAAGCATTTGGCTGGCAAGCACCGGAATTCGGGCATATGACGTTGATCATCAATAGCGAAACTGGGAAAAAATTAAGCAAACGGGACGAATCGATTCTGCAATTCATCGAGCAATACCGTGAATTGGGTTATTTGCCAGATGCTATGTTCAACTTTATTGCACTTTTAGGCTGGTCACCAGTTGGGGAGGAAGAAATTTTCTCTCAAGAAGAATTGATCAAAATCTTTGATCCTGAACGGTTGAGCAAATCACCAGCTGCCTTCGATGCCAAGAAATTGGAATGGGTCAATAACCAATACATGAAACAAATGGATTTGGATGAATTGACGGCAATGTGCGTTCCTTACTTGGTAAAAGCTGGCCGCATCGAAGAAACATTGACCGAAGAAAAAGCTGCTTGGTTGAAAAAAATCGTATCCTTGTATCAACCACAAATGAGTTTTGCGGCTCAAATCGTCGATCTTTCGGAATTGTTCTTCGAAGAACATCCTGAATTAGATGATGCAGCCAAAGAAGTCTTGGCAGGGGAAACCGTACCGACGGTTTTAACAGCATTTAAAGAAAAATTGCTGGCGATGCCAGTCGTAGAAGCTGCAGCAGTCAAAGCAGCTATCAAGGAGATCCAAAAAGAAACAGGCATCAAAGGCAAGAATTTATTCATGCCGATCCGAGTGGCAGTCTCAGGCCAAACCCATGGACCAGAACTACCGGATACCGTTGAATTATTAGGGAAAGAAAAAGCCCTTGATCATTTGAATAACGTGTTATAAACACAGCGAATAGACGAAGTACTAGCCGATTTTTTTCAGAGAGGCCACGGAAGGTGAGAGTGGTCAAAAAAGGCTAGGAAATGCACCTAGGAGTGGCTTTGGCGCAAGTCAAAGACGAAGCAGCGGACGTTACCCGCTTGAAGGCAGTGCCGAACTGCGAACAAAAGTGGGACCACGCAAAAAAGCGTCTTTTGAATAAGGAAACTTATTTGAAAGACGCTTTTTTCGTATCAAGAAGTTTGGATAAAGCAGGTGAGAAGATGACTTGGTTCAAAAAAGCAATTGCGGCAACAAAAAAACACGATCCGTCGGTGCGATCAACGTTGGAGATCATCATCACGTATCCGGGATTCCATGCCTTATTTTGGCATCGTTGGGCGCACTTTTTGTTTCAGCATCGCTGGTATTTTTTGGCAAAACTGACGGCCCAGTTTTGGCGTTTCTTGACCGGGATCGAGATTCATCCTGGTGCCCAGATCGGTCAAGGGGTCTTTATCGATCATGGGATGGGGGTCGTGATTGGGGAAACGGCGATCATTGAAGATGATGTCGTCTTGTTTCACGGAGTCACCCTGGGGGGAACCGGCAAAGAGCGGGGCAAGCGTCATCCCACGGTTAAAACCGGTGCGTTTCTCTCAGCCCATGCGCAGATCTTAGGTCCTGTCACGATCGGTGAGCGTGCAAAGATCGGCGCCAATGCAGTGGTTTTGAAGGATATCCCCGCAGAAGCAACTGCTGTCGGCATCCCGGCAAAGATCGTTCGAATCAAAGGAAAGAAGGTTACCCACGATGATTAAAATCTATAATACGCTGACACGAGAAAAAGAAGTGTTTCAGCCATTGGAAGAAAAGAAAGTAAAAATGTATGTTTGCGGACCCACCGTCTATAACTATATCCATATCGGGAATGGCCGCAGTACTGTTTCATTTGATACCGTACGTCGTTATTTCGAATACCGCGGCTATACAGTGGACTATTTGATGAATTTTACCGATGTCGATGATAAAATCATTCGTGCAGCAAAAGAATTAGGTACGACGGCCCCAGAAGTGGCAGAGCGTTTTATCAACGCCTTCAATGAAGATACTGCAGCGCTGAATGTCAAACCTGCTACGATGAATCCTCGTGTGATGGATCATATTGAAGACATCATTGCCTTTATTGCTGCTCTTGTAGAAAAAGGCTATGCCTATCCAGTCAATGGCGATGTTTATTACCGTACCCGTAAATTTGCTCACTATGGGCAATTAAGCGACCAATCCATCGACGAGCTGGAAGTCGGCGCAAGCCAGCGAACCGGTGAAGAACAAAAAATCAAGGAAGATCCGTTGGATTTTGCTTTGTGGAAAGCGGCAAAAGGCGATGAGATCGCTTGGGAATCTCCTTGGGGAGCCGGCCGTCCCGGCTGGCATATCGAATGCTCGGTGATGGCGACCAAACACCTAGGCGAGACCATCGATATTCATGGAGGCGGACAAGACTTGACCTTCCCTCATCATGAAAATGAGATCGCCCAAAGCGAGGCAAAAACCGGCAAGACCTTTGCCAACTATTGGATGCATAATGGCTATGTGACGATCGGTGAAGACGAAGAAAAAATGAGTAAGTCGCTGGGCAACTTCGTCACGGTGCATGAGATGGTCAAAAAAGTTGATCCACAGGTGCTGCGTTTCTTTTTGGCAACGACTCAGTACCGCCGACCAATCAAATACAGCGAGACTACCTTGCATGAAGCACAAACCAATCTGCAAAAATTGCGTACGACCTATGAAAATGCCAAATTCCGCTTGAATAGCAGTCACTATCAAGCCAGCGATGAGGAAGTCAATGCACCGGTTCTGGAAGAATTTGAAGAACGTTTCATCAAAGAAATGGACGATGATTTCAACGCGGCTAATGGGATCACAGTGGTCTATGAATTGGCGAAGTGGCTGAACTTAGCTAGCGAAGACCCAGAAACAGACTTGGCTTTATTAACCGCTGGATTAGCCAAGTTCAGCGAATGGCTGACGATTTTCGGGATTTATTTTGTATCAGAAGAATTGCTAGATGAAGAAATCGAACAGCTGATCAATGAACGAATCGCCGCACGCAAAGCCAAAGATTTTGCCCGCAGCGACCAAATCCGTGATGAGTTGAAAGAACAAGGGATCATCTTAGAAGATACCCCGCAAGGAACCCGATGGAGACGAGAAATATGAGAGATTATAAACAATTGAATGGTTTGGCATTGGCCTATGTGGGGGATGCGGTCTATGAAGTCTATATTCGCGATTATTTAGTCGCCCAAGGCCAAACCCGACCAAACCAACTGCACCATATGGCGACCCACTATGTATCTGCCAAGGCCCAAGCAGCGTTGATCCAAAAGATGTTGGATGAAGAGATCTTGACCGAAGAAGAACATGATTTTTATCGCCGCGGCCGTAATAGTAAAAGTCATACGGGTGCCAAAAATGCCGATGTCACGACGTATCGCATCGCTACTGGCTTTGAATCGCTGATCGGGTATTTGCACCTCACGCAGCAAAAAGAACGCTTAGACGAGCTGGTAGACTGGTGTATAAAGAAAGTAGGAGAAGAAGATGCGAGAAAAACCGCAAAGAAAGCGTCCAAATAAAAAAACAGCTGGCCAATCAGAAGCTAGAAAAGAAAATAGACCGGATCGCCGCAAAGAAGCCGAGGGAGAAGCCATCGAAGATAATTTTGTCTTTGGCTATCATGCGGTTGCTGAAGCCTTGAAAGAAGGGCGAGGCAACAAGCTGTTTCTTTCTGAAGAGGCAAGGGGAGAAAAGATCGATCGTCTGAAAGAAATGGCACGGGAACAGGCAGTTCCTGTCAAATGGGTGCCAAAACAAAAGCTGGATACGATGAGTGACCAAGGGGTCCATCAAGGCATGATCTTGGCGATCACCCCTTACCAGTATTTGACCTTGGATGAATTGTTGGCCCAAACGAAAGAACAGCCGCTGTATCTGATTTTAGATAATCTAGAAGATCCCCATAATTTCGGCTCCATCATGCGAACCGCTGATGCCAGCGGCGTAGACGGGATCATCATTCCGAAACACCGTGCGGTGGGGATCACGCCGATCGTGGTGAAAACATCGACCGGCGCAGTGGAACATATCCCTGTGGCTCGAGTGACCAACTTGACCCAAGCAGTCCAGCAGCTGAAAAAAGCTGGTTTTTGGATCTTCGGTACTGATATGAGTGGCAGTGATTACCGCACATGGAATGCCCAAGGGGCGGTCGGTTTGATCATCGGTAACGAAGGTCGCGGCATGGGGGAAGGTTTGAAAAAAGAAGTGGATCAAATGCTGACGATCCCAATGACCGGGCACGTGCAGAGCTTGAACGCCAGTGTGGCGGCAGGCTTGTTGATGTATCAGGCCTTTACTAGCCGAAATGGGGCATCCCAATGAAAACCCCTTTGCTGATCGTGGATGGCTACAATATGATTGGCGCTTGGCCGGAGCTGGTTCTTTTGAAAAATCAGGACCGTTTAGAAGATGCGAGAGAAGCTTTGCTGAACCGGCTATCGAATTATGCAAAATATGAAGGCTTGAGAATCATCGTTGTTTTTGATGCCCAACTGGTGCCTGGTGTGACACAAAGTTACACCAAATATCAGCTGGAAGTTATTTTTACCGAAGAAGGAGAGACCGCCGACAGCTACATTGAACGAATCGCTGGTGAGTTAAACAATCGATTGACGCAAGTCACCGTCGCTACCAGCGATTTAGCCGAACAGTGGGTGATCTTCTCTCAAGGTGCTTTGCGAACTTCGGCACGGGAATTGTACAAAAGCGTGGAAAAAACAGAAAAAGACATCCACGAGCATCAAACCGATTTGCGGTTTGAAAATTTCCGGCGCAATTCCCCTTGGTCACCGGAACAATTAGCTGAACTTGAAAAGAAATTGCGCGACCTTAGTTAGGGACAAAGTTGGTCTGGTAAATTAGAAGATGTCCCAGCCATTTATGATACGCTCCTTTTGTAGCAAATGAAGCAAAAACAAAAGGAGTGATATCGATGCGCAGGGAAGAAGGACAAGTATCACACCCTTCTGATAGATTTGAAGAGTTGTTCAGAAAATATCGACCGATCGTTGAGATTTTGCATAAAAAATATTATCTGCGGGATTATGACTTAGATGATTGGCTGCAAGAAGGCCGGATCGTTTTTAATAAGTGTCTAAAGACTTACGATCAGGACAAAGGAACGACGCTGGGTATCTTGTTTAAGCGATCCTTTGAAAACCGTATCTGCAGCTTGTTGCGGGCGCAGCATGCCCAAAAACGCAAAGCCCAAATCGATGCCTGCTCGCTGGAAGAAAAGCTTTCACAGGAAGGCAATCGGTTTTTGACCGATCATAATCGCTGTGCGGAAACTGCAGAGACCTATTTGTTTGTTAATGAATCGTTGGTAGAGTATCCGAAAAGTTTATCGTCTTTAGAAAGAATGGTTATAATGAATTGTTTAAAAGGATTAGAACTTGATCAGATTGCGGCTCAAGAAAAGCTGTCTTACGAAAAAATAAAAAGCGCTTTCAGTCGCGGTAGGACAAAATTGATAGCGCTTGTCAAAGGCGTTTAACAAAAATCTTATTGAAAGTAGAATTATTTTATGGTAAACTTGAAATTTTCTGCATTTCGTGGTATAATGATGCTCGAGGTGAATGCGATGCCAACAACTTTAGCTACAATCAAGAAAGATTTAGAAGGCCGTATCGGTAGTGAGATTATGCTAGTTGCTCAGACTGGACGTAAGCGTCAAACTGAACGTCGCGGCGTTTTGACAGAAACTTATCCTTCAGTTTTTGTTGTAGATTTGGATCCAAACGAGAATTCATTCGAGCGGGTTTCTTATAGTTATTCAGATATATTAACCAGAACTGTTGAGATTGAATTTTTATCGGAAGCTGTTTGAAACAAGAAGAGTTGACACTTTGTTGACTCTTTTTTGGTTCAACAAGATAAGGAGTGATGGGATGGCGTTTTTTCTAAAAGAGTTAGGGGAAATGACTGGGGTGGAGTTTTATCAACTTGCCCGTTTGCGCACAGCAGTTTTTGTGGTGGAACAAGCGTGTGCGTATCAGGAGATCGATGCGATCGATGCACAGGCCAAACATTTATGGGCCCTTGATGAGGACGGGCAGGTCGTTTCATACGCCCGTATTTTCCAGCAGGAACAAACGGTGCATTTTGGTCGGATCATTGTGGCACCGGCATACCGGGGGCAAAAAGAAGGCCATCGTCTGATCAAAGAAGTTTTGCATCGCATTGAGCAGTGTTATCCGGCTTTGCCTATTGAGATCGAAGCACAAGCCCACTTAGAAAAATTCTACGGCCAGTATGGCTTTAAAACCATTACACCGCCTTTTTATGAAGACGGGATCCTGCATGTCGGGATGAAAAAAGAAGCAAGCACAGCGACTCTCTAGAGAGGTTCGCCGTGCTTGCTTCTTTTAGCGCTATGATTGATGGATCGGATGAATCCGAATTGCTTCTTTTGTCCTTAATGACAAAGAGCCGGTTTCTTATCTGATCGTATCGTCCAATGATGTTGGACGTGGATCAACGGTGTTGGCAGTAGGCGTTTGCGCTTTTAAAAGATCACGAATCTCTTCTAAATAATCCTCTGCAGTGATTTCTGGTACTTCGTCTTCCTCAGGTTGTTGTTTCAGATTGCGTAATTTGTTGACTGCTTTGACAATCAAGAACAAGACAAATGCGGTAATCAAGAACGTAATAATGGCAGTGATGACGCGGCCAAAATCAAAGACTACATTTTTGGCGGGTTCAAAGACCAAGCCAGAAAAGGCATCGGCGTTACCGAAGAGTGATAAGATCCATGAAACCAATGGTGTCAGCAATCCTTCAACTAAACTAGTGACGATTGCGGTGAAGGCACTCCCGATTACGACCCCGATCGCCAAGTCAATGACGTTTCCTCGTAAAATAAATTCTTTAAATTCTTTAATCATCCTGTATCCTCCCTTCTAAATCTTACTGACAGTATAGCGAAAAATGCAAGATTTATAAAAAAAAACGCTCGCTGCAGCAGGTTTGATCAATGAGCCAAGGAGAAAGTTTGTCAGCTATGCTATAATTGAAGAGATAATTTTGCTTCTAGAAGGGGTGTCACATGTCTATTGAATTAAAAAAAGGTGTTCGGTTAACGGTGCTGCCGACCAAAAAGTATAAAACGATCCGTTTTTTCGTTCGGTTCACTGCACCATTGCAGGCCGAAATGACCGCCAAACGGACTTTATTGACTAGTTTATTAGAAACGACTAGTTTGGCTTATCCGACGCAGACCGCATTTAGCAGTCAACTGGCGGAGCTTTACGGTGCCAGCTTCGGAATGAATGTCAACAAACGGGGCAATCTGCATCAAATCAATGCAGCGATGTCCTTTGTCAACGGGAAGTATGTGTCAGATGAAGCAGTCTTGCCGCAAGCAGCCGCTTTTTTAGCAGAAGTTTTGTTCCATCCGAATGCCCACGAGGAGCAATTTGAGGAAAAGAACTTTACCATCGAAAAGCACAACTTGATCGCCTATATGAACAGTGTGGCAGAAGATAAGCAAGCATTGGCTTCTTTAGGGCTGCAAGAGTTGTATTTCGAAAACGATCAGAATCAGAAGTATCCGAGCTTTGGCCGTCCCCAAGACTTAGAAGCTGTGACCGCAAAAGAGCTTTACCAAACCTATCGCTCAATGATGGACAATGACCAAATCGATCTTTTTGTGATCGGCGATGTGGTTGAAGCAGAAGTCGCGGAGATTTTCCAGAACATGGCCTTTACCGATCGGCCAGACCAAGCAATACCGGTCTTTTATCAGCAAGCGGCGGAAAATATCATTCGCGAGAAAATCTTGCGGGAACCAATCATTCAAGCCAAATTGAACTTAGGCTATCATACTGGCGTGTATTATGACCAAGCCGAGCGGATCGCCTTTATGGTCTTCAACGGGTTGTTTGGCGGATTCCCTCATTCAAAACTGTTTATGAATGTCCGAGAGAAAGAAAGTTTGGCTTATTATGCTTCCAGCAGTATCGATACGTTTCGCGGGTACTTGTCGGTCCAAACAGGAATCGACGGCAAAAACCGCGACAAGGTCTTCAAATTGATCGAACAACAGCTGCAAAGCTTGCAGCGTGGCGAAGTCACAGCGGAAGAACTGGCACAAACAAAAGCGATGTTGAAAAACCAGTACTTGCTTTCGTTGGATAACCCACAAGCACTGATCGAAACAGCCTATCTGAATCAGTGGGTACCGAATACGAAAATGACGGAAGATGAATTTATGCAGAAATTGGCTCAAGTGACCGTAGCAGATGTCCAAGCATTGGCCAAAAACGTGTCCTTGCAAGCTGTATTCTTCCTGGATAAGGAGACGACCCATGAATAAAAAAGTCTATCAGCAAATCAATGAGACCCTTTATGAAGAAGTATTGCCAAACGGCTTGAAAGTTTATTTGCTGCCAAAAGTCGATTTCCATAAAACTTACGGACTTTTCAGTACGAACTATGGCTCTGTCGACAATCATTTCGGGTTTTCACCCGAAGCATTGCATCAAGTTCCAGATGGCATTGCCCATTTTCTAGAGCACAAACTGTTTGAAAAAGAAGACGGCGATGTCTTTCAAACCTTTGGTCAGCAGGGGGCTTCTGCCAATGCCTTTACCAGTTTCACGAAAACCAGCTACCTTTTTTCGGCAACCGATCAAATCAAGCTGAACCTTGAAACGTTGATCGATTTCGTTCAAGCCCCGTATTTCACAGAAGAAACCGTCGAAAAAGAAAAAGGGATCATTGGCCAAGAAATCCAAATGTATGATGACGATCCGAACTGGCAGCAGTTTTTCGGCATCATCAAAAATTTGTATCCGAAGCACCCCCTGCATATCGATATCGCTGGTACGGTGGAAAGCATTGCGCAGATCACCGCAGAAGACTTGTATCTTTGCTACAATACCTTCTATCACCCAAGCAACATGACACTTTTTGTGGTAGGCAACATCGATCCGGAAGAAACGATGGCGTGGATTCGGACCAATCAAGCGGCCAAGACCTTTCCAGAAACGCAAGCGATCATTCGCCAGTTTCCTGAAGAAACCTTTGCCGATATTCAAGCAGAATCAAGCCTTACCATGCCAGTGACACGTGCTAAAGGCGTGTTAGGGATCAAAGGGGACTTGAACAAACTGCCGGAATCAGGAAGAGAGCTCTTACGCTTCAAAAATGCGTTGAACCTTTTCTGCCAATTGGTTTTAGGCAATACTTCCGCCAATTATTTGCGTCTGTATGATCAAGGCATCATCGATGACACGTTTGGATTTGAAGTGAACTTGGATCGCGGCTTTTACTTTGCCGATTTCTCGGGGGATTCTGAAGAGCCAAAAGAAATGTTGGCAGAGATCGAAGCGATCTTAATGAATTTCCAGCACGACCCAGAGATTAATGAAGAAAACTTGACGTTATTGAAGAAGAAAATGCTAGGGAAATATTTCCAATCACTGAACTCACTGGAGTTTATCGCAAACCAGTTTACCCAAAGTTTATTTGGTGAAACGACGCTCTTTGATCTGCCAGAGGTGATCCAATCGATCACTTTGGAAGATGTCCAGCAAGCGGCTCGTTCCTTTATCGATCCCAAAGCGTTTAGTCGTTTTTACATGTATCCAACGGAAAAAGCCTAAGCGAAGGCTAGTTTTGTCAAACAGCTGTCATCTAAGCGACACTGAATGATTCAAGGAGGAACGCCCAACAGAACAAGGGCTGGCCAACTCCTGAGTCATTCAGTGTTTTCTTTTTGCGTCAAAAGGTGTTTTTTTCTTGCAATTTGATGCCAATTTGGCGAAAAGTATTAAAATTTGTTTGCGAGTTGTGGTTAGGCTATCCTCAGACTTTTTCTTTTATGGTATTCTTTAATTATTGAAGCAAAATCTTTTTTTGTTTTTTTGCAAAAAATCACGGAAAAAATGTTATATTTAGTAGACGGCGCGCCCAGATGGAAATCGGCGTGACGGAGTTTTTTTTATTGACTGATACAGGGAACCCCTGTTTTAAAATGATAGAGCAGCTTTGCTGACCTTACGACAAGCAGCGAAGCGATTTTAGGGCTTTTTTTAAAGATGAATAAAAGACTGGAGTAGATGATCGAGTGGCCAACGAAACAACGATTGGAGCAAAATTACGGCAAGCCCGTTTAGATAAGAACATTTCATTGATTGAATTACAACAAATGACAAAGATCCAAAAACGCTATTTAGAAGCAATTGAAGCGGAGCGTTTTGATCAATCGCCAGGCACTTTTTATGTCCGCGCGTTTATTCGCCAATATGCAGCAGCGGTTGGAGAAGACGGCGACAAATTGGTGGCCGTTTTTGATGGCAAAGATACGTTAGACGCCCCCTTACCAAAAAGACCGCAGCCTGAAACCGTCAGCGGCTCACGAAAAGCACAGCACGTAGAAGAAAAAAGCGGCTCATTTGTCGTCCGCTATTTGCCGATGATTCTATTAGGCCTGGTTGCCATTACGATCGTGAGTATCGTGGGCTACATGGCTTGGCAAGACCGGAATACAACACCGATGATCCAAGGGAGTTCTTCTCTCGTGGTAGAAAATTCGGCGTCTACAGCTTCCACCACGACAAGTACGGAAGAAACCAGTACTTCGAGTGAAGCGACGGAGTCCTCAAGTACGACGGAATCCAGCGAAGCGAAAATGACGATGACGGCTAGCGATTCCACGCAATCCTCGATCACGATCACGATGAAAGATGCGGAAAACCCTATTGAATTGGCATTTACTGGGCTAGATGCTTCTTGTTGGGTCGGTGTACAAGTTGACAATGCTTATGTGTACCAATACACTCTACAAGCAGGGGAAACGCAATCAATGACGCTGCCAGAAGGCGCCACGAATGCGACTTTGACCCTGGGAGCAAGCCAAAATATCTCCATCAAGGCCAATGGACAGGAAGTGGACTTTTCTGATCCGCAATTTGAATTGTTACAAAAGACGGTCCGTCTCGTGATTGAATACCAAGACGATGCGGCATAAATCTGACAAATGCGCCTTATTGAGGTATCATTAGCTAAAAAGTTATCTGTTGCACCCGACTGGTGAAAAGCAGAAGTAGTGGCATGATTTGCCGTTATTTCGTACAATAGTCGGCAGAGAGGAGTCTATTTCGTGAATTTACCCAATCAATTAACTGTATTACGGATCATTATGATCCCCATCTTTATTTTGGTCTTGGTTTTGCCGATCGATCTTGGCACGATGACCGTTGGTACGACACAATTAGAAAACACGCACCTTATTGCAGCGATCCTTTTTGCGGCAGCCAGCATTACGGACTGGCTAGATGGCAAGATCGCTCGTTCCAGAGGCCTTGTTACCAACTTCGGGAAGTTTGCTGACCCGTTAGCAGATAAAATGCTCGTCATGACGGCTTTTATCATGCTGGTCGAATTAAACAAAGCCCCAGGCTGGGTAGTTTCGATCATCGTTTGCCGTGAGTTGGCAGTGACAGGTTTACGCTTGTTGTTAGTGGAACAAAGTGGCGAAGTCATGGCTGCTGCGTGG
>OAVP01000582.1_pt1 | contig 19344 bp, 15 predicted proteins | sample 1495311 | NCBI WGS metagenome assembly OAVP01 (sample SAMEA2580102, study PRJEB22360) | human gut metagenome | biome: human gut; feature: human-associated habitat; material: faeces | place: Denmark | collected 2008/2010
AGGCACGAGCCTCTCGTTCTTGTAATGTCATAACTTCCCTTTTTAATTTCTAATTTATACTGTTTATTATTTATTCTATCTAAGAAGAATGCGTCTATTTCGTATAGGGATGAACAATTATGGTATTTGAAATATACCTAAAGTTAATCATCGCTCCTAGTGGTAATGTTTGATGCGGCGTTCCATGACCTGTTGGGACATAACATACAAAAGGATCCAACAATTCGGGGTCTCTATTTTCCTCCATGTAGCGTAACGCTTCATAGCCTAAATCGTAATCACGCTCATCATCGTCGCCTTCACAATCTGTAAAAGTACCAATCACTAAACCTTTAATACGACTCAATAAACCACTGAGGCGAAATTGTTGCAACATGCGATCTAGCTTATAAGGTGCCTCTCCTACATCTTCAATGAATAGTAATGTATCCTCCCAAGATGCATCCTCTAAAAAATACGGTGTTCCCGACAACATAGATAACATCGTCATATTGCCGCCCCGTAAAATACCTTCGCCTAACTCAGTACCAATAGCACCACGAGGCGGTTCAGGTAAGGGTTCTATGACTTGTAATTTACCTTCTAAAGTATTAAATAAAGCATCAATATCTGCTTTGCGTTCAGGCTTAAAATCTACGCCCATCGGCCCGTGATAGGTAATGAGTCGGCTATATCGATTGATCGCCATGTGAAGTGCTGTACAATCACTATACCCAATAAAAGCCTTTCCATGCTTACGGATTGCTTTATAATCTAATAAATCTAGATAACGCATCGTTCCGTAACCACCGCGCAAGGCAAGTACCGCATCACAAGGTGCGGTGGTCATCATATATTGAAACTCTCGGGCTTGCTCCTCTGGTGTACCGCCATACAAGCCTTTGCGATGTGCACTTTCACCAAAGAGTACTTTATAGCCCCTTAGGTTACAAATTTCTTCTATTCTATGTAAATCTTCATCGCTTGCACTGGCAGGTGCCATAATACCTATGGTCATGCCCGGTGCTAAGCGCTTTGGTTCAATCCAGTTCATATGTCCTCATAAAATACAACAAAAGACGTACACATAGTGTACGTCTTAAGTGTATCTTATTTGTATGCTTTTTTAAAGTCAACAAGGCCCAATGTAGTCCAGAAATAATTTTGAATACTTCCATTTGTTACATATGGTTGTGTTGTGAAATACAATGGCATTACTAGAGATTCATCAAAAATCATCTGTTCTGCTTTATGCATCAACGCATCCCGTTCAGCCCCATTTGGTGTCGTACGAATACGCGCAATCAACTCGTTATAATCATCACTATGGTACTGACTATCATTGTCTTCAGCAGAGAATACTTCTAAGAAGTTTTGTGGATCACTGTAATCCGCAACCCAAGAAGCACGAGCAACTTGATATTTACCAGCTTCGCGGTCGGCTAAGAATACCTTTGTCTCTTGATTTTGTAAGCGCACATCTGCACCAAATGCATTGACCCAAGCATCTTGTACAGCTTCGGCAATCGCTTTATGTAATTCACTTGTATTATACAAAATCGTAATTGGAGGCAATGGATGATTTTTATCATAGCCAGCGTTTTTCAAAATTTCTTTAGCTTGTTCTACATCTTCATAAACAAGATAGCTACCCGCTTCACGGAAATCTTCACGTCCATTACTTTCAAGCATGCCGTAAGGAACAAAGGCATAGGCCGCCTCTTTACCACCGCGAACAATATTGTTAACGATGTTAGCACGATTGATAACCATGGAGAAAGCTTTACGCACCTCAGGATCTGTGAACGGTTCTGCTTTCACATTGAATACGTAATAATAGTTACCAAGCATAGGTCCAATATGTAATAGACCTGCCTCTTCTAAGCGTTTTTGGTCCGCTACAGGAGGCTCAACCGTCATATCTGCTTCGCCACCTTCAACCAATGTAAGGCGTGTACTTTGAGATTCACTAATAGGCCAATTCATTTTCTCTGTTTTCACAGAATCTGCATCCCAATAGTCAGGATTCTTAATGAAATCCATTTCTCCATTATGCTTCCAGGATAGTAAGCGGTATGGACCATTAGATACAAATGTATCTGCATTAGCAGCCCAGTTTTCATGAGCCTCTACAGCTTTTTGGCTCACTGGATAATAGCTATGAGAAGCTAGTAATTTTAAGAAATATGCTGTTGGATTCTCTAAAGTAACTACTAATGTATTATCATCAGTGGCCTTAACGCCAACATCATCAGCTGTAGCATCACCATTATTAAAGGCTTCGCCATTTTTTAATACATATAACATATATGCATTGTCCGCATGGACTTCAGGGTCTAATACGCGTTTCCACGCGTATTCAAAGTCATGAGCCGTCAAAGGCTCTCCATTAGACCATTTCAAATCAGGTCGTAAATGGAAGGTATACTCGCGACCATCATCAGAAATATCCCAGCTTTTAGCAAGTGCTGCCTCTGGTTCACTTTCATCATTCAAACGAACTAAACCGTCAAATAATTGGAGTTGAACCGTTGCCTCCGGAGAGGTAGTAGACTTTGCTGGATCCAATGTGGATGGTTCCTGCTCAATAACATATCGAATGGTATGCTCATCAATTGGTTGTTCCCCGCGAGGATAACCAAATACAAATAAGAGCACACTCACCCCAAGAGCAAGGACCATGAGTTTTAACAAATTTCGTTTATCCATCATGGCAATGCTTCCTCTACAAATTCTTTCATGATACGCCCTACTTGAGCGCCTAACTCTTTACCTCGGTCATTATCGATATCGCTCATCAAGAGGATAAAGCAGAAATGACCTCTAAATGTTTCTAATACGCCCCCATCGTGCTCTACCCGATCAAGGGATCCTGTTTTATGGTGAAAGCGTGTATCTTCACCCCAATAAAATGGCAAGATATCACGGAATTGTTGGCGACCTAAAATATTCCACATTTCTCGGCCATAAGCATCTCTATCACGACATTCAAAAATGTGTTTATACAAACGAGCTAACGACATAGCTGTAATGTGATTATCACGACCTTCAGCTAGGGCGTTAAAGTCCATCATCATGCGATTAAGCTCCATCTCATCCATACCAAGCTTTTCTGCACGAGCATTGATATTTTCCATGCCGAGCACTGTGATGAGTAGATTTGTTGCGATATTATCACTAAGAACCATCATGAGACGGCATAACTCAAGATATGTAAAACTATGTTTACCAACTAACTCTTGTAGTGCGCCGCCACCTTCAACGCGTGGAGTTCTAGATAAAGGAACTGTATCATTAATGTCCAATTGCTCCGTACGAGCTAAATGAAAGACATATTCCATGATAAGTACCTTAATTAAACTCGCACTAGAATGTACAGTATTTTCACCTCTAGCTGCGATGAGTGTTGGTTCCTCTTCATCATCGAATTGTAGCACCGCATAAGATATATTCCCTGCTGGTGCCAATTCTTTAATGACTGTATCTAGTTGATGTTCCAAGGACTTGCCAACAATTAGTTTTTCCATACTATTCTCCCATTATATGTGCCAGCATGCGATGCGGCGATCTGCCCAATCTCGAAGTGGCGGACGTTCTGTAAAACAACGACCTTCCGCTTCTGGACATCGACCACTAAACAGACACCCTTTTGGTGGGTCTAATGGATTTGGTGGATCCCCTTTAAGCGGTGCCCCAATTGGTGCATGTGGCATAACTGGACCATTTAAGGCCGTCAATGCACGGGTATACGGATGCTGAGGGAATTCATATAAGTCCAATGCAGGACCTTCTTCCATGACGGCACCTAAATACATAACAACCATGCGATGACTAATGTAGCGCACCATATTTAAATCATGAGAAATAAAGAGGTACGAAATACCATGTTGTTCTTGTAATCTCTCAAGCAAGGTCATAATTTGTACTTGAATGGATACATCTAGTGCTGAAATCGGTTCATCACAGATGATACACTGTGGCTGCATAATGAGAGCCCGTGCAATACCGATACGTTGACGTTGGCCACCTGACAATTCATGAGCATAACGCTCACCAAAGGACATGTTCAAACCAACTTGATCAAGCACTTCTTTTACACGAATAACACGATCGCGAGGTGTATATTTTGGATCTAGCTCCAATGGTTCCTCTAGAATCGCATTAACTGTAAGACGTGGATTAAGAGATGCATAAGGGTTTTGGAATACCATTTGCATCACCGGATGAACAGCTTTTCGATCCACATACGGATCAATCTGACGACCATTCATATAAATAGAACCTGATGTAGCTTGATGTAAGCCCATCAAAGTGTAGCCAAATGTGGATTTACCACATCCAGACTCACCTACGATACCAAGGGTTTCCCCTGGTGATTGATATAGGCTCACGCCTTGTACAGCATGTACCGTGTGTTTTGGCTTAAATAAGCCTCCTGACAGAGTGAACTCTTTAACGAGATTGTCAGTTTCCCATACGTAACTCATTAAAGTCCCTCCAACTTAGCTAACCAACATGTAAATTGATGATTTTCACCAACATTTGTAACCATAGGAATTCGATTACCACAGATACGCATAGCCCACTTGCACCGTGGATTAAATGCACAGCCTCGCGGCAAATCAAACAAATCTGGCGGTTGACCTTCAACGGCTTTTAACTCACCATGCCATTTACCTTGTGGCAGAGCAAGCAATAATCCTAATGTGTACGGATGGCGAGGTTCATTAAAGATGCCCTCCACTGTAGCAGATTCAACACATTTACCAGCATACATAACCATAACGCGGTCGCAAATTTGAGCGATAACACGTAAGTTATGAGAAATAAAGATAATTCCAATACCAGCCTCTACAGCTAATGTTTGCATGAGGCGTAAGATTTGAGCCTCTGTTGTAATATCAAGAGCCGTTGTAGGTTCATCGCAAATTAAAATCTTTGGACGCCCCGCCACAGCCATGGCAATACAAACGCGTTGACGCATACCACCACTTAACTCATGAGGATATTGAGACAATCGTCTTTCCGGTGTAGAAAGACCCATCTTCTTTAACAAGTCGATAGCGATAGCTCGTTCGTCATAATCCTCACCATATGCATTGGTACGATGGATAACCTCATACAGTTGCTCCCCAATCGTCATGATTGGATTCAAAGATGTCATAGGATCTTGGAATACCATAGCAACAGTAGTACCGCGCAATTCATTCCAGTCATCTTCAGTGAATTCAAGGCAATCATTGCCATCAATCATAAATGTATCGGCTTTGATTTTTGTTTTACCATATGGTAGTAATCCCATTAATGAATTAACTAGCACTGATTTACCACAGCCGGATTCACCAACAATACCTAAAATCTCACCTGGTTGTAAGGAGATATCTTGATTGCGAATAACCCGTAAAGGGCCTTGGAAGGTATCGATGGTAATGGACACATTGCGCACATCAACAATTGCGTTATTCATTATCTATCTCCTTCCTTAGGGTCTAACACATTACGTAAGCCATCGCCAAGGAATGCGAAACCAAGCATGGTAACACTAATGGCAACAGCAGGAAAAATCAATTGGAACGGATAAGAGCGCATGCTACTAATCCCTTCAGAAGCGAGTACGCCCCAGCTCGCCATAGGTGCGTTTACACCTAAGCCGATAAAACTAAGGAATGCTTCTGTAAAAATAGCCTCTGGAATGGCCAATGTCAAAGTAATAATGATTGGACCTACACAGTTTGGCAAAATATGACGCAATAAAATGCGATATTTGGGAATGCCCATCGCTTCAGCAGCAATGATATATTCTTCGTTTTTAACTTTTAAAATTTGGCTACGTACGATACGGGCCATATTCAGCCAGTACGCAATGCCCAATGCTACGAAAATAGATGTTAAGCCAGGGCCAAGTACAACCATCAACAAAATTACATACAGTAAAAGTGGAATACCGTACAATACATCTACCAGCCCCATCATGATGCGGTCAACCTTACCACCAAGGTAACCTGCAATACCGCCATAGGTAACGCCGATAACAAGATTGATAAATGCCGCTACAAAACCGATGGTTAAGGAAATACGAGCACCGTACATAACGCGAGTGTAAATGTCGCGACCTAATGTATCGGTACCAAACCAATGACTAAAGCTTGGGCTTTGGTTCGCATCAATCAAGGATTGGTCCGCATAGGTATACGGCGAAATTAGGGGTCCTAAAATAGCCAACACAATCATCACCAAAATGATGGTTGCCCCTACTACGGCCAAGCGATTTACCTTAAATCTCGCCCATTTACTAGGACGTTTTATAAAGCTTGTAATTTCTTCTTGAGGGGTTCGCTCAATAGGTAAAAAATCTTCCTTATTCATCTGTCCCCTCCTCTGTCGTAACACGTGGATCAATTAATGGATAAATCATATCCACCAAGATATTAAGAAATACTACAAGAGCACTATAGAAAATCGTAATGCCAAGGATAACCGTATAGTCGCGGTTATAAATAGATGTTACGAAATACTGTCCAAGGCCTGGAATAGCAAAAATCGTTTCTACGATAAAGCTACCTGTCAAAAGGCTGGCAGCCAATGGGCCCAAATAGGTAATAACTGGCAAAATAGCATTCCCTAACGCATGACGTGTCAAAATAGTCCAAGAACTCAAGCCTTTGGCGCGAGCTGTACGGATGTATTCTTGTTGGTACACATCAAGCAACCCACTGCGTGTTAAACGTGCAATGAATGCCATCGGTTGTGCAGCTAACGTTAATACTGGTAGCACCATATAAGATGGACCACGCCATAAGGCCACTGGGAACCAGCCCAGCTCAAAGCCCACCACATATACAAGAACGGCACCAATAATAAAGGTAGGCACAGAAATACCAATTGTAGATAATATGGTTACCGCATAATCAACGATACCATTAGGGCGCATAGCACTAATAGCACCGGCTGCAATGCCACCTACTACAGCCACCATTAATGATAATAAGCCGAGTTGAGCAGAAATCGGGAATGCATCGCTGATAATATCGTTTACACTACGGCCTTCATACTTGTATGATGGTCCTAGATCACCAGTAATAACACCACCTAAATAATCACCATACTGCTTCCACACAGGATCATCAAGATGATACTTTGCTTCAATACTTGCTTTCACCTGAGGTGGTAATTTCTTCTCAGTTGTAAAAGGTCCCCCCGGAATTGCATGCATTAATGCAAATGTTACGGTAATGATGACCCATAAGATTATGATTGCGCCACCTAGGCGTCGAAACACATACCTTGTCATTGTCACTATCCTCCATAAAAAGTCTATCTGTTTTATTATACTACATTATGAAGTTAATTTCATGAATTACATCATTACATTTACAGAAAGCCCTACATAACGTACAATAAAATATATAATATTTTGGAGGTGTCTATGACAGAAGTACCTAGAGTCTTAACAATTCAAGACATGAGCTCCATCGGCCGTTGTGCCCTAACCGTTATGATTCCAATCATCAGCGCTATGCGTTGCCAAGCGGTTCCATTGGCAACAGCTGTATTGAGTAATCACTTAGAATATCCACACTACGAGTTTGTAGATTTATCAGCACATATGAGAGATTTTATGGACTGCTGGGATAAAAACGAAATCGACTTTCACGCTATTGTAAGTGGTTTTTTAGCATCGCCAGAACAAATTCATCTCGTGGAAGAAGCCATCGATCGCTTCGGTAACAATGGCCAAATGATTATCGTCGATCCTGCTATGGCCGATGATGGTCGCCTCTACTCTATTTATACACCTGATATGGTAGTAGCAATGCGCCAACTTGTTTCCAAGGCTCATATTGTAAAGCCTAATTACACGGAGGCTTGTTTCTTATTAGATATTCCATTCTCTACAGATCCAATTAGCGATGATGAATTGCGTGATCGTTGCAAAAGATTGTACCAAATGGGACCTGATATGGTTATCATGACCAGCGTACCATCTGAAACGCATGCGGTTATCGCTGTCTATGATGGGCCAACTGATTATTTAAAAACTTATGATATTCCTCTTATCCCTGTGAAAGCTACAGGAACTGGGGATATCTTTACTGCTGTATTATCCGGTGCAGTAATGAGGGGATATTCACCTTATGATGCGGCAGAGTTAGCAATGAATTTTACTACCAAGGCGATTCAAGCCACAGTGGATACTGTAAAATCAATGAAGCAAGGTGTAGCCTTTGAGCTAGTCTTGCCAGAATTAACTCAACTATAAGATATAAATAAAGGGGAACTTATGGATTTACTCTATGTTGTATTACGAACGCTACTCATATGTACTGTCGGTTTGCTCATTGCATTCCAAGGTCGACGTATGGGATTATCGATTTTTAATCTAACGGGACGGTTAAATCGACTACAATTTATCATATGCTTCATTGTTTTAATGATTTTATTCCACATCGTTCACTACATTGATGATGTATTCTTGGACTTTGTTGTTTCTTTACCTGCCTATTGGTTTACAAGGGTTGTTATATGGATTTTATTAGCATCCTTATTCCCATTATCCTGCATCTTATTTGGCCGTCGTATTCATGATATCGGCTTTAATGCTTGGGCAGGGATTCTATGGTCGATAATCATCATTTTCATCAATACCTATTCTGCTGTATCGCCATTCAATTACTTGCTTGAACTTTTCGTATGGCTCATAGGCTTCCTATTTTGGGTATTGCCTGGTCAGCCAGAACCGAATCAATATGGTAACCCACCATTTATGCCTGTAAATCGACCAACTTATGAGTCAATGCAACCGTCCATATCTCATAGGGAAAAAGAAATCCGCAAAACGGTGCGTAAACGACGTAAAAAACGATAACAAATTAATAAATAAAAAACGTATCTCTTCATAAAGAGATACGTTTTTTATTTATCACATGTCTTATTATATATAGTTCTTTATTACCTTAATAACTATACCATAAATAATTTAAAAGAGTTTCAACCTGATTCTTTACAAACTTAAGTCAATAATATCAACTCTATTATAGTGCAAAGGATATAAGCAATGATAAACTTAACCTTTTGTTTGCGCGCTCTATCATCATCAGAAATCTTAAGTCTATTTTCTAGGAAGCGCTTATCCCGGATTTGCAACAATAAACGTTTAATACGTTCTTGACCTTCAGCGGCATTACACTCGCCGCTATCAGAGGTCAAGGTAGCTTGCTGCATGAAGATGCGCCGATGGAGCTTGCGCATTTGAATCTTGATATTGTTATGAACAAACGCACTTTGCCACTGTTTTCTAGAGTCAAAATACATATATAAATATCGTGGTGTATTCATTAGTAGTAAAGAAAGAATAAAAATCCCCAAAGATATTAAGAAATATGTAGAGAATGAAAACTCTAGTGTTTCAGTTGGTAAGTAATGATGCGCAAAGATAAAGGTAAGCCATACACCGATCGGCATCAAGAGCACTGCCGCAATATCAATGGATCGAAGCCAACTAGTACGAATTGGAACATCTGGCACCGTAAATGTATCTACTGGATCATGAAATGCATAATAATCTATTTGCAATACCGATTGACTAGTTTGAGGATTAGCTAAAAGTACAGGGCCTACACTCCCTATGGAGCGTTCTGGCAAAGGTATAAACTTTTTAAGTTGCGTATTGGGTATTAAATCAAAGCGAATAATACCTTTTTTTTCAAAGCGTACGGTAGATCCCTTTTCGCCTAATGCAATAGGATTAAAAAAGATGCCAAAAAGACTAAGGAACCAGTTACCTAGTAAGTGTAAGATGGAATTTAAAATAAATCCACCCGTATCTAAATTCTCTGTATCGAGCCGAATTGCAAAGGATGATGAGTAATCATCAAACCATAAGTCTTCTAAAGTAAATTCAGCGGTAATCACATTCCCCCATTTAGTAATAATGGATAGGAATATTTGATTATTTGGTTCAAACTCAAAAGTTATAGAATAAAAGAACTTATGATTCCGAAGAGCAGCACGCAACATGCGATTAACCACGTCTTCTTCTATAGATAACAAACGATGATCAAATAAATCTTGTTCTAAAGGTACTTGTTGAACAGGGCTTACCTTTTTCACCGTCGTATCACTATCAGATAATGCTTCATCCACCAATGCTCGTAATTTGGTGAAGATTTTAGTCATAATCCCTCCAAGGGTAAAAAACAGCTTTTGATATACAAATTATACCATATATTGCATGATTTATCGATAAAAGACTACTACATATACTATTAAATATAGGTATACATAAAGCCCCTTTTACATAGTAAAAGGAGCTTTATTACTGCAGTTTAACATTCATGCTATTATAATTTAGTATTTATAATAGATAGTTTAACTGATATTTATTTTTATTGAATACTTGCCATGGATAGATAACAATATTCATAGAAGTGACCACGAAGGGAAATTAATTCTTCGTAAGTTCCATCTTCTATAATTTGACCTTTATCCATAAATAAGATACGGTCCATATGCTCTAATCCTTCTAACTGATGTGTAATATATAAGCAGGTTTTATCCTGTACATATTCCATCAAATCACGATGCAGAGCCTTCCTCGTTACTTGGTCTAAACCTTCTAATGGTTCATCTAACAAAACAACTTGAGGTTTTCGCAAGAATAGTCGAGCTAAAGCAACCCGTTGTCGTTCACCACCACTTAGACCATGACCACCACTACCAACAATCGTATGAATACCATCTGGCAAGCGTTCCACTACAGAGCGCAACGAAGCACGATCAATAGCATACTCTAAATCAGCTTCTGAGGCATCCGGTCTTGCCAGTCGAATATTATCTTCAAAGGACGCATGGAAAATATATGTATCTTGCGTTATCGTGCCTAAAGCATTACGCCATGTATCGATAGAAATATCCTTTAACTCTACATCACCAACATGGATTGAGCCACTGTAGTCATATAATCGCTCAAGCATATTAAACAATGTAGTCTTACCAGATCCACTAGCGCCAACAATAGCAATCGATTGACCTTGTTTAATTTCTAATCTAAGATGTTCATAAATACGACGATATGCATCATAACCAAAGGATACATCAGTAAATGTAATCTCTCGATTAGCATTAAATGGTTTTGGTGCGTTTGGTTCCACTACTGGAATTGGCTCATCTGCAAGTGCTATGAGACGACTTGTAGCCACTTTACTTTCAGCACCATGATGAACGGCAGCGATCATAGGTTGTAAGGCCTCAAACCAAGCTTGTGTACCAATAGCAGCAACTGCTACCATAACACTGGCCCAAGCTCCGGTCAACGCATTGGCTGCCAATATGGCTACAATGACAACTGTAATTTGAACTCCACCTAAGAACAGCGTATTGCCTAAGTTCATGCCTCGCTCGATAATACCTTTATTAGCATCTATAGTACTCATCATATGTTGAATACGATCGTATACTAACTGTTCATTGCCGTAGCTAATGACATCCTCCAAGCTATCCATGGTATCACTTAATAGGGATTTATATTCCCCTTGTTGAGGTCCAATCGCCGTCAACGATTGTTTGTTATGAGCATATACAACTAAAGGCAAAACTAGACCTAATATAAAGGCTGCTAAAACTATAGGTGCAACCAAACTATTATCAATCGTAGATACACCATAGGCAACTAAAATAGTTAAAGCAATGGCTGCTGCAGGCGGAATCAACGTACGCAAGTAGAAAAATTGTAGTACCTCTATATCCCCCATAATGCGGCCTAACATATCCCCTGCACCAAAACGTTTAAGAATAGCCGGCGCCAATGGTTCTAAATGAGCATAAAACCATACACGCAAACCATACAGACCTTGGAACGCCATACGATGAGATGTATACCGTTCAAAATAACGACATACAGCACGACTAACACCAAAGAAGCGGACGCCCACAATAGCAAGGCTCAAATAAGTAAGTCCCGGTTGCAATGCAGCTGATGCCAATAACCACGCAGATACAGTTAATAAGCCCACATTCATAAATACCGTTAAGAATGTAAAAATCAAAGCTAATACTAACGACCACTTTGCAGGGCTCAGCACAGTAAATAATAATTTCCATCCTTGTATGCCCAGCTTAGAAGTTGAAACCTCAGGAGTCTGTATTGTATCTTTCCCCAATACGTAAGCATCTTGATTATCTACCCGAATTAAATTATCAATTTCTTCTCTATGTTCTAAGCTAAATGACTTTTCTGTTTTTAATTGTTCTTCAATAGTTGAAGAAAATTCACCTAAACCAGAGGTAACAAGGTCCTTAAAATAACCATCTACTGCGAGAAGCTTCGCATAAGAACCTTGTTGAATAATACGTCCATGTTTCAAAACGTATAGTGTAGATGCCCAATGCATCGTTTGTAGACGATGACCAATGATAATGACGATTTTATTATCCATCAAACGTTTGATAGCACTACTTATAATAGCTTCTGTTTTTACATCAAGATGTGCCGTCACCTCATCGAGAATTAACACTTGGCCCTTTCGTAAAAATGCACGTACTAAGGCAACCCGTTGACGTTCGCCACCACTCAGACCCAAGCCACCTTCACCAATAACAGTATCTAGTCCATCTTGTTGTCTATTGATCACATCTAGTAGCTGTACCTCTTTACAAGCTTCTATAATCTCTTCATCACTTACATTCATCCCAAAGGATAATACGTCACGCAAAGTTCCTTTCATAATATGTGGATGTTGAGATACATAGGTAATTTGTTGGCGCCACCACTCAATATCGATGTCACATAGATCAAGACCATCTATAGTAACACTGCCTTTAGGAGCAGTCAAAAATCCCCCTATAATATGGGCAATTGTAGATTTCCCTGCCCCACTTTCACCAACAAGCATGATCGGAAAATTACGTTTAGCCTCTAATGAAATATGTTGTACACCATTTTCACTATCTTCATAGGTAAAAGTTAAATCCTTAATTTCAATTGCTTGTACCTTACCTTTAAGTTGAGATTGACCACCTATAGGCAGCGATGGCTGGCGATTCATAAACTCTTCGTATTTTAAAATCGAGGTCTTACCTGCCATACCCGTATGGAATGCAGCCCCCAATTGTCTAAATGGCGTATAGAACTCTGGCGCTAATAGCAAAATAAAGAAAGCTGAAAAGAATGAGATTTCACCATCCAATAATGTTAAGCCCAGGTATACCGCAATCAATGCTGTACTAATAGTACTTACGAGCTCAAGAACTAGAGCAGATAAAAACGCCACACGCAATACTCGTAATGTAGAGTCTTTAAACTCCTCAGATAAACGACCAATAACCTTAATTTGATCCTTTGCACGACCAAAAAGTTTTAATGTTGTAATACCATGCAATACATCAAGAAAATGACCAGATAAGAAACTCATACGCTCCCACTGTTCTTTATTAAGACGATCCGCTTGCTTACCAATTAAGATCATAAAGAATGGAATTAATGGTACGGTGATAATTAGAATGATACCAATAATAGGTAATGTATCTACAATAGCAATACCCATAATAAGAGGAATCATAATAGCATATAGAATTTGAGGAATATAACGAGCTACATAAGCATCTACTTGCTCTAATCCATCAGTAAGCATATGTATCACATCGCCATGGCGTTCCTTATGTTGCACACCAAGTTTAAACATATGCTCTAAGGCCCGTTCTCTAAAGGTTGCTTTTACCGCACTACCTAATCGATTTGCTACGGATTCTTGTATATAATGTGCAAGCAATCTTACAATAATAGCAATTCCTAAATAGATAATAGAATACCTTTCATCATGTAAGGTATTCTCTGAAAATATAAAATTATTAATTAAGGTTCCAAAGAACCAAGCTTGCCCAACAATAGCCAAACTCTCTACTAAGCAGGTTAATCCAAGTAGTAATAGCTGACCTTTATGTTCTAGCAGCGCTTTAAAAGCAGTACGCTGTATCATAGTATCCTCTACGGTAAAACTATTAAGAATATAAAATTAAATCGATTAGACTGCCCCTAACTAAGTCTAAATTAAATTTTATTTAAATATAATCTAAGTTAGCACAAGTGAATCTAAATTTATCAATATCATATCCATCTTACCACAAAAAAGAGGCGTGCCGCTACGACACGCCTCACATTGAGATCTAAATTTTACAACTCACCAGAGTTATAAAGCTATTCTATTAATAGTGTAAGTCTTTTTCAGATACACGATGACGGAATGTCCAGTATACCCAGATTTGGTAAGCCAAGATAATTGGCACAAATACAAAGGCTACACAAGTCATCAAAGTCAATGTGTAAGTAGAGTTACCTGCATTTGCAATAGTCAAGCTCCAATCAGGATTCAAAGAGGAAACCATGATGCGAGGGAATAAACCAGCAAAGTAAGCAGCCGTTACAGAAATAACGGTTAAGGAGCTAAATACAAAGCCCCATTTTGTATTACGAGTACGTGCAGCCCCCCAAGAAATGAGGAAGAAAACGATTGCCAACGCAAAGCAAACAATTGCTAATACAGAGTTAAACAAATCTGTAAATACATAAGTTGCACCTACCAATGCTAATGCACCGATAGCTGTAGGAACACCTACTACTAAGGAAGCTGCACGAGCGCGTTCAGAAACAGCACCAGCAGTTTTGATAGAAGTGAACAAGCCACCATGGTATGTGAATACCAAGATAAACGCAATGCCACAAAGTACTGTGTATGGGCTTAACAAATCAAAGAATGTACCTACATATGTCATGCTTGCATCAATTGGAGTACCTTGAATCAAGTTACCAACTGTAACGCCCCACAACAATGCAGGAATCAAGGAACCAAAGAAGATGCAGTAGTCAAAAGTTTTACGCCATAACAAGTTAGGGCTCTTGGAGCGGAATTCAAAAGATACGCCACGGATAATAAGAGCCGCAAGCATTAAGAATAACGCTAAATAGAAACCACTAAACAACGTAGCATATACATGAGGGAAGGATGCAAATAATGCACCACCAGCAGTGATCATCCATACCTCATTACCATCCCAAACAGGACCCAAGGCATTGATCATTTGACGACGTTCAACGTCAGTTTTACCGATGAATGGTAATAAAATACCAGTACCATAGTCAAAACCTTCTAATAAGAAGAAGCCAGCGAATAGTACAGTAATTAAGATAAACCATACCACTTCAAGGTTATTAAAAATTAATTCCATAATCTTGCCTCCTCTTTTTCAACTACATCATGAGATGGATTTCCATCTGGACCTTTTTTAATGTGTTCTACAGCAAGGTAGATAGCCGCGATAGCAGCCACGATATACACAAGTGTAAAGCCGATGATTGTAGTCATAATTTCTGGAGCCGTTACGGATTTAGACGCACCATCTGCAGTCAATTGCAAACCATATACAAGCCATGGTTGACGACCTGCTTCCGCTACAAACCAACCAGTGGAGTGAGCGATGAATGGCAATGGCAACATCCAGAACATAATTTTTAAGAATGTACGATTTTCAACAAGCTTGTCTTTTGCATTTAGGATAAGACCTACAAAGGCAACAAGTAACATAAGAGAACCGGATGCTACCATGACACGGAATGTCCAGAAGATTGCTGGAACATCTGGAATATAGTTGCCAGGGCCATATTGAGCCTCCGCTTTTGCTTGAAGGTCTTTGATACCTTCTACCTTACCAGACGTAAAGGAGTTTTGAGTCAAGAAGGATAAACCACCAGGAATTTCAAGAGCACCTGTATTCTTTTGTGCTTTAGTATCAATATTAGCTACCAAAGAGAATGGCGCTGGATCTTGTGTTTCCCACAACGCTTCCATAGCAGCCATTTTCATAGGTTGTACTTTTGTGATGTATTGACCTTGATGATGACCAGCTAATGCACCTAAAGTACCAAATACAAGTGCGATAACCATGCCCCATTTAGCGGAGCGGCGGTAGAACTCTGTCGCATTATTACGCAATAAGTGCCATGCACTGATTGCCATAATAATTACACCAGCTGTTAATAAACCATTCAATACGATATGGAAAAATTGTCCAGGTACATAGCCATTTTGAACGATGGTCAGGAAATTTTCCATCTCTGCACGGCCATTGCGTAATACAAAGCCTACAGGATGTTGCATAAAGGAGTTGGCTACGAGAATCCAGAACGCAGATAAGTTAGTACCTAACGCTACAAATGTAGCTACAAGGGCGTGAACACATTTATGTAAGCGGTCCCAACCGAAAATCCAAACGCCCATGAATGTAGATTCCAAGAAAAATGCCATTAATGCTTCAAGGGCCAATGGGGCACCAAAAATGTCACCCATAAAACGAGAATATTCTGCCCAGTTCATACCGAAATGGAATTCCTGAACAATACCAGTTACCACACCCATAGCAAAGTTAATTAGGAACAATTTGCCCCAGAATTTTGCCATTTTTTTGTATACTTCTTTACCAGTAGACACATATGTCCACTCCAAGATAGCTACAGTCACTGTCATGCCTAGTGTGAACGGCACGAACAACCAGTGATAGATAGATGTTAGCGCAAATTGTAATCGAGCTAAATCTACAGCTTCAAACATGTGTTTTCCTCCTTAGAATAAAATACCTACATCACTTGATGAGCTTTCACTAAAAACCTTGTATCATTGCGCTTGTGAATATGGCAATGCTTCAGACTCAATCAACTGTTCACGTTGGGCAAGAGTTTTAAAGTCAACCATCTCCAACTGATTGATTAATTGGTCCTGAATTGTTCCCATCGCTTCATTGATAGCACAATGTCCCATACAAGACTTAGAGCAAGAACCTACATCATATAAACACCGTTGTAAATACGCATCCCCTTCTACCGCTCTAATTACATCGAGCAATGAAATCTCTTGAGGGTCTCGATTGAGGGCAAACCCACCATCTACACCACGAAAGGATTTCATAATCCCAGCTGCAATGAGACTACGCATAATCTTGAGCAAAAATCGTTCTGGAATCAATTCTTGCTCAGCCAATACAGAACCCGTTAGCTTCGTTCCCGAAGGTAAGAGCGCCATATGTAAGACCATGCGAAATGCATAATCCGTGGCCTGATTTAACTTCATAAGGTCTCCTTTCTCGTGCACTCGGACAAACGTATTACTAAATCTAGTATAATCGAAATAAAACAATACTGCAATGGTATTGTTTTAAATATTGAGAATTAGCATATATAGATTTATGCCCATTAACAATGATATTATCTGTATATTTTTATATCCCCCAAATAGCATAATGAATTCTATTATCAAAAAAGACTGCCCATAAATGAGCAGTCTTAATTTATTATTTTGTAATTTCACGAACGAGATGTGCCATTTCAGGAATAATGAGTTTACTCATCGCCAAAGTAACTGCACCTACAGAGCCAGGAACAGAGAACATTAACGTATTATTGTTCACCCCAGCTTCTGCACGAGAAGCCATTGCCTTAGTCCCAATATCTTCTGTATAGGACAAATATCTAAAGATTTCCCCGAAACCAGGGATATGTTTCTCATAGAGACTATTAGCTGCTTCAATTGTTACATCACGCTTAGCAATTCCCGTACCACCTGTAGAGATGATAACATCAATAGATTCATCATTACACCATGGGATCATTGCATTTCTAATTTCATCGTAATCATCAATGACAATTTTACGATCTGCCACAATATGGTCTGCTTGTTCTAAAAATTCTTGTACTTTATTACCGCCTTTATCAGTTTCAAAGGTACGCGTATCAGAAACTGTTAAAATAGCAACGCGTAAAGGTCTTGCTAATACTTCGTAAGACATAGTTCCTCCTAGAATAACGGAATAATAGATGCTAATGTAGGCCATCCATTATCGCGTAAAAAATCACGTAATGACCATGTATAGTGAATGAATGGTGCACAATGTAGGCGTAACCAGAACGATAAGTACGGTGTGTCACCTTGGAATATAGCCAATCGATTTAAGGCATATAAATTATCGCCTGGCTGTACTGTACCTGGTTGTACTGTGAAAGCCATTTTATAACCAGATTGTTTACTTACATATTGCACGAGCATATCGTTAAACCCACCAGGATAGGCTAGATACTCAATAGGCTCACCCAAAATTCCCTCCAAAGAAGTCTTCCCTCCAAGAAGAGCATCTGGTAATTCGGTAGGATCAATTTTTGTTAAGATTTTATGATGATTTGTATGGCCTTGAATATCAAATCCACCCGCTTCCATTTGGTGCATTTGTTCTGTAGAAACAAAGCCAGGTGTATTGGCTGCATCACTAATCATAAACAAGGTAGCCTTCATATTATATTCCTTTAAAATAGGCAATACATTTTTATAGTTATCTACATAGCCATCATCAAAGGTGATAACAATTGGCTTATTAGGTAATTCAGTACCATTTTCTAAATAATCATATAATTGAGCCAACGTAATCGTGTTATATCCCTGATTATGTAGATATTCCATCTGTTCTCTAAACTGATCAACATGAAGCGTCAAAGCAGAATGCTTTTCATCATTCACTTGGTGATAGTTTAGTACAGGGACACCATAAATCTTATAATCAGTAGACAGCCCCCACATAACGCCAAATGAGATAGCTAAAATTGCAATACATATTGCGAGAAAATATAATATTTTTTTAATACAGCTCTTGCCATATTTATACATATAAACTAATCACTCCAATCCACTTAAGCATATAATGAGAATATCACACTTACTTTGTATTATCAAGAAAATCCCTCACAAGATATTCATATTAATCTATGAATGAAAATATTTATTAGTAATATGCAAAAATAGACATAAAAAAGCCCTATAAACTTGGAGATCAAGAGTATAGGGATCGTTATTTACATATATTTAAAGTTATACAGCGGCTTTACGGTACGATACCATTGATGCTGTGCACCGCGGTAGCAGTTAGAGGTAGTTTATTTACATAAATTTGGAGCTACTCAACTAATGTACGGTTCGGTAACATTGGCACGTTGTGCCGCGTTACCGTATGGATTAGAGTTGGATCCTACCATTAGCCGCAGAACGCTTAATCAGCGAGTTCTTATGTACGGTTCTTAGCTCCAGGATACTGGGTGTTCGTCGCTGTGGATGGACCTATGTAGCTGCGCTACATGTCCATCTTACGCTCCGAACTAAGCGATGCAGTGAATCTGTCGTCGCTTCGCTTCTCCATCTTCTACTGCCCTGCTTACCAGGTACCCTGGGAGGATAGGAAGCCAAATATAAAAAAAGACACACCCTCAGGTGTGCCTTTAGCTTAATCAGCGGCTTCCTATCCTCCCAGGCCGTCTCCAGCCAAGTACTTTCGGCGTTT
>OAVP01000583.1_pt1 | contig 19331 bp, 14 predicted proteins | sample 1495311 | NCBI WGS metagenome assembly OAVP01 (sample SAMEA2580102, study PRJEB22360) | human gut metagenome | biome: human gut; feature: human-associated habitat; material: faeces | place: Denmark | collected 2008/2010
GCCGCCGACTCTTGATTTGAAAGGGTGACAACGTCAGCCGCTTCTTTAATGATTGGCACGGCATTGGCCATCGCTACGCCAATCCCTGCATAGCGAATCATCGGCAAGTCATTTTCTTCATCACCGATCGCCATCACTTCTTCTTGCTTGATCCCTAAATCTTGCGCCAATAGGCTGATACCATAGGCTTTGGTGATTCCTTTAGGCATAAATTCCAATAGGTTATTCCGGCTTTTGATGATTTCATATTTGTCGCGGATCTCTGAGGAAATCTCAGGGATCTTAGGATCCAAAACTTCCTGATGGTAGGCGATCACCGCTTTATTATAGAGCATCGATTCATCCAGATCAGCTACGGCAAAAGGACGACAATCCAATAAAGGATTCAAGGAGCCATAAATCGATGGATGCGCTGCTGAAGTGGGTAAACTCAAGACGATCTCTTCGGATACCACGTCTAGAGGCAAATTCAAGTCTTCCGCTACTGAAACCAATTCATGGATATCTGCCAGCTGCATCGCTGCTTTTTCAATGATCTCGCCGGTCTCATTTTTTTGAACCAAACCGCCGTTAAAGGTGATACTGTAGTCGCCGGGTTCTTTCAGCGATAATTCTTCTAAATAGGGACGGATCGCCCGCAATGGACGTCCGGTACAAATAACGATTTTCACGCCTTGTGCTTTAGCACGAGCAAGTACCTCTTTGTTGCGAGGAGTCACTTCTTTTTTGTCATTCAATAACGTTCCGTCTAAATCGATCGCAATCAGTTTAATCATACCATTCCTCCTCTATGCTTGATCTGCTGCAAAACTACCGCCTTCACGCACTTCTTCTAAGCGCACGGACACGGTCTTCGACACTCCAGATTCTTGCATGGTTACACCATACAACACATCTGCTGCCTCCATCGTTCCTTTACGGTGAGTTACGACGATAAACTGTGTATCATTTTGGAAAGCACTCAAGTAATGACCGAAACGAGAGACATTGGCTTCATCCAATGCTGCTTCCACTTCGTCAAGCACACAAAACGGTACTGGACGAACTTGAATAATGGAAAACAATAACGCAATCGCAGTCAGTGCCCGTTCGCCCCCTGATAGCAAGCTGAGGTTTTGCAATTTCTTGCCCGGTGGTTGGGCTTCGATCTCGATCCCAGTGTTTAATAAATCTTTCGGATCTGTTAAGACTAATTCCGCATGACCGCCGCCAAACATATTAGGAAATACTTGTTTGAATTGCAGACGGATCGCATCGAAGACTTCGCCGAAACGGGTTTTGACTTCTTCATCCATTTCAGACATCGTATCAAACAGCTGTGCTTTAGCCGACAGCAGATCATCTCGCTGGCTCGTTAAGAACAAATGCCGTTGATTGACTTGTTCATATTGTTCGATCGCATTTAAATTGACTGGACCAATTTGCTCGATCGCATGTTTTAGTTCCTGAATGTCGATTTTGGCTTGTTCTGCATCCTCGATTTCAGGGAAATCTTGCGCGGCCTTTTCAAAGGTGAGATTGTATTCTTCTTGTAAATACAACAAACGATTGTCCATCACCAATTCTGCGCGATTTTTTTCGATCTCAACTTCAGTTTTTTCTGACAGCTTTTCTTTTTGCGTTAAGTTTTCAGCACTCAGGGCTTCGTCTAATGCGCCGATTTCTTGTTGAACCACTTGCCGTTGTTCACGAATCACCGTCAATTCCGCTGTTACCTGCTGCTTGGTTTTTGTGAATGCTTCAATTCGCTGAAGAATGTTTTCTTCTGAAAACTCATGATCGCTGACGTTACTTGTCAAGGCAGCTAACTGCCGTTCTAAGGAGTGCTGACGCGCTTCGTTTTCTTCCAATGCTTGATTCGTAGCGGCAATTTTTTGCTGCAAATGCGCCACTTGTTCTTTTTGAACGGCGAAAGCTGCCTGCAAGCGCGCACTTTCTTGTGCTAAGGTTTGGCGTTTTTCCTCGATCAAGTCTTCTTCGGCATTCATTTGATGAATATCTTGATCGATTTTCGCCAATTGCGCCGCAATATTCTTTTGCTGTTCTTCCAAACTCGTCTTCTTCTCATCATATTCTTCAAAGAAGGCTTGCACTTCGCGATGTTCAAAATCAAACACTTGCTGCTCTTGCTTCAAGCGGCTCAGGTCATTCTCAAGATTTTGTAAGCGGCTTTGCAGCTCATGCTCCGTCATACGAGCCTGTTCCCCTTGCGTCCGCAATTCTTCTAGTGCTGCTTGTGCTTCTTTGGTCGCTGCTTCAAAATGCTGGACTTGCTTTTCCGTTTTTAAAAGCCGCTCATCCAGTTGCGCCGCTTGTGCCGTCAATTGTTGCAGCTCATTGCTTTGGCTAAACAAACTACCGGCATTTTTCTTCGTTGCGCCACCCGTCATGGAACCGCCAGCATTCATGACATCCCCTTCTAAAGAAACGACCCGATAGCTATAGTTCAATGCCCGTGCTAACGCATTGGCACTTTGCAAGTCTTCGGCAATCAAGATACTGCCTAACAAGTTATCCGTAATGGTTTGGATGTGTTCAGGCGACTGGACCAATTCGCTGGCAACACCGATAAAGCCAGACACTTGCTTAGCTTGATTGCGGGCATAATCTGGCAAATGACGGGCTTTGATGGTCGTCAACGGTAAGAAAGTGGCACGACCGCCGCGATTTTCTTTCAAATACGTGATGGCTGCCCGTGCATCTCGTTCATTTTCAACGACGACATGCTGTGCAGCGGCGCCTAGTGCGGTCTCGATCGCCACGGTATAGTCTTGTGGCACATCGATCAACTCCGCTACTGCGCCAACGATGCCGCTGATCTGTTGTTTGTTTTTCAAAATCAAGCGAACGCCTTGATAAAAACCGCTATAATTTTCTTGAATATCTTGCAGACTGCGCTGTTTCGCACGTACTTGCTGCACTTGACTCATTAACTGATACATTTTCTTTTGTTCTTCATCAAAGCGTTTTTTGTTGGTTTGAGCTTTTTCTTGAAGATGGATATATTGCTTGCGTTGTTCTTCTAAAATCGCCTTAGCCTGCGTTAGCTGTTCTTCCACGATTTGTGCTTCCGTCGTCTTTTCTTTCAACGACGTATTCATTTGCGTCTGCTTGCTCAACGCCGTTTGATTTTTCGCGGCTTCTTGCTGGTATTGACGCTCCAAGTATTTCAATTCGTTTCCGATCGTTGCCTGCTCTTGCATGGCTTCGACATATTGGCTACGCAATTCTTCAATGATTTCTTTTGCTGAACGTTGGTACTTTTCCTGCTCTTGCTGACACGCCAGCATCGCTGCTTCAACTTCCTGCACACTCCGATTCTTTTGTGAAAGCAAGCCGATCAGTTCCGCTTTTTCTTCATTTAAAAGCGTGACCCGTTCCGTAACTTCCTCTAGGGTTTCTTGGTATTCCGCGGAGCTTTTTTGCGTATGCTTTGAACGTTCATCCAAGACTTCTTTTTGCCCTTCGGCTTGCTTCAGTCCTTCGGTGACCTCTAAAAGCTGCTGATTCAAACGCTCCAACGTTTCATCAAAAGCAGTACGTTGTTGCCGCAAAGAATGTAACGACAGTTCCCCTTGGTTGATCTTTTCGGAAATCTGCGCCAGTTCTTGGTTAAAGGTACTCAGTTGAGCTTTGGCTGTCTCCCACGCTTCTTTTGCTTTCGTGATCTCTAAGACCGCATAGGCCACATCAACCGTCGTCAATTTTTCTTTTAACGCTAAAAAACGGTTGGCTGCGTCACTTTGGGCTGCCAAAGGCACCAACTGATCTTCTAGTTCATAAATGATATCTTGTAGACGGCTTAAATTGTCTTCCGTTTCAAACAACTTTTGCTCGGCTTTCTTTTTCCGCTGTTTGTACTTCAATCCCCCCGCCGCTTCTTCAAAAATCCCACGACGGTCTTCTGGTTTGCTGCTGAAAATTGCTTCTACCTTGCCTTGGGAAATGATCGAAAATGATTCTTTCCCCAGCCCAGAGTCCATAAATAACTCTTGGATGTCCTTTAAGCGGCAAGCTTGTTTATTTAAGAAAAAGTCGCTTTCGCCGGTTCTTCTCAAGCGGCGAGTCACGCTGATCTCACTGTAATCCATCGGCAAGTAATGATCGCTATTGTCTAAAACGATCGTCACTTCCGCTATATTTAGCGCTCTGCGGGTGTCAGAACCTGCAAAAATAACATCAGGCATTTTGCCACCACGTAGATTTTTGGCAGATTGTTCTCCTAAAACCCAACGAATCGCTTCGGTAATATTGCTCTTGCCGCTGCCATTTGGTCCGACGACTGCAGTCACACGATGTTCGAAATCAATGACTGTGCGGTCGGCAAAGGATTTAAAGCCGGCAATCTCTATTCGTTTTAAATACACTCCGCCAGTCCTCTCTTACTGTTCAAGATCCGCCAAGGCATTCGCCGCGGCGTCCTGTTCTGATAATTTCTTCGATTTTCCTTGTCCTTTTCCGATCAAGGTATCATCGCAATAGACTTCCGTCCAAAAAATCCGTTCATGGGCGGGGCCTGCTTCTTTGATCAAACGATAGTTGATGGAAACATCGCCGCCACGTTGCAAGACTTCTTGCAAGCGGGTCTTGTGATCCATCTCATGGGAAAAAGCACCTGCTTTTACTTTTGGAAAAACAACTTTCGTCAAAAAGCCGCTGACACTTTCCAGTCCTTGGTCCAAGTATAACGCACCTAAAAAGGCTTCAAATAGATCACAAAGCAAAGAAGGTCGTTTACGACCGCCAGAGTTTTCTTCCCCTTTGCCTAGACGAATGTATTCATCGAATCGGCAATCTTTGGCAAACATGGATAAACTGTCTTCGCGAACGATTGCCGCCCGTAGCTTCGTCAGCTTACCTTCGGGCAGATCTGGCAATTCACGATACAAATACCGTGAAACGATCAACTCTAAGACAGCATCGCCCAAAAACTCTAAACGTTCGTTATCTGACAAGTGCAAGTTGCGGTGCTCATTCACATAAGATGAATGCGTAAACGCTTGTTCAAGCAGATCTACATCATGGAACACAATATCAAACTTTTCTTTTAGTTCTTTCGTTAATTGTGTATTCATTTGTCACATTCCTTCATTAGTTTATCGACACTTCCCTATTATACTGGTTTTTGCCGAATTATGAAATGTTTCCTCCAAATTCTTGGAAAGACCGTAATAAAATTTTATCTACTTATTCTTCTCCTGTATAAAAAAGCCTGTTTTCCTCAGATACCTGCAAAAAAACAAGAAAAAAGACGTCCCAGAAAGGACGCCTTTTCAACGATCATTGATTAACGAGATTCAGCTGTAACTGAAACTGTTGCCCATGTGTTATGGTCTGCATCATATGCCCATGTAAAGTCTTTCACGCGATTTGAAATTGGTAAAACTTCATTACGATAAAGTGTTGGGATTACGAATGCTTCATCTGCAGCATATTCTTGCCATGCATCAAATGCTTCTTTACGTTTTGTTTCGTCAAATGAATCTTTTGAATCGATTGCTTCTAATAGCTTCGTGTTTTCTTCAGATTCAAAACGAGTGTAGTTGAATGCTGAGTTTGGTCCATAAAGGCCAGTTGGAGAAGGATCTGATCCAGTTCCCCATGCACCTTGGTAAACATCAACTTCAGGATCATCATTTTTCAGCTTGTCATAGAATGCTTGGAAGTCAATCAAACGACCAGTTGTGTACTGTACATCAAGGCCGATTTCATTCCATTGTTGAATGTAGTAATCTGCTAATGGTTGTGCTGTTTCGCCACCTGACATTGAAGCAAAGTTGATGGTTAATTTCTCACCATTTTTGTCTTCACGCATGCCATCACCATCGACATCTTTATAACCAGCATCATCAAGTAATTGATTTGCTTTGTCGATGTTTAATGTGTAGCCTTCTACTTCGGTGTTGTGCAATGTACCGAATACTGGTGGGATCAATGTCGTTGCATTTGTACGCAAGCCATTATAGAAACGACTTCCGACAGCATCATTATCTAATGCATAGCCCATTGCTTGACGCAATGATTTATCCGCCATTTTTGAATCAGGATCGTAATTAACTTTTCCTTCTTCATCATTCCAAGTCCCCAATTTAAAGCCGATATAAGTATAGGCTTGTTCAGGACGACCTAAGATTTGGTAGCCATCTGTATCTTTGTATGTTGGGTACGTATCTGTTGGCATTGACAATGCAATATCATATTGTTTTGCATTCAAAGCTTCTACGATTGAAGAAGTTGGAACAGCTTTAAATGATAATTTATCCATTTTAGGAGCGCCGCCGTAGTAGTACTCATTTGGTACATACTCAACAGATTCTCCTGCAACAATATTTGACATTACATATGGACCAAAGACGATTGGTGTTTTACGAACAGGATCGCTTGATTCCATGTCTTTGACTTCAATTCCTTCAAAGGCGTGTTTTGGTAATGCTGAAGACCAAATACCGCCACCGGCTTGCATCATACCAGGGTGAACTTCTTTGTATTGAATTTTAACGACTTTGTCACTTTCTTTGGTGATACCAGAAATTGTATCAGATTTGCCATCATGATAATCTTCCATACCAACAATGTTAGTAAAGTTATTATCGTAACGGATACCTGTATAATCTTTATGACCGATTACTTCATAAGAGAAGATCACGTCATCTGCCGTTACATCTTCACCGTCAGACCATTTCAAGTTGTCACGCAATGTGATTGTTGCTGTGTTGTTCTCTTCGTCTAATTCAAGATTAGCCGCACCACCATCAACGATTCGGAAATCGGCGTCTGTTAAGAACAAACTTTCATTACTTGGTTGCATAAATTGGAAATCATAGTTATCTTGATAAAATTCTGTTTGGAACAACCCTTGGAACTGCGTATCCATCACTACTGCAACGTCCAATGTTCCGCCTTCGATTGCATCCTCGTCATTGTTGACTTCTGTTGGCATTGAGCTGATATCTTCTGTTTCTGTCGCTGCATTGCCGCCACCAGAAGAATCGGTTCCGCCGCCGTTGCTGCCACAAGCTGCCAATGCTAACACTGACAAAAGAGTGACCATACCAAAAATATTTTTCTTCATCCTGTATCCTCCTTGTTTATCCTAGTCGTTGACGCGCATCCGCTGAACGCTTAAATGCTTGACCAACGTAATTGATACTCAACATCAAGACTAAAATTAGAATTGATGCGGGTAACCAGATCCACTGTCTGTTGACCAGCACATCACCGCTGCTGGCATATCCGATCAGTGTTCCCAAACTTGGAACATTGGTCGGCAGACCAAAACCTAAGAATGTTAGTGTCGTTTCAATACCGATATTCGCTGCAAAGTTCATTGTTAAGTTGGTGATGATCAATGAGCTAAGGTTCGGCATGATTTCGCGGAACATGATGACAAAGTCATTGGTTCCGAGGGTTTTCGATGCACTAACATAGTCGCGACGGCCTTCTGAAAGGGTCTTACTTCGGAAGAGCCTTGCTTTTCCGACCCAGTAAAAGGCACTCATGACCCATATAAAGGTCCAAACGTTATAACGAGGTACGATCGATACGATAACGATAATGATCAACATGATCGGCAAAATCATAACGAAGTCAACGATACGCATCAAAATGTTATCAATGATGCCGCCGTAGTAACCTGAGATGATCCCTAATCCGACCCCAACGATCGACGTAATGATCGTGATTGAAAAACCAATCAAGATTGAGTTACGCGCACCGATGATCAATTGTCCCCAAACATCACGGCCACCTTCATCCGCCCCTAAAAGGTAGGTGCCGCCGTTTGGCGAAATCGCGCCAGGTACAGCGTATTTATCAAGGATGCTGACACGCATCACTTGTGATTGATCGATAACTGCCGAGCCGATAAACACGAATAATAAAACTGCGACTAACAAAACTAATGAAAAAATCGCCATTTTATCTTTTAAGAATTCGCGAAAAATCATTTTCAATCCCATAGGCGGGATGCTCTCTTGTTTTAGTACTTTTTCTTTCTTTTCAGACACATTTATCCCCTCCTATTACTGGATTCTGATTCTTGGATCGACAATACTCATGATGATATCTGACAGCAGCGTACCGATCAAGGTCGCTAGTCCTAAGATCAATGTCAGTGAAGTGATCACGGCATAGTCCCGTTGGACGATACTATCGATAAACAGTTTTCCGACACCTGGGTAGGCGAAGATTTTCTCAATGACCACAGAACCTGCGATCAATGACGTGATCTCGTAGCCCATTTGTGATGCGATCGGCAACGATGCATTCCGGAAAACGTGACGTGAGAAGACTTTGTTCGTTGGTACCCCTTTTGAACGAGCGGTACGAACGAAATCCAATGATTTCGAATCAATGACTTCACTTCGCAAGTATTGGATCGTCACTGCTGTTCCTAATAATGCAGAAGTGATTGCCGGTAATAGTAGGTGATACAAGCGACTCCAAAACTCAGCCATGCCGCTGACCCCCGGTGCAACGGAACCACCCGTTGGGAACCAAGCCAATCGGTAACCGAAGATGAACAATGCGATCAACGCAAAGATAAACAACGGTACGGCGAAACTGAAGAAGTTGTAAACAACGACGACTTTATCAAGCAATGAATTTTGGTATCGTCCTGCCCACATCCCTAAAGGAATGGCAATCACGTAAGTCAAAATGACCGTCAATAAGGATAACCACAATGTATTGCTGATACGTCCTGCTAATAATGTTGAAACAGGCAATTTAAAGATGAAGCTTTGTCCAAAGTCCCCTTTTAAGGCATTTCCGATCCAGCGGAAATACTGGGTATACCATGGGTCATTCAAACCAGCGGCTTCACGCATCCGCTCAATAACAGCTGGATCTTGGTTTGGATTGATCAAACCAGTAAATGGATCCCCAGGCATTGCTTGTGCGATCAAGAAAATCAAGATACTCAAAATAATGACTTGTGGGATCATCAACAACAAACGACGTAGAATTGTTTTCCACATTATTCAGCACCCCCGTTTTTCAATGCGACTTGGTGCGACTCGGTGATTTTACGCAAGTCATACACTCTGCCAGATTCGTCGTAGTAATCTTTTTGATGGGTCACATATTCCAACTCGACCTTGCGGCGGTTTTCTTTGTGAGCATCGCGATTTTTTACGTCGATTTGAGGAATCGCTGATAATAAACGTTTTGTATAGATGTGACGCGGGTCTTGGTAGATATCTTCCCGTGTCCCGATCTCAACGAAGCGGCCTTTGTACATGATGGCGATATTGTCGCACATATGTTTTACGACCCCTAAGTCATGAGAGATAAATAAGAAACTTAAGCCGAATTCTTGCTGGATCCGTTTCATAAAGTTCAGTACCTGTGCTTGCACGGATAAGTCAAGAGCTGAAACCGGCTCATCGGCGACGATCAGTTTTGGATTGGAAGCTACCGCACGGGCAACCCCTAACCGTTGACGTTGTCCGCCAGAGAATTCATGAGGATATTTGTATAGGGCATCTTCTGGCATCCCAACGATATCCAACAAACTTTTCACACGTGTTTTCTCTTCTTGATCGCTTAAGCGTTCAAAGTTGCGCAATGGTTCTGCGATAATGTCCACCACACGTTTTTTAGGATTCAAGCTAGACATTGAATCTTGGAAAATCATTTGGACATCTTTGTTGTAGTTCATTTTCTTGCGGACAGAACGTTTAGTCACGTCTTGCCCATCATAAATGATTTCGCCGCTAGTGATTTTTTCTAACCCAACGATAGCTTTCCCAGTTGTGGATTTACCAGAACCAGACTCACCAACCAATCCGTAGGTTTTTCCTTTTTCAATGACGAAGTCCACACCATCAACGGCGTACACGTGATCCGTGACGCGGTTGAAGAATCCGCTGCGAATAGGATAGTGGACTTTCAGATCTTTGATTGTAATTAATTCTGTCATCTACACTTCTCCTTCTTCGTCTCTAAAATGAAAATGCTTGTAGCATGTGCAACGGACCAAATGATCAGGTGCTACTTCATGCAAGACTGGGTTTGCTTCGTGGTCGCTTTCAGGGATCCAAGGAATCCGTGCAGCAAACCGACAACCAGTCCGAGGCATATTTTTCAAGGAAGGAACCACCCCTTCGATCACATGCAGTTCACTGTCTTGAGAATTTTCTTGAGGGATCGAGTTAAGCAATGAGCGGGTGTATGGATGTTTCGGATTGGCAAACAACTCTTCGGCTGATGCGACTTCCACAAACTGTCCCCCATACATTACGGCTACTCGGTCGGCCATCTCTGCTACGACACCTAAATCGTGGGTGATCAAAATGATCCCCGTTTGCGTTTCTTCTTGCAAATCTTTTAGTAGATCAAGGATCTGTGCTTGGATCGTCACGTCCAACGCTGTCGTTGGCTCATCCGCAATGATGATTGGCGGTTTACAAGCAATCGCGATCGCGATGATGACCCGCTGACGCATCCCACCAGACAATTCATGAGGGTATTGACGTCCTACACGTGGCGGATTTGGAATCCCAACTTGTTCTAATAATTCTAATGCTCGTGCTTGGCGCTGTTCGGCATTCATATCTGTATGATAAGACAAACCTTCTTTGATTTGGTCTTCGATCCGCATCAACGGATTCAGTGCAGACAACGGATCTTGGAAAATCATCCCAATATCATTTCCGCGAATTTTGTTGTATAACGTTTCATTTAAGTTTGACAAGTTTAAATCTTTATATAAGATTTCCCCAGTGATTTTCGTGTTGTTTGGGTCATGTAGCCCCATGATCGTTGTAGCCAACGTACTTTTTCCGCAACCAGATTCTCCTACGATTGCTAAGATCTCATTACGATCCAGTGTAAAAGAAATACCATCTACTGCGTCATAGTAATCGTCTTTGATACGAAAACCTGTGTGAAGGTTTTGAACATCTAGTAATTGATTATCTCTGGACAATCGAATACCCCTCTCTACTTTCTAAGATGTCTTGCGTTTTAATGTAAAAAAGAAGGAACATGCATTTCATTTCCAAAAGCTTTCTTAACATTGTATAATATATTCTTAATAATTATATAGAAATGCTAACAATAATGCAAGTCCCAGAAAACTTAATACACTGAATTTTCAGAAAATTTACATTACGCTTCCAACGCCGTCATGTCAGGTTTAACGATCGTTTTTTTGATTTCGATTCTAAAGAAAAGCCGCCCAAATCACAGCGGATCAATTATGAGAAAGAAAGAGCTAAGTCATCTAGGACTTAGCTCTTATGTCTGTCTTAAGCAAGATGGCTTGAAATATAATCAACCGCTCCACCGACTGTTTCGATCTGCTCGGCATCTTCATCAGAAATCTCGGTACCAAATTCATCTTCTAGTTCAAGGACGAATTCCATCACACTGATCGAATCAGCGTTCAAGTCGTCTTTAATGCTCATCGTATCCGTTACGTTCTCTGCGTCAATTTCAAAATGATTGGCGATCACGACCGCAACTTTCTTGAATACTTCATCTCGTGTCAACTGGCTTCACCTCCACGCGTTTGCACAAAACATAGAATGGCTAACAAACATTGTACTGCTTTCTATGCTTTTTGTCTAGATTTTTTTGCAATTTCATTACAATGATTGCATTATGATTGCGTTTCGTCTTTTGCAGCCGGCATTTCTTCAAAGTGGGCGACCAATTGTGCCACGACATCTGTTGCTAGCATCGTATGGATCTGCTTGATGGTGTACGCTACCGCTTCTGGTCCTGTCGCACCATGGGTTTTGATGACTGGTGCTTTCAAACCAAACAATACGGCCCCGCCATGTTTCGCATAATCCATTTCATTTTTCACTTTCCGCAATGCATCTTTCAGTAACAATGCGCCTAATTTTCCTTTGGTACCTGAATCAAGAATCGATTGTTTCAACAACGCCATCAAGTTCAAGGCGGTTCCTTCGATCGATTTCAAAACAGCGTTCCCAGTAAAGCCATCTGTCACGACGACGTCAGCTGCACCATCCAGTAATTCCCGGGCTTCGACATTGCCGATAAAGTGGATCGTAGGATCCGCTGACAGCAGTTCAAAGGCTTTTTTCGTTAATTCACTACCTTTGGTTTCTTCCGTTCCGTTATTTAACAAGCCGACCCGTGGTCGATTGATCCCACGAACTTTTTGGGCGTAAAAGGATCCTAAGACGGCATAGTTTGCCAAATGTTCTGGTTTATTGTCGGCATTGGCACCTAGATCCAGCATATCAAAGCCAGCATCTTTGCCGATCACTGGCATTGTGGACATCAATCCTGGACGATCGATTCCTTTGATCCGACCGACAATAAACAAACCAGCCGCTAACAAGGCACCGGTATTTCCAGCTGAAAAAATCGCATCTGCTTCGCCATTTTTCACTGCTTGTGCCGCTAAGACCATTGAAGCGGTTTTTTTCCGTCTGATTGCTTTGACGGGTTCGTCATCACTATTGATTTTTTCATCTGTGTGGATGATAGTGACATTTTTATCATCCGTCATGTATTTTTTGATTTCATTTTCTTTTCCGTAAAGGAGGAATTCAATCTCTGGAAAGTCTTTTTTCGCCAGCATGACTCCTTCTACGATCGCTTTTGGGGCGTTGTCTCCGCCCATTGCATCAACAGCAATCCGCATCTCGCTGCCACTCCCTTCATTTTCCCAATCAGTATAGCATATTCTTTAATCAAAAAATTGTTTGTCTGCTTTTTTTGCTGCCAAATAGTTCGCCAATGCCGAAAATTCTGGCAACAGCTGCCAGCCGTTTTTTTGCCAAAGCTGGGTAGCTTCGACTTGTGCCACTTCTAGAATATGGGCATCCGCGACCAAATCGGCAGCCGCAAACTCTGGCAAGCCCGATTGTCGATTGCCGAAGACTTCTCCTGGCCCCCGCAACTGCAAGTCTTTTTCGCTGACTACAAAGCCGTTGGTGGTTTCTGTCATGATTTTCATTCGTTCGACCCCCGTCTCATTTTTCGGGTTCGCGATCAAAATACAGTAAGAAGCATCGGCGCCGCGTCCTACCCGTCCACGTAATTGGTGGAGCTGGGCTAATCCGAAACGATCAGCATCGATGATCAGCATCACTGTCGCATTGGGAACATTGACCCCTACTTCGATGACCGTCGTGGAAACCAAGATCTGCAGTTGATTTTCTTTGAATGCTTCCATAATAGTGTCTTTTTCTTGATTCTTCATTTTCCCGTGCAGCATCCCTACTTGATAGGTTGGGGAAAAATAACTTTGTAGCTGCTCATAAATCTCCGTGGCATTCTTGACATCCAGCATTTCGGATTCTTCGATCAAAGGACAGATGACATACATCTGATGCCCTTGGGCCAATTCTTTTTGCGCCCACTCTAAGATCGATTCAAACTGCGGTGGCCGGACCCAGCGAGTCTCTACAGGAATCCGTCCTGCCGGCATTTCATCGATCACCGAAACATCCATTTCGCCATAGGCGGTGATCGCTAGTGTACGTGGGATCGGTGTGGCGGTCATAAAGAGCACATCAGGCAGATAGCCTTTTTCCCTTAAGACTTTTCGCTGATTGACCCCAAAACGGTGTTGTTCATCGGTGATGACTAAGCCAAGATGTGCAAAGTCTACCCCTTCTTGAATCAGTGCATGGGTCCCAACGATGATGTCGATCTCCCCGGCTGCTAATTGTTCTAAGATGACCCGTCGTTCTTTTGGTTTGGTCGAGCCTGTCAAAAGAGCGGTGGTCACTTCTAAGGGGTCAAAGAGTTGATTCAAGCTTTCTAGGTGCTGTTGGGCCAAAATTTCAGTCGGCACCATCAGTGCGCCCTGAAAGCCAGCCGTCATCGTAGCATAGAGGGCGATCGCCGCAACGACTGTTTTCCCGCTCCCTACATCTCCTTGTAAGAGCCGCTGCATGTGCTGCGGACTTTTCAGGTCATGGCAGATTTCATTGGTCACGCGCTTTTGCGCATTCGTCAATTCAAAGGGCAGTTTACGAGTAAATTCTTTCAAGCGTTGCACATCATAATCGATCGCCAAGCCGTTTTTCTCGGCTTTTTCGCTTTTCTTCAGTCCTTGGATCTGCATTTGGAACAAAAAAAACTCTTCAAAAATCACCCGACGCTTCGCTTGATGGCTCTCTTGGGGATCTTTGGGAAAATGCATTGCAAACATCGCGGATTTCCGATCCAACAAGCGATATTTTTCGATCAATGACAAAGGCAAGATCTCTGTGATCTGATCACCAAAATCAAGAAATGCCTGTTTGATCAGTTCGATCAACACACTTTGACGAACGGCTTTATTGACATGATAGATCGGTGCAAAGTCTTCGCCGCTTTTACTACCAAGAATCTTCATTCCCGTCAGTCCTTTGCGTTTGGCGTCCCATTTGCCATAGACGGCGATCTCTTCTGAGACCTCTACTTTGTCCTTCAAATAAGGCTGATTGAAAAAGGAGACATTAAAGACATCGTGGTCTTGCATCATGCGAAATTGCAACCGACTTTTCTTGTAACCAAAGCGATTGACGACCGGTGGGGAAACGACGATCCCCTTGATCGTTACTTTTTCTTGGTCTTGAATCTCCGCTAATTGCCGTTCTTGAATGTCTTCATAACGAAACGGGTAATACTTTAGCAGGTCTTCGATGGTTTCGATTCCTAAACTCGCCAAGTCTTGGGCGCGTTTTTCTCCGACACCCTTTAATACCGTAAGTGGCTGATTCAGCATAGGTACCCTCCTTTTCCAAAAGTGATTTTGATTCATTGCAGGGGTTCCTGCATTCATAGAAAAAGACGGAGCCAAAAATCATCTACGATTTTTGCCCCCGCCGCCTAATTTGTTTATTCTGCTGAGAAAAGATATGGATAAACCGGCTGATCTCCTTGATGGATCTCTACTTCGATCTCAGGATGCAGTTCAACGATCGCTTCTTCGATTTTCGCTGCTTCTTTGGCTTTGCCTTCTTCACCGATAATGATGGTGACGATCTCAGTATCTTCTGTGATCATTTTTTCTAAGGTAGTCATAGAAGCAGAGAAACGATCGGGAACAGAAACAACGATTTTGCCGTCCACCATTCCTAAGAAGTCGCCTTCTGTGATTTCGATGCCATCAATTGATGTATTACGGATCGCATGGGTCACTGAGCCACTGACAACACTTGCTAAGACATCAGTCATCGCTTGCTGGTTTTCAGCTAGTGTGGATTGCTCGTGGAAGGCTAGCATCGCCGTCATCCCTTGAGAGATCGTCCGTGTTTCAACAACCGCTACTGGAATCTCGGAAACTTCCGCTGCTTGCTGCGCAGCCATAAAGATATTTTTGTTGTTCGGTAATACGATCACTTGATCAGCATTGACTTCATTGATTGCCACCAAAATGTCTTCTGTACTTGGGTTCATCGTTTGGCCACCACTGATGACATAAGAAGCGCCTAGGCTAGTAAACAATTCTTTCAAGCCTTCGCCAGCCGCGATCGCGATGATCGCAAATGGTGTCCGCGGACGTTTTACTGGTGCAGTTTTTGCTTCTTGCTGATCGTGTTCCAAGATCGTTTCATGCTGAAGACGCATGTTATCGACTTTGATTTTCACCAACGAGCCAAATTTTTGACCATAATTCATAACTTCGCCGGGATGTTCCGTATGGACATGGACTTTGATGATCTCATCGTCATTGACCACTAATAAGGAATCCCCTAACTCGTTTAAGTAATTACGGAATGTTTCATAATCAAATTCACTATCTACAGTCGGACCTTCACCGATCTTCACCATGATTTCTGTACAGTAACCAAAGGTGATGTCTTCTGTCGCTAAGTGCCCTTGAACGCTGCGATGATGTTCGGCATTGACCATTTCGTCCATAGCCGCTGGGGAAGGTTCGAAGATTTCATCGGCTGGGGATTCCCCAGTCAATGCATTTAAGAAGCCTTCATAGATAAACAACAATCCTTGACCGCCGCTATCTACCACGCCGACTTCTTTTAAGACGGGCAATAGATCAGGGGTTTTCGCCAATGAACGTTTTGCGCCGTGAACCACGGCTTTCATCACTTCGATACAATCATCGGTAGTTTGTGCTTTTTTCTCGCCATATTCAGCTGAGATGCGTGCCACAGTCAAGATGGTTCCTTCCACAGGTTTCATGACTGCTTTATAGGCGGTTTCTACTCCATGAGTAAAGGCTTGAGCCAATTCTGGTGCAGTGAGTGTTTCTGCGGTCGGGATAGCTTTAGAAAAACCGCGGAATAATTGAGACAAAATGACGCCGGAATTCCCACGTGCGCCCATCAATAGTCCTTTTGAAAGTGTAGCGGCAAGATCGCCGACGTTTTCTGAAGTCGCATCTGCGACAGCTTTTGCTCCACTGGTCATGGATAGATTCATGTTTGTCCCGGTGTCTCCATCTGGAACAGGAAACACATTCAATGAGTTGACAAACTCTGCATTAACTTGTAGACGAGCCGCGCCTGCCTGCACCATTTCTTGAAACTGACTTGCGCTGATATTCGTTACCTTCACTTAGATAGTCCTCCTTAAAATCATCCGCCATGAACGGATCCCTTGCCTAATCTGGCAGTACACGTACGCCTTGAACAAATACATTTACCGAGTTCGCAGATACACCTAGCATCGTTTCTAAGTTGTATTTCACTTTTTCCTGCACGTTGCGGGAAACTTCGGAAATTTTTGTTCCATAGCTAACAATCGTGTATACATCCACTGCAATGCCGTTTTCTTCTTGGCGGACAACGACACCGCGAGAATAATTTTCTTTTCGTAAAATTTCATTGATGTTATCTTTGATTTGTTTCTTGCTAGCCATACCAACAATGCCGAACACATCTGTTGCTGCGCCTCCGACCACTGTTGCAATGACTTCATTGCTGATTTCAATAATACCTGATGAGGTTTGAATTTTTACAGCCATTTTATAGCCTCCTTCAATGGGCATGACCCATCTTTCTTCTTACATATTTTATCATAGCTGTACCGCAAATAAAAGGATGAGACATATGAAAAGGGGCTTTCTGACCAAACGTCTTGCATTTCGACCTTGTTTAATTTACAATGTTTACTGGGAAAAGTCAATGTTTGTTGAAGATTACTCTTGCTTTTTTCACCTTTCTGTGATAAATTCAGATGGTATGAGCTGAAATAGCGCTCCAACATCAAGGCAAAGGAGGAAATAACCACATGGCTAAAGTTTGTTACTTTACTGGACGTAAAACTGCAAGTGGAAACAATCGTTCTCACGCAATGAATGCGACAAAACGTACTGTGAAACCTAACTTGCAAAAAGTTCGCGTTATGATTGACGGAAAACCTAAAAAAGTTTGGGTGTCAACTCGTGCTTTGAAATCTGGAAAAGTTGAGCGCGTATAATTAGACCTTTTCGGCCGTTCGTTTTGAACGGCTTTTTTTGTACCCTTTTTTCTTTGGTGCGCTTTCACTTAGGTTTTCATTAAAGAAAATAGGTCTTTGTTTTTTTAATCGATTCACCTGTGGTAAACTAAGAAAAAATTGATAAAGAACAGGTGACTTCTTGTGACGAAAATAAAAACATTTGCCAAACAACATTGGCCTTATATGCTTGCTAGTTTCTTCTTGCCGTTTCTTATCATGGCAGTGATCTATTTGACCATCGGTATCTACCCCGGCAGCAGCCGCAGTGTCTTAGCCAGTGATGCCTTTTCGCAATTCTCAAACTTTCATGCCAGCTTTCGCAATATGCTCTTAGGCAAGCAAAGTATCTTTTATACATGGAACGCCTCTTTAGGCTTAAATTATCTGGCATTGATCTCCTATTATTTAGGGGGAATCTTCACTCCCCTCGTCTTATTTTTCCCAAATCAGCTAATGCCAGATGCGCTGTACTTTTTAACCTTGATCAAAATCGGCAGTGCGGGCTTGGCGTTTTGGTTCTATGCCAGCCAAACCTTTAAGATCCAACGTTGGCAGCATGTGACCTTAGCAGTCTGTTATGCCTTGATGTCCTTCATCACCGCCCATTCGGAACTGATCATGTGGCTTGATGCCATGATCTATCTACCGCTAGTGATTTTAGGTATTGACCGGTTAGTGAAAAAGAAAAAAACAGTCGTGTTATTTATCAGTTATCTGCTGTTATTTTTATCCAGTTTTTACATGGGCTTTATGATCGGTCTCTTTTCCGTGATGTATTTCTTGGTTCAATTGGGTCACAACTGGAAGCAAGCTCGCGGGGCGATCATTCCTTACGGCATCACCTCTTTGTTAGCTGGCGGCGCCTCAATGGTGATCATCTTACCTGCCTTATTAGATTTGCGGTCGAACGGGGAAGAATTGACGACGATTTCTTCCTTTAAAACCGAAGCCACCGATGTCTTTGATCTCGTGATGAAAAACATGATCGGTGTTTACGATACGACAAAATACGGCTCCATTCCCTTCATCTATATCGGCTTATTGTTTTTGCTGATGTGTATTTTATATTTTGTTTCGAAGAAAATCCGCTTGAAAGATAAATTCTTATACGCTGGCATGTTTGCTGTTTTGATCGCCAGTTTTTATATCGTGCCGATGAATCTTTTTTGGCATGGGATGCATGCCCCAAATATGTTCCTTTTCCGCTATGCCTATTTGTTCTCCTTCTTAGTGATCATGCTGGCGGGATACGGATGGGAGCAACTTCAGCAAAAAGATCGCGGATTGTTTCTCATTATTGGTCTTTCTACGATCGTGGTATTTGCCCTCTCCTACGCATTGAAAGGAGCCGGAACCTATGAATATGTTTCCGCTACTTCCTTTGCGCTAACGATCGTATTCTTTGTTCTTTACTTGTTATGTATTGGGTTCGGGCAATTAGGTCTTTTAACACAAAAACGAGTGACGATCTTGATGCTGATCTTCGTCTGCGGAGAAATGGCCGTCAATACGAGCGGCATGGTTCGCGGAATTTTGAATGATTGGAACTATGCTTCTCGTAGTTTGTATACAGAACCTTATCCGGACATCAAAAAACTAGTCACTCAAGCCAACGAAGACAATGATACCTTTTTCCGATTAGAAAACCTTGATCCTGTTTCTTCCAACGACAGTATCAATTATGGCTACAGCGGGGTCAGCATGTTTTCTTCAATTCGTAACCGCAATTCCTCAAGCTACCTGGATAAGCTGGGCTTTCGGTCTCGCGGCACCAATTTAAATATCCGCTATCCGAATAATACCTTGCTGATGGATGCTTTTACAGGAATCAAATACAATATCTCCAAGCCAAATCTCACCAAATACGGCTTTCAACGAGTCGGAGAATCTGGTGAATACAAGCTCTATGAAAATCAAAATGCGTTACCTCTAGGTTTCTTGGCTGAACC
>OAVP01000613.1_pt1 | contig 18635 bp, 19 predicted proteins | sample 1495311 | NCBI WGS metagenome assembly OAVP01 (sample SAMEA2580102, study PRJEB22360) | human gut metagenome | biome: human gut; feature: human-associated habitat; material: faeces | place: Denmark | collected 2008/2010
TATTTGCATTTTTAATAGATGCGCAGAAAAAGTTAAAGGGGCGTTTACATGAAAAGGTTTAGTAAGGGTACTGTTTTATTAGGGATCATCACAGCATTGCTGCCGTTTTTCTTTGTCGGACAAGCACATGCAGAAGAAACTGATCCAATCTATGAAAAAGTCAAAGAAAATGGTGTATTAGTCGTGGGTTTATCTGCCGATTATGCACCTTATGAATTCCGTGCCAATGTTGACGGAAAAAATGAAATCGTGGGAATCGATATTTCCATTGCCCAAAAGATTGCAGATGACTTAGGGGTCGATCTGAAAATCGAGGAACTTGGATTTGATGCGTTGTTAGGGGCGTTAAAAACAGGCAAAATTGATGTCGTCATCTCTGGGATGGCTGCTACGGATGAGCGCCGCAAAGAAGTCAATTTCACTGACACCTATATGGAAGTCCAACAAACTGTTCTGGTTCGAGCGGAAGACGCGGATCGTTTCCAATCGACGGCTGATTTTGATGGTGTAGCTGTCGGTGCACAACGACAAACCACCCAAGAAGAGCTGGCAAATACAGAATTGACTGGCGCGACTGTCACCTCTTTGCAAAGGGTGCCTGATTTGATCACCAATCTAAAATCACGCAAGATCGATGCGATCGTGATGGAAGGTCCCGTTGCCGAAGCATATGTGACGGCGAATGATACATTGGCATTAGCCGAAAATGTCACGTTTGAAAACGGTGTGAAGGAGACCGCCATCGCCATCTCGAAAGAAGCGCCAGTTTTACTGGAAAAACTCAATTCCTCCATTGAAACCATCATTAGTAATGATCTTTTAAGCCAATACAAAGAAGATGCCTATCGATTGATGTTTACCGAAGATGGCACGATCGATGAAGAGCAAAGCTTTTGGGAAAAATATCTGCCTTTTTATATCACCGGAACTGGCTATACCATCTTCCTAGCCTTGGTTGGGGTATTATTCGGCTCTATCGGTGGCAGTTTGTTAGCCTTTATGAAGCTTTCTAAATCAAAAGCACTGAAAGTCATTGCCGCTGTCTATATTGAATATGTTCGAGGAACACCTTTGTTAGTACAAATATTTATTGTATACTTTGGAACAGGCGTGTTAGGCTTAGAGCTTTCGAAATTAGCTGCCGGCTGTATTGCCTTAGCACTAAACAGTGCCGCCTATGTGGCAGAAATCATTCGTGCCGGGATCAATGCCGTCAACAAAGGACAGCTGGAAGCCGCTCGTTCATTAGGAATGAATCAGATCCAAGCGATGCGCTTCATCATTTTCCCGCAAGCCATCAAAAACATCTTGCCTGCTCTAGGAAATGAATTTGTCACGGTCATTAAAGAGTCTTCGGTCGTATCGGTGATCGGTGTGTCTGAACTGATTTTCCAAACAGGCGTCGTTCAAGGGGCCAGCTTCAAACCGTTTTTACCATACGTTATCGTATCATTGATCTACTTTGTATTGACCTTCGCCCTCTCACGTCTCTTGGGTGTTGCTGAAAGGAGAATGAAAACTAGTGATTAAAGTTGAAAAATTAGTGAAAACATTTGGCGAGAATACCGTCTTAAAAGAAATCGATCTTGAAGTGACACCTGGTGAAGTCGTTGTGATCATCGGACCATCAGGAAGTGGAAAAAGTACTTTCTTACGCTGCTTGAACCTTCTTGAACAGCCGACCGGCGGGAAAATCACCTTCGAAGGCAATGATTTATTGGCAAAAGGTGTGAAAATCGATCAGATTCGTCAAAAAATGGGAATGGTTTTTCAAAGCTTCAATCTATTCCCTCATAAAACGGTGTTAGAAAATCTGACTATCAGCCCGATCAAAGTCAAACAGCAAGAGCAAGCCGCTGCCGAAGAGACAGCGAAAGGATTGCTGGAGCAAGTTGGCTTAGCTGAAAAAGCGGATAGTTACCCCTCTAGCCTTTCTGGCGGGCAGCAGCAACGGGTCGCTATTGCTAGAGCGTTGGCAATGGATCCTGATGTAATGCTCTTTGACGAACCAACATCGGCTTTGGACCCAGAAATGGTCGGAGAAGTGTTGACGGTCATGCAAGCTTTAGCAGAAAAAGGCATGACGATGGTGGTCGTTACCCACGAAATGGGCTTCGCTAAAGAAGTTGCCGATCGTGTCATCTTTATGGCTGACGGTATCATTCAAGAACAAGGAACACCCGAACAAATCTTTGAGCATCCGCAAAATGCGCGGACACAGGATTTTTTAAGCAAAGTTTTATAGAAATTGGAGATGACAAAATGAACCGTCCGTTGATTGCAGAACGTTTTTTACAACCAGAAGAAAATCTTTTAATGGAGATCGCCACTCTTGCGAAGAAAACCCCAAATTTGATTGATTTGTCGATTGGTGATCCTGATTTGATTACAGATGCGACGATCATTGAAGCAGCTTTTGCTGACGTCAAAGCGGGTCATACAAAATACACCGCTTCAGACGGTAGTGCTGATTTTATCCAAACTGTCGTTGATTTTTATCAAAAGCAATACCAGCTTACTTTTTCTCCTAGCCAAGTACGAGGAACTGTCGGTGCATTGCATGGCATGTACTTAGCTTTGGCTCCCATCATTGATCCTGGTGATGAAGTGATTATTCATGAACCATACTTTTCACCTTATAAACAACAAGTCGAACTAGTCGGTGGTGTGCCGGTCTTTATCCCGACCTTTGAAAAAGATGGCTTTCAAATCGATGTCGAGGTCTTAAAATCCGCCATCACTGAGAAAACTCGGGCGATCATCATCAATTCACCAAACAATCCTACCGGTGCTGTTTTTTCTCCAGAAACTTTTGAAAAAATCGCAGCAGTTGCCATTGACCATGACTTGCTGGTCCTCTCGGATGAAGTCTATGAAGCCTTTTGCTTTGATGATACCTTTGTACCGATGGCAGCCTTCGCACCTGAGAACACCATCACATTCAGCAGTTTCTCAAAAGCCTTTGCCATGACTGGCTGGCGGATCGGCTACATGATCGCACCTGAATCGATCAATCTTACGGCAAAACTGATCAATGAGGCGATCGCCTATTCGGCACCAACCCCTTCACAACGGGCAGGTATTTACGCATTGAATCACTATGATACCCTCGTGCCGCAAGTGGTTGCTGTCTTTAAGGAACGACTGACTTACATTGAACAACGGGTTGCTGAGATCCCATTCCTTTCCTTATCCCCTGTCAAAGGAAGCATGTATGCCTTCATCAACATTGAACAAACAGGGTTGGACTCTGTCAGCTTTGTCGAGAAATTATTAAAAGAAACCAGTGTGCTGATGATCCCTGGGAAAGCCTTTGGAGAAACGACCGGCGATGGCTATGTTCGCTTAGCTGCCACCCAATCGTTGGACTTGTTAAAAGAAGCTTTCGACCGGATTGCCGCGTGCTCATTTGAATAAAGAAAATCCCACTCACTACTAGTGTGTGGGATTTTTATTGTTGATGGACACGACCAACATTTAGCAGCTGTTTCGCTAAATCACAAGTTTCATGTAGAAAAAGGGACAGAAGAATCCGATTTGATTCTTCCATCCCATGACTATCTACTCGTTTTTACTTTTTTGCTTCTTCAAGCAGTTTTGCCATCGCTTCTTTTTGATAAGCTTCTGTCAATTCAGCGATTTTTGCTTTTTGGGCTGCCTCGTCCATAGTTGGATCAGCCATTAATGCAGCTTGCATTTTTTCTTGGACATACGCTTGTCCTTGTGTTTTCATGGTGTCCGCTTGTTCTTTCGCTAAAGAAGCCAGTTTTTTTGCTTGATCCACACTCAAGACTTCCCATGAATCTGGTAATGAGAACGTATTGGTACGGCTGACATATTGGCCATCGTTATCAGCGATTCCGAACAAGAAGCGTGATAGGTCACTTTTATAAACCCAGCGCGTCGTTTTTGTTTCTAATTGAGCTGAATCAGCCCCTGTTTCCACGACATTGGTCACTTTATCAGTACCGGTTTGTTTTGGTTCCTCTTGATCAGTATCCGTTTTATACAGGTAGATTTTTTCCGTACCATCTCCTAATGGCTGATACAATAGTAAATCAAAATTCTCGTTATCGGCACTAGAAACCAGTGCTGTTGTTTTAGCAGTCGTTTCTTTTTCCATTCCAAAATGGTAAGTCAAATTGGCCATCAATGCGACGACACTTGCTACGAAGACTAGACCTAAGACCAATGATAAACCTGTTTGCAGCTTGTTTTTGGCAAAAACATTCAGTACCGCAAACCCTAACACGCTAAGAACGATCAAAAGCAAGATCATTTGTCCGCACCTCCTTCAAGAACCGTCAATCGTGGTTCTTTTTTCTTTAAGGAGAAGGCGATCAAGAATCCTAAGAAGCTAAAGACCGCTGCCACATAAAAAGCGGCATGGTAGCCAGATAAAGTCGCTTCGATTGCTTGTTCTTTGTATGCCAAAGGCGTTGCATCCAGCAAAGAATCACTTGGCAAGTTGCCTTTGGTGACGTTTGTCAAGACACTGATCAAGATAGCCGTACCAATTGAGCTGGCTACTTGACGGAACGTATTGTTTACTGCGGTACCATGACTGATCAGATTACCAGGCAATGCATTCATTCCTGAAGTCGTTACTGGCATCATCACCATTGAGATCCCGAACATCCGAATCCCATAAAGAATGATGATATGCAAAATCGGTGTATCTTTTGTTAAGAAAGCAAATGGTAAGGTTGCGGCGGTCAAGATAAACATCCCGGTGATAGCTAAACGTTTTGCACCATACTTATCAAAGATCGCACCAGTGATCGGCATCATGATCCCCATAATCAACGCACCTGGTAATAACATCAATCCTGAATGGAACGCTGATTCACCACGAATGTTTTGGATATACAATGGGAGAACCATTTCAGCACCGATCATCGCCATATTCGTGACCCCGGAAAGGATCGATGCCAAGGTAAAGGTTGTTGATTTGAACACGCGCAACTCTAAGAAAGGATGCTCGATGTGCAATTGACGCCATGCAAAGAAAGCAATGAAAAAGACACCGGCTGCTAGAAAACCGATTACTTCAATACTGCCCCACCCTTTGTCACCGACACTTGAAAAGCCATAGAGCAATGTACCAAAACCAAGCGTTGATAAAATCGCTGAGAAAAGATCGATTCTCGGATGCGACAATTCAATCACACTCTTCATTAGAAAGAGCGCTAAGACTAAGACTAAAACGACGATAGGAATGACCATTCCGAACAAATAACGCCAGTCATAATGATCAATGATCCAACCAGATAACGTTGGGCCTAAGGCTGGTGCCAACCCAATAACGATTCCAGACATGCCCATAGCTGAACCGCGTTTTTCTGGTGGGAAGATCGACAACATGATGTTTTGCAAAAGCGGCATGGAGATCCCTACACCAGCAGCTTGCACTAAGCGGCCAATCAATAATGTAGAAAAGTTCGGTGCTGCAAAACAAGCGATCGTTCCAGCCAGGAAGATGCTCATTGCCGTTAAGTAAAGATTTCTTGAGCTGAACTTGTTGATCAGCCATGCGGTGATCGGGATCATGATCCCATTGACCAGCAAGAAACCGGTGGTTAGCCATTGGACATCAGATTCAGAGATGTCAAAGGCATCCATCAAGGTTGGAAAAGCCGTTGTTAACAATGTTTGGTTCAAAACAGTACAAAACGTACCGATCAGCAAAACCATAACCAGTAAGGAACGATTGTAAGGTTTGCCGTAGATATCTAAAGGACGACTCGTTGACATATTTCACACTCTTTTCAGTATATTTTTCATAAAACCTTCTTTACTTTAAATCTTTCCCTAACATTTGTCAACCTACTTGACATAAAAGTAAAACAAGTTACAATGTTAACAAATACCTTTACAAGAATGGAGTCCGTATGTCTCATCTTTTTCGAAAACTCGTTGATAATGAAAACTTGTTGGTCGGCATCAGCGAACTTAGCCAAATGTGTGATATCTCCCCTCGCCAATTGCGTTATTGGGAACAAAAAGGATTTATTCAATCGGTCCCACAAGAAGAAAATGCCCCACGAAAATACCGACTGCCCACGGTCGTCAAAGTGGAAATGATCAAAACGTTTTTAGATGAAGGCTTTACGTTAGCCAAGGCTGTTGAAAAAGCAGACAAAAAAATCAAGACCGCCCATCATATTCGCAAAGTGTTTTCTGGGGTTTTACAGAATTTAGAAGTCATCAATGAACGGTTTACGATCATCAGTCTGGGACCAGTAGACGAAGACGGAAAAATCCTCCATATCATTCACGATGAAGAAACAGAACGATTGCAATACGAAGTGCTGTCTGCTAATCAAACGATCGATTTTGAGAAGTTCAAGCAATGCACGTCAAAACAAGCAGAATAAAAAATCTGCCTAGCCTATTCGTTACGTGCAGCAAGTATCCATGACAGTGATGCTTGCTGCACGTTTTTTGAATGTCTTGCCTTTGATTCAAAGAGGTGTTGATTCATTTACAAGCAAAAAACCTCATGATATAGTCGAAGGGAGAAACGAACCTTTATCAGAATGGGAAGTGTCATATAAATGGAAAAAGAAGTCTTTACCCAACAAATCAAGGGCGGGTTGATTGTTTCTTGTCAAGCATTGCCTGGAGAACCCTTGTATACCGAAAAAGGCGGTGTCATGCCCCTATTGGCAAAAGCAGCTCAAGAAGCTGGAGCTGTTGGCATCCGTGCCAATTCCGTTCGCGATATTCGCGAGATCCAAGCCGCTGTTGATTTGCCGATCATCGGAATCATCAAAAAAGACTATCCACCGGAAGAACCATTTATCACAGCAACCATCAAAGAGGTACACGAATTAGCAGCTTTACATATTGCGGTGATCGCCTTGGACTGCACCTTGCGCAAACGTCATGATGGCTTGACGGTCAATGCCTTTATCAAGCAAATCAAAACTCTTTATCCCCATCAACTACTCATGGCAGATATCGCCACCTATGAGGAAGGCATCAATGCCTTTGAAGCGGGCGTCGATTTTGTTGGTACAACTTTGTCAGGCTACACGGCGAACAGTCCTACCAATGACGAACCGGACTATCAGTTGATCCAGCAATTGGTTGCGGCGAAGGTTCCGGTAATAGCCGAAGGCAAGATCCACACACCGGAACAAGCAAAAAAAATTCAGGATATGGGTGTGACCGGTATCGTGGTTGGTGGTGCCATCACCCGACCAAAAGAGATCGCCAGTCGATTCGTGCAAGAGCTTCGCAACTGAGTCGTTCATTTCCTAAAATAAGTCTTTCTATGCGCCTTGTGACAGAAGGCGCATTCTTTGTTGTCTTTTTGAGAAACGTTTATACTTAAAAGAGAACGAATGACAACAGAGAAAGCGAGTGAAGAAAATGACAAAAATCAATGCTGGTACAGCAATGATCAAGATTTTTGAAGCGTGGGGCATCGACCATATCTATGGAATCCCCGGTGGATCTTTCAACTCAACGATGGATGCTTTGTACCATGAACGGCAATCGGTCAAATATGTTCAAGTACGTCATGAAGAAGCGGGTGCGCTGGCAGCGGCGGCTGATGCCAAGCTAACGGGAAAAGTCGGTGCGGTTTTTGGTTCTGCTGGTCCGGGTGCCACCCATTTGATCAATGGCTTATACGATGCTCAAATGGATAATGTGCCCGTCGTTGCCTTGTTAGGACAAGTAGCTTCGAGCTCGATGAACTACAATGATTTTCAAGAAATGAATGAAAAACCGATGTTCGCTGATGTCAGTATCTACAATCGCACGGTCATGTCCCCTGAAAGTTTGCCCCACGTGGTGGACGAAGCCATTAAAGCAGCCTACAAATTTAAAGGAGTCGCTGTGGTAACGATCCCGGTCGATTACGGGTTTGCAGAAATCGACGAACAGGAGATTGCAACCGCAAAAAATCATAAGACAGGTGTTCTCCAGCCTGATGAAGAGGGTTTACAGGCTGCCCTTCCTTATTTTGAACAAGCAAAAAAACCCGTCCTTTATATCGGACAAGGTCTCTTTGGTCATTTTGATGCCATCGATGCTTTTTCTAAGCATTTCTCGATGCCTATCGCAGCTTCTGTCTTAGCCAAAGGCATCGTGCCTGATCTTTATGAAAACTTTCTTGGATTTGCTGGACGGGTTGCGACAAAACCTGCCAATGAAGCTTTGGCAGAAGCCGATCTCATCGTTTTTGTCGGCAGTGACTTCCCTTTTGGCCGCCGCTTTTTCAATCCTGGTGCCAACTTTGTCCAAGTTGATATCGACGCCTCGAAATTTGGTCGTCGTCATCAGACGGATGTCTCCGTTTTAGGAGATGGTGCGACCGCTCTTAGAAAATGGACAGAGATGGCAGCCCCTCGTCCTGCAGATGCTTGGTTAAAAGCCAATCAAGAAAACTGTCGCAATTGGCATGCATGGCGCCATCATTTTTACCATGATTCGCAAGTTCCTTTGCGTCCTGAACCTGTCTATCGAGAAATCAACCGGATTGCAGCTCCTGATGCCCTGTTTGTCACGGATGTCGGTAATGTGACGATCCACAGTATCCGTCATTTAGAAATGACGGATGAACAGCGTTTTATAACGTCTGGCTGGTTTGCGACAATGGGTAATGGTGTACCTGGTGGGATCGCAGCTCAATTGAGCTATCCGAATCGCCAAGTATTTACCTTTAGTGGGGATGGCGGTTTTGCGATGCAAATGCAAGACATCATCACCCAAGTGAAATATGATTTACCAATCATCAACGTGGTCTTTTCCAATGACTCATTCGGCTTCATCGAAGCGGAGCAAGAAGATACCGAGCAAACCAAGTTCGGTGTCCAACTAGCCGGTGCTGATTTTGGTAAAGTTGGGGAAGCATTAGGTGCGAAAGGCTTCACGGTAACGAAGGAAGATGAATTAGCATCCGTCTTTACACAAGCTAAAGAAATCAACGGACCTGTGGTGATCGATGTCAAGATCGCTAACGAACGACCTCTTCCTGTCGAAGAACTGAAACTTGATCCGAACCGCTTCAGCGCTGAAGAAATCGCAGCGTTTAAAGCAAAATACCAAGTCCATGATCTGCCAGCTTTGAGTGAGTTGTACGTGAATTCTGAGGAATAAAAAAAAAGAGAGAAAGACAGCAACCCTGTCCTTCTCTCTTTTTTTAATCGCTCATTTCGTATTAATAATCCATCGCCTTACTTATTATAAATTTTCGGGCCTTTACGCATGTTTTTCCGATCATTTTTTGGGGATTCCATCTTTTTTGAACGGCCGCCGCCTTGTTTTTTCTTGATTAGTTCTAACATTTTTTCTTTTTGATCCATCGATTCCACCTCTATTTCTTAGCAATACGATCTGTCGGTTGAAAAGAAGTGTTCCTGACTTCTTTTATGTTTGCGAACAACTACTTTATTTCGATTGGGTTAAAAAACAAACGCTGCCTATTGACGTGTCTAGAGTCAGCAGTTCCTTTTGACATTTTTACTACCCTGATTTAATCTACTTTGATTTTTATTGTTTGTCAATGGCTCTTGAAAAAATCATGTGCTTTTGTTGCCTTTTCCCAAATAACAAACCACCATTTATTATATTATTTTATCATTTTATCTTATTAAATCGAATATTTTTATTATTTATTGGTATAATTATAACAGAATCTCTGTTCCTTTCTTTTGCTTCCTTCGTTCTTCTTCCGATTGTCTCCTAACTTTCGTCGTTCTCACAAATCACGCTATTTGAAAGGAGGTGGATATGTGCTGCACACTTATGCACCTGAGCAAATTTATTTGTATGTTTTGATTGGCTGTGCTATTTTAGCCTTTTTGCTGCTTCTGTTTGGGGATATCTTCGATTTCGACGGACCAGTCGATCCGATGTTAATTATTCCATGGTTTGCCTTTACAAGTCTCTTCGGTTACTTAGGAGAAACTTTTCTGTCTGGCTATTCGCTCCTACTTTTCGTCATTAGCGGCTGCCTTGCTACAGGGCTCGTTTTTCTCTTGAATTTTTACGTGCTGATTCCCATGCGAAATGCGGAAGCGACACTGTCAAGTTCTGAGAAAGATTTTGAAGGTCGCATCGCAACGGTGCTGACGCCGATTCCTTGTGAAGGAATGGGCGAAATTCAACTCACAAGTGTCACTGGTTCAAGCAATCGACCAGCTACGGCTTTCCAACCAATCGATGAACCATTAGCAGCTGGATCGAAGGTTTTGATTATTGAAGTCAAAGAACGAGTTTGCTACGTCGTTCCTTACACAAAAAAATTTTTGGATAACTAAACTAAATCACTAAAGAGGTGTATCTATGGATATTCTATTATCACCATTCGTTTTCCCGATCGCCATCGTGGCATTCATTTTATTAATGCTTTTGATCGTCTTTGTCACGAAATATCAAACAGCCAAGCCCGATGAAGCATTGATCATCAGCGGAAGCTATCTAGGTAGCAAAAATGTACACGCCGATGAAAGCAACAACAAAATCAAAATCGTGCGTGGTGGCGGAGCCTTTGTTTTGCCAGTGTTTCAACGATCGAATCGAATCAGTTTGCTCTCCAGCAAGCTGGATGTCTCAACGCCGGAAGTCTACACTGAACAAGGAGTTCCCGTTATGTGTGATGGAACTTCCATTATCAAGATCGGCTCCTCCGTGGAAGAAATCGCAACGGCAGCGGAACAGTTTCTAGGAAAAACCCGTGAAGAATTAGAAAATGAGGCACGAGAAGTCTTGGAAGGTCACCTGCGTTCGATACTTGGTTCGATGACCGTCGAAGAAATCTATCAAAATCGCGACAAATTCAGCCAAAGCGTGCAAGAAGTGGCCTCTGTCGATCTAGCGAAAATGGGCTTGATCATTGTCTCCTTTACGATCAAAGAAGTACGAGACAAAAATGGCTATTTAGATTCTCTTGGAAAACCTAGAATCGCCCAAGTCAAACGGGATGCTGAAATTGCAGAAGCCGAAGCGCTGAAAGAAACCCGTATCAAAAAAGCCCAATCGGAACAAGAATCGCAAACAGCGGAATCAAAACGCATGACCGAGATCGCTGAAGCATTGAAGGAAAAAGAATTGAAGCTGGCACTTTACAAGAAAGAACAAGACATCGCCAAAGCCGATGCCGATCAAGCCTATCATCTGCAAAGTGCCATCATGAAACAAAAAGTTCGAGAACAAGAGATTGAAGTTGAAGTCGTTGAACGACAAAAACAAATCGAATTGGAAGAAAAAGAAATCTTGCGTCGTGAACGCCAATTTGATTCTGAGATCAAGAAAAAAGCCGATGCCGATCGTTATGCGCTTGAACAAGAAGCATTAGCGAAAAAAGCGTCTGCGTTAGCAACCACTGAAGCTGAGCAGTTTCGAACAGAGTCGTTGGCAAAAGCTGAAGCCGATAAGATTCGTCTGATTGGTTTGGCAGAAGCCGAGACGACCTTGGCGAAAGGAACGGCGGAAGCTGAAACGAAGGAAAAAATCGCTGAAGCCTTCAAGAAATATGATGAAGCAGCGATCCTTAGCATGATCGTTGAGATCATGCCGCAATTAGTCAAAGAGGCTGCCGCCCCATTAGGCAATATCGATAAAATTTCGGTCGTTGATACAGGATCAGGTGAAGGCGGCGGTGCCAATCGTGTCACCAATTACGCCACCAATCTCTTATCGACCACACAAGAAACGTTGAAAGAAACCCTCGGTCTGGATGTGAAATCGTTGATCGAAAACTTCGCCGGTTCCACTACGAGCGAGCCGCCTCAAGAATAAGAAAACTGCTGTTCGTCTTCATCGCTTCAAAAGCGACAAGGCGAACAGCAGTTTTTTTCTTACTCATTGCTATTGTGCTTACTCAGTGACCTCTTTGACATAGTTTGCAGGTACACCAGCCACGATCGTGCGTTCAGCGACATCTTTGGTCACCACTGCCCCAGCAGCAATGATCGCATGGTCACCGATGGTCACACCGGCAACGATCGTTGCATTTGAGCCAATCCAGACATTCTTCCCAATCGTAATGGGGGCTGGATAAAGCGTGCTACGATCTTCAGGGTGAAGGCCATGATTCAAGGTAGCTAGAACAACGTTATGCCCAATTAGGGTATCATCACCGATCGTGATCCCTCCTTGGTCTTGAAAATGACAACCCGCATTGATAAAGACATCTTTGCCAATGCTGATATTCTTGCCATAATCTGTATAAAAGGGTGGAAACAGCGAAAAAGTCGGCTCAACTGGTTTTCCTGTTAATTGGGCAAAAAGTTCTTGTAACTCATCAGACTCATGGTAGACTGTATTGATTTTCATCGTGATTTTTCTCGCCTTAGCACTCAGAGCTACCATTTGTTTGGAAGCTTGCGAACCGGCAAGTAAGGGTTCGCCACTTGCCATGAGTTTGTTTAATTGATCGATCGTCATGTGTTTTTCTCCTATTCATTTGTTATTCACGAGGATTTCTTAACGAAAAAATAACCTCTACGTCTTCCGCCCCAAGTACTTCTTTTAACCCCGTCGGATCTTCAATGACACCGATACGATTATAGCCACCATAAGAATTGGTAAAGGTCTGATAAAACAGCACCAACGTATGACTATTCCAGCTCATGATTTCTCCTTCGTGAATGATCTCCGGCCGTTCTGTAGTCATTTCTGGCAAATTCTCAGAAAAACGATAATATTTCTCATTGTTGTTCAAATCACTCATTGTCACCGTAAAGGGCATTTGATTCATTAGGTGCTCAGACACCTCATTTTCATAAAACTTCGCTAGAAAATTCTGTTGACCAACCGTAATGACGACAGCTGTTGCTGCTGAAAACTGCTGGACATTCTCTTGGCTAGCTTCCGATGAAGTTTCGTTAGCGGATTGCATATTGGTTCTCTCTGTTTCGCTTGTCCCACAGGCACTTAATAAGAACAGCAAAATAGCGGATATCAATTTTATAAGTATCTCTTCGCTCCTTTCTGGTGATGATTCTATGTAGAAGCGGGCAAATGAATGCGTATTTTCAAAAAAACACGACTGCTCAGCAGAGGCAGAGTGACCGAACAGTCGTGAAGATCGTTGTGGCTATTTAGTTCAAATGTTCTTGGAAGAATTGGGTCATTTGATCAAAAGGAATTACGTCTGTTTGATCATATAGATCAACGTGCGAAGCATTAGGAATGACCGTCAACTCTTTGTTATCGCCTTGTAATTGCTCAAAGGCGTCTTGACTGAAGTAAAGAGAGTGGGCTTCTTCTCCATGGAGTAATAAAACGGCGCTTTGGATCTCATCGATATACGACAAGAGCGGCATATTTAAGAACGACAGCGATGATGTCACGTTCCAACCGTCATTGGAATTTAACGAACGTTCATGATAGCCGCGTTCCGTTTTGTAGTAATCAAAATAATCTTGCATAAAGACCGGTGCATCCTCCGGTAGTGTATCTGGCACTCCACCTGCTCTTTCGTAGCTACCGTTAGCAAAATCAACTGTCCGCTGGGCGTTCAGCTGTTGGCGCAATTCATGACGTCCTTCAGCCCCCATCTCATCAAAATACCCCTGAGCATTGACTCTCGACATGTCATACATCGTGGCGGAAACCGTCGCTTTCACACGGGTATCAATGGCTGCGGCATTCAATGCCATCCCGCCCCAACCGCAAATTCCGATCAAGCCGATTCTTTCTTCATCTACATTTTCTTGGACTGACAAAAAATCGACTGCTGCCTGAAAGTCTTCTGTATTGATATCTGGTGATGCCACATAGCGTGGTTCCCCACCGCTTTCGCCTGTGTATGAAGGATCAAAAGCGATCGTAACAAAACCTCGTTCAGCCATCGTTTGGGCATATAGACCAGATGTCTGTTCTTTGACTGCCCCAAAGGGTCCGCTAACCGCGATTGCTGGAAGTGGTCCTTGCGCATCAATTGGTTCATAAAGATCAGCAACTAAAGTGATGCCGTAGCGATTTTCAAAAGTTACTTTTCGGTGATTCACCGTGTCACTTTCTGGGAAAACTTTGTCCCATTCATCTGTAAATGAAACATTTTCTGTCATCGTTTCTCCTCCTGAACTGGCTTGTGTTGCTTCGTTTGCCGCCTCGTTATTGCTGCTGCAAGCACCTAAAATAAGTGGTGCTAGCATCAATAGTGATACAAGTGTCTTTTTTTGCCAATTTTTCATTTCATTCGCCTTCTTTCATGGTCAATCATCCTGTACCTTAGGGCGAAATATACAACTCCTTTTCTCTTTTGATCTTTTGTTGATTACCGGTAACTCATAGATCAAAAGAGTGATTCTCGGATTAAATCTATTGTACTTCGCGGTCTTTTCCATGTAAAATATCAATATCAAATACCTAACTATTCATTAAACGAATAGAAAGAGGAGCATTTCAAGAGGAGCATTTTAAATGGAATTAAAAAATCTGACCACCTTTTTAGCAGTTGCAGAAAAAGAGACAATTTCGGCTGCCGCAAAACATCTGCATCTTTCTCAACCTTCCTTGTCCCGACAATTGATGGAGCTTGAAAAAGAATTAGGCGTGACGTTGTTCACCCGAGGCAATCGCAAAATCACACTAACAGAAGACGGACTGTTGTTTCGTAAACGGGCGGAAGAAATCGTAGAATTATTAGAAAAGACCCGCTCAGAATTTTTGTCGCCTCGAGATACGATCGCCGGCAATGTATCGATCGGAGCTGGAGAAACTTATGTGATTCAGTTGCTAGGAGCAATTATCAAAGAAATCCAAGTTGAATACCCCAACATCAAATTTCACTTTTATAGCGGCAACGCCGATGAGGTCAAAGAACGATTGGATAAAGGATTGTTGGATTTTGGTGTCGTAATCAGTCCAGCAGACGTCAAAAAGTACCATTCCTTACGCTTACCTGCCAAAGATACATGGGGCGTGTTGATGCGAAAAGACAGTCCTCTAGCTGTCAAAGAAGTCATTACCCCAAAAGATCTCTGGGACGTTCCCTTGATTACTTCGCGACAAAGTTTGGTCAGCAGTGAACTTTCTAAATGGTTGAAAAAAGACCTGAAAAAATTGACGGTCGTCGCCACATATAACCTTGTTTACAATGCATCAAAGCTGGTAGAAGAAGGTGTTGGTTACGGATTGACTCTAGATAAACTAGTCAACTTCGCCCCAGATAGCCAATTGTGTTTTAGAAAATTGAGCCCAGCACTGGAATCAAACCTTGACGTCATTTGGAAAAACACCCAAGTTTTTTCAAAAGCTTCTGGACTTTTCTTGGAGCGGATGAAGGAACAGTTTTCGGAGGATAGGTATTGAAAAACAAAAAACGAAGTGTTTCATCTTTCACATGAAACACCTCCTTTTTTTTTATTAAATGAGATGATTTATTGGCTAAAATCAGTTAAGGCATTCCCGTTCTTTAACTTGGACGTCTTTTTCCATCCACTGAAATAGATGAAAAAATAGCCTATCTCCTTTAAATCACGACTCTTTATTACGAGACTTCCTAAAAAGCCATTGCGCATTCCGATAGCTATGGGTAAAAATATACAAATTTCCTTAGCTTTTAAGAACGACAAATATAAGAATTTTATTTTTTCGAAAGAAAATTGCTTAAATAGAATGCTTTCGAAACTCAGCGATTTGGTAAATATCACTCAAAGGAACGTCACTCGCTACATCAAAAATCACAGAAAAAAACGTCATTTTCGTGCCATTGGTCGGCGCCTTATGAATCCTTTCTTTTGTGTCATCACTGATTGGTAGAGACAATAACTGTGTTCGGACTTTCTCGCTAAAGTGAAAGGAGACTTTGAAGAAGCCCTCCCACATCGAGAGCCAAAAAATTGGTTTCACTTTATTCGTTCCACGAGTCGTTGTCCATTTGTATTCGCCTTTGGATAACCACGCTTTCCCATCTTGGTAATAGCGCCAATCCATAAGAAAGATTCCCTCGTTTTTAAGCGTTTCGACAAAACGTTGATAAATGGCATATTCCTCTCCCAATGATTCAGCAATCAGCTGCTCTGTTGGTTTCACGTTTTTGTCTCGAAACAATTGCTCTTTGCCTTCCATCCTCCCACTCAACTCCTTGCGCTTTTTTTAGGTTTTTGCTACGTTACAATTTAATTTTGTTGATATCGTCTGTGATGACCCAATCGTCCATATTTTTTTCACGATTGTACTGAAATGGCGTTATTTCTTCTAATTCAGCGATTTCATAGACAGCTAGATACTTTTTCCCTGCCCAACGATCGACTTGCTTTTTCGATAGATTCAACTCTTTTTCATAGCGTTCTACAAAATCTATGGATTCTTCTTTCGTCATCTTTTCAGATTCAGTCACATTGGCAATGATGCCCCGATGAGTGATGGTCAAATCGCCGCCGGTCTCCACAAAATAAACAAGATCGTTGATTTTGGCTCTTCCTCCTAAGGGTGATTTTCTGCCAGCTGCCCCCCGAATGATCATTGTTTTGTCGCCATGAATCAGTTTCTCAAGCTCTTTGGCTTCCTTATTTAAATAGACCAAATGTTCTGCCCGCCCAGCTTTTCCTTGATACCATTCTGCTGTTTTTGTCATAAGAAGTTCCTCTTTTCATATGAATTGTTTTTTAGCGTTGTCCATTCCATGCTGAATGGTTATTGGAACATTTTTTCAATCGTGTATAGGTGAGAGCTGCAACTGTTTCGATTGATGAATGAATAAAAACATTTGTGCAAAGGCATCTGGGATACCGCATTGGTCAAATGTTTCCGCATCTTCTTTCGTTTCGAACTTGGTGATGTCAGCCCAAGTTTCTCAATCTACTAATCATTCAAAAGAAAGGTATCCTCTTTGTTTGAAAATGTATTCACGGTTGAATTGTTCAACGACTGGAACAAATTCTGCTGTTGAAGCACCTTTTATTAATTTGTATAAGTTATGAAATGCAACCTGTCCCATCGTGTGTTCCTCCTTTCCGATTCCCTCAAGAAACAGAGCATTTAAACAACTAATAGTCGTCGATTCAACATTCGAATGACTTTTTAACATCCCGTTGTATTTTTCCCTATAATTTCTAAACAGTTGCAACAAAAAGTCCGTTCATCTGAAGAGCATCCGATACTAAAACGATCACTCAATCACTTCCCCTAAAAGCTTGTCGTGGGGAACGATCAAACATTTCTCGATTGCTTTCCAATAGCTTTCATACAGCCTTTTTTGGGCTTTGCCATAGTTTTCTTCGGTATCAAACTCCCAATAGTGGGCATATTTCACACATTTTATGACTCTTGTCAATGGATCAGGCAGGCGTCCTTCCTTGATGGTGCTCATTTCTTTAATGTAATGGGTTCGTTTCATTAATCGAAAGAACAAAGCCCCCTCCATGGCCTTCATTGCCTCTGTTGCTTCCTGCATGATTGCTTCAAAGGTATCGACTTCACTTGGTTTTACTTGATAAATACTGATTTCTGAAAACACTCCGACCGCTCCTTTCACTTGTGATTTTCTTCTCAATTATAGTATACCAAGTTTACGCCGTTGATAGTTTGGTCATTTTATTCATTTCTCATTTATCTTCCGTTTATTATTGATTTGGCCTCCTATATGCGGGATCAAATTGCTAGATTTTAAATTCATAAAAGACTAGCAGCCAAGCTTTATCCGTAGTCACCTGCTTGCCATAGTCATTAAAAGGATCATAAAGCTTTCGCCTACAAAAAAAGCAATCAACTTTTGACAGTAGACTGCTTTTTCTTAACGCTCATTATTGCAAAAGGAACGGTTTTAGCTCTGTCTCGATAAAGTCGATTCGATCAAAGACAGTTGGCTTAAAATAAGCCGTAATAGCAATGACGCAATCTGATTCGGGATCAATATAAAGGACATTTCCGCTATTACCGATGGCGGCATAGGTGCTTTTCTCAGTATCCAAAATCCACCACAAATATCCATAACTCATGTTTTGAAATTTCTCTGTGTTTGTCTCTAGCGGATTGACCATTTCAGTGAGCCATTGTGAGGAAATCACTTGTTTCCCTTGATGGATGCCTTGGTTCAAGCATAGCTCACCGATTTTGGCTAAATCTTTTGCTGAAAGGCATAGCCCGTAACCTGCCGCCCCAATATTTAAAGGATCGCAAAACCAAACTGGTTTTTTTGGTGCCTTGCTCATTGTAAAGTGCTTATGTTCTTGTGCCGTTTTCGCATAATAATTGGTTATTTCGGCTACACCAAGAGGGCGAAATAAATAATGGTTCGAATAATCAACGGTCGTCATTCCAGAAGCTTTCGCTAACAAACCAGTGAGGATCTGCAGACAAACGGTTTGATAATTGAATTCATTTGTCACTCCTTTTCTTCCTCCCAATAAATCAAGGGAGGCGCTGGTCCAGTCGTCACTCGAACAAACTTTTGTCCATGGATCACCTTTGCATTTATACGGGGCTCGCATCGTTAATAGGTGTTTGATGGTAATATCGTGAATCGTTTTTTCGCCCCGTTTTACGGAATAGTCTGGAAAATAATCGAGTACTTTGTCATTGACACTCCTGATGAGGCCTTGATCTATCGCTATTCCGACTAGTAGAGAAACGATACTTTTCGTAGCGGACATAAGGTGGCAAGTATCGTCTGGCTTATACTCATGCCATTCATCCGAGTAAACTTCCTTTCCATTTTGGTAGGCAGA
>OAVP01000618.1_pt1 | contig 18569 bp, 17 predicted proteins | sample 1495311 | NCBI WGS metagenome assembly OAVP01 (sample SAMEA2580102, study PRJEB22360) | human gut metagenome | biome: human gut; feature: human-associated habitat; material: faeces | place: Denmark | collected 2008/2010
CGTCGACATGAACGTTTCGTACGGCTCTTGTGCCAACACGCCCCCCGCCACTTTTTCACGATTGAATACATATACTGCTGTTCCTGCTTCTCGCGCTTGATTAAATACATCCATCGGAGATTTTTTTACTTCAGTAATTGAAGTAGTGGGAACATCCAACTTCTTCAGTTCCATAATCAACGTCCTCCTTGTCTCAACGAACACATTATAGCATAAATCCAGAAGCAGATTATAGAGGTATTTCACTGCTCCTAGGAAAAGAAACAAAAAAGCGGCTAATCGCCGCTTTTTTCGATTGATAAGGTCATTGCATTGATGGCAACGATGATCGTACTCATAGACATCAAGACAGCTCCGACTGCTGGGTTCAAAATGATCCCGATTGGTGCGAGCACGCCAGCTGCCAAAGGAATAGCAAAAATATTGTATCCTGCGCCCCACCAGAGATTTTGAATCATCTTGCGCCTTGTTTTTTTCGCCAAAGTCAAGAAGTGCAAGATGTCTTGAGGTTCGCTATTCGTCAAAACGACATCGGCTGAATCGATCGCTACATCGGTTCCAGCTCCGATCGCAATCCCGATCGTCGCTCTTGCAAGACTTGGGGCGTCATTGATCCCATCGCCTACCATTACGACGCGCTTGCCCTCTTTGACATAGTCACTGACTAGACGTTCTTTATCGTCTGGTAACATTGCCGCATGGAAGTCTTCGATTCCTAGGTAATCGGCTACGGCTTGCGCCGCTTCTTGGTTGTCCCCAGTAGCCATAACTGGCGTGATGCCTAAGTCTTTCACTTTTTGAATAAATTGACTCGCTTCTGGTTTCACCTTATCCCCTAATGCGACGATTCCTTCCACTTTGCCGTCATGAACCAAATAGCTAATGGTATTGCCCTGCTCTTGATAATTTTCCAAGGATTTCCCTTGATACTGGATGGTTAATTGCTCCAATCCTTTTTGATTGACGATCAACCACTTTTGTCCATCGATTACGCCTTCCAGACCAATACCCGTCCTTGTTTGAACATCATTCGCCTTTTTGGCTATGATGTTTTCCTTTTCTGCTTGGGCTAAAATACCTTCTGCGATCGGATGATTGGCGGTTTTCTCAAGACCTGCTAGGTAAGCTAGTACTTCTGATGCAGAAAGGCTGCCTGTCGCCTCGATGCCAGTTACGGTAAACGTTCCTTCTGTTAACGTACCGGTCTTATCAAGGATCAGATAATCAACATGATGCGCATTCTCCAATGCGTTGCGATTTTTTAAGAGCAAGCCGTTTTTGGCAGCGATCGATGTTGAACGAGCCACAACGAGGGGAATCGCTAGGCCTAACGCATGGGGACAGGCAATGACGAATACCGTGACCATTCGATCAAGAGCAGTCGGTAGGTCAGCAACAAACAGCCATACAGCAAAGGCCAAAACACCAGCAACTAAGGCGATATAGAACAACCATTTCGCCACTTTGTCCGAAAGTGCTTCTAAGCGGGATTTATCAGCTTGGGCTTTTCGTACCATTTCCATGACTTTTGCCAAATAGCTGTCTTCGCCAGTCCCTGTGACTTCCATCGTAATGGAACCATTGCCGTTGACAGATCCTCCAATGACAGTACTGCCGATGGTTTTAGGTACCCGTCTGGATTCACCGGTAACTGCCGACTCATCGATCGTTGTTTCCCCTTCAAGAATCGTTCCGTCTGTAGGAATCTTATCTCCTGAGCGAACGATCAGCTGTGTTTTGTTGGTCACTTCTTCTAATGGAATCTGTTCTTCTGATCCATCTGCATTTTTCCGAATCACTTCTTTTGGCAACAGTTCTGCTAATTTCTGTAATGCATTGCCGGCATTAGAAACGGCATTCATCTCGATCCAATGCCCCAACAACATGATCACGATCAGAGTCGCTAGTTCCCAGAAGAAATCCATTACATGAGGAACAGCAAGAAAATGATTAGCGATAAACGCGTAAAGACTATAAAAATAAGAAACCGTAATCCCCATAGCAATCAAAGTCATCATGGCTGGGCTTTTTTGTTTCAATTCCATTTTTGCACCACTTAAAAACGGTTGCCCCCCATAGAAAAACAGGATCGTTCCTAAAATCAATACAACCCAATCTGAGCCGGGAAACGTGAACTGAAAGGGCAATTCGATACCCATCATTGGTGATAAAATGACGATTGGAATCGCCAAAACCAAGGATAGCCAAAACTTTTGCTTAAAATTTCCCATATGCATACTATGATCCATACCAGACATCTCATGATCCATATGACTGTGATCCATGCCAGACATCTCATGATCCATGTGGCTATGATCCATGCCAGACATCTCATGATCCATGTGGCTATGGTCCATACTGGAAACCTCATGATCCATGTGAGCATGGTTACTATCGGCGCTTTCATGCTCCTGCAGTTTTGATGTCGCCCATTGATGATCCACCCCATTCATCTCATGGCTTCGGGGCTCAGGGACTTCCTCCGCCTGTGGGTGTGTGAGTCCTTCTTGCCCTTTATTATCCTGCTCATTCCTAGGTTCATGCCTATGATGGCTTGACGTCTGACGATTGTCTGCAGGTGACGTTTTTTTCTGATTCATCCTAGTATTCCCCTTCCTATTTCACTGAATATCCGTACAGTCTTGCGCCTTCATACAAAAGCTTCAAGCGGCTGGACTTTCTAGATTTTTCTCCTTATCACTTTAGCGTTTGCATCGCTTATTCAAAAACACCTTGATAACCAGCTTCAGTTATTGCACTGATTAAGGCTGTTTCTGTCACTTGCGACTCGTCAAATTTGACCGTCCCACGAGCTTTTTTCAAGTCGACTTTAGCTTTTTTCACACCCGGTACTTCATTTAAGGCTTTTTCAACTTTTGCGGCACAATGGGCGCAATTCATTCCGCTGATTTGCATATTTTTTTTCATTACTATTCCTCATTTCTTTTAACAGTTTGTTGGCTACTTATTTTGTTGCATGGGTTTTGCATTGGCACTGACCAGGAATACAATTACACGAAATCGCTGCTACTGGCACTTTTTGGTCGACTGCTGCTTGGAGCATCGCCAAATCTTCTGCCGTCAATGCTGCTTCTTGGATCATTTCTGCTAATGTTTGTCCGACTTTTTTGGCACAAATATGAGAAAAAAGATTCTCAGCTGCACTGCGAACAGTGGCTTCTTCTGAAACAAGTGGCGAGTAAACAAACTTTTTCCCTTGGCTTTCTGTTTTCAATACGCCTTTTTTAACAAGTCGTCCTAAAAGCGTTTTGACTGTCGCTGCTTTCCAATTTTTATTTTCGCTTAACAAAGCGGTGATCTCTTTCGCATCGGATTGTCCCAATGTCCAAATCACACGCATGACTTCCCATTCAGAATCGCTGATTTTGATTGGTTCGACCACTGATTGCATTTGTCCACTTCCTTTCATAACTGATTCACATTTTTAAGTTTACATCTGTAATCGTATTTTGTCAAAAAAAAGCATCGCCAAACTTTCTGCATTTTGGCAATGCTTTTTTCTATTTCGTTAAAAATGGTTTGGTTCCAACGTTTAAAAGTGGACCTGATACGTCGTCACAGAGTGGAAGGGTTCTTCTGGGCGCAGCACGATCTCACCAAAGTGGGTGAATTTCTCAGAGCCAGGAACACCTTGTGTTTCGATCGCCATCCCGCCATGTTTGGCAAAAGGACCGGTCTTCATTGGGGCCCCAGCTTCTCCCTCACCTGTTGTGTAAATAACAACAGCAGGACGGTCAGTAGTTACAGTCAGCTGCACTTTTTGATCGGGACTGGTTACTTTCAGATCCCACTCTTGCTCATGATCCAATAAGAATGGATCATCCAACATGGTCGTTCCCATTGGGCGTTCTTGTCTAAAATCAAACTTTGTGCCTGCGACAGGCGTTTTTTCACCGGTGGTCGTCACGTCATCGTTCGTTTCAGCCACATGTTCGGCATTGATTTGAACCAAGTGGTCATCGATCGGCTGTTGGGTATCACCTGTCAAATTGAAATAACCGTGGTTCGTTGGGTTAAATAAAGTCGCTTTGTCTGTGTTAGCGTCATATGCAAGCAATAGTTCATTGTCATTAGTCAACGTATAGGTGACTTGATAACGAACATTTCCTGGAAAGCCGCCGTCGCCATCTTGTCGTGAGGTAGTAAAAATCACGCCGGCTCTGTCTGCTTCCTCAAAAGTTTCAGCGATCCAGATATCCGTGTCAAGCCCCTTTGAACCACCATGAAGCGTATTGCCGCCATCATTGTCCTCCGTTTGGTATTCTTGCCCCTCAACCTCAAAGCGGGTACCTGCGATCCTTCCCGCTACTGGACCGATCGTTGCACCATAATAGCGTGCTTGGCGATGTCCTTCGATCGTATCATAACCGACCACAATGTCGCGGCCTTCTTCTACTGGAACGACCCAATCCAATAAGCGTGCGCCTTCGGGACTCAGCCTTACGATGGTACCGCTATCATTGGAAAGCTCATAAATCGTTCCCATTTTTTCTGAGGTCGTTTGTTTCACATTTGGCATTCGTTCATATCCTTCTTTCTTTGTTTAGTCTGCTACTCTTTTTAAGTATAGCCGTTAAGGGCTAGATCCGTCAATTCAAGACGGACGGATTCAGTAGGCATTCATTTTATGCCGGGCCGTTTTCACACAAATAAAAAGCGGCAAGAATGCCCAACTGGTTGATTGAATCATGGTCAGCTGATCGTGAGAGAAAGTACTAGGAGAAGCGCTGGCTGCTCCTGTCTTTTCTTCAATAATCAATCACATTCGCTTCGCCTGTTGGGCTCCTATGCCGCAATTGTATCGTTTATTTTTTGTGTTTTGCTTGGTAATGTTTTCTCTTTCGTCGCTTTTCTTTGATTTGAGAAGCACTGGAAGCCAAATCCAAATCCTCGCTTTCCTCTTCTTGCTTGTCTTGTCTTTTTTCCGCACGTGCCATGAGGACTTTTTGCCTGAATCGACGGTTTCCAAGGAATTTCAGTGCGCACATCAATGGTTGACGATTTTCTCCAACCAAACCAATCAATTCGATAAACAATTCAATGCCGAAGCCTGTACTGATGATCAGTAAAATGATTGCTGTGTTGCTGGCATAATTCATCAATAATGCAATAAATGAAAATACCATTGCCAAGGCATAGATCGTCAAAACTGTTCCTCGATGGGTAAACCCTAAGGAAAGTAAGCGGTGATGCAAGTGCATTTTATCCGCTGATGAGATCTTTTGCTTATTGAATTTTCTACGAATCATGGCATAGACGGTATCAGTGATCGGTACCCCTAAAATCAACATCGGGGTGATCACTGTAATGAAGGTCGCATTTTTTAACCCTTGCAACGATAAGACGGAGATCATAAAACCTAGAAAAAGTGCCCCAGTATCCCCTAAAAAAATCGTAGCTGGATAAAAATTGTAAGGAAAAAAACCAACGATTGCGGCAATTAATGTAAAGATCACCATTGGTACTTCAACTGAATTTGGTAAAAAGAAATAACTGATGATCCCAATGGTCGTCAGACTGATAATGGAGACCCCACTCGCTAGACCGTCCAAACCATCAATCAAGTTGACCGCATTTGTGATCGCCAAAATCCACAAGATCGTCATAGGCAATCCAAGCCAGCCCAAATCAAAAACCCCCAGATAAGGGATCGAAACCGTACTGATTTTGATGCCGGCAACAAAATAGATCTCCAAAGCCGCTAACGTCAAGCCTAGCGTTTTTTGCATAGGAGTCAACTCGAAGATATCATCCAATAATCCAGTAACTACGACGATAGCTGCCCCTAAAAGCATTGGCCAGACGTAGTCAAAGGGAATCATTGCGCGAAATTCCCAAAGCAATGCAAAAGAGAAGGAGAGGAAGATGCTTAATCCCCCTGCGGTCGGCATTGTTTTGGTATTGATTCGGCGATCTCCTGGTCGATCGACTGCGCCGATCTTAAAAGAGATCAATTTAATGATCGGTGTTAGGATTAAAGACACGATCATTGTTATAAATAAGCGCATTACAAATTTGAATGCAAAATCCATCGTTTATTCTCGCTTTCCGTTATTTCTCTTTATTGGTAAATGTATCTTCGATTTTCGAAGAAATCCGCTGAACAGGATCTGTTCGTTCTTTGATCTCTTGTCCTGATACATACTCTTCTACCACTGCGTTGATGATTCCACCCAAGATAATAATCGTCGCAGCAAGATTCAACCAGATCATTAAAACAATAAAACTTCCAATAATTTGATAGCCAATGATTTTCGCAGCAAAGTAACGGGCGTATAAGCCAAACACTTGTGACAGCAACATCCAGCCAATCGTTGCAAAGATCGCCCCCGGCAAAGTCGAACGCAACTTGACCTTTGCATTAGGCACTAACCAATAGATCAGCATCATGATAAACAGCAAAGCAACGATCGTGACTGGCCATTTGACTGTTTGGAACGTATCGATCAGATTGTCTTGAAACTTAAAAATCGGCTGCAAAAAATCAAGAATGATTTTTCCAAGCCCAAATACCATCGTAACCCCAACGATCGCAATCATAAAGAGCAGGATGATCACAAATGATACTGCGCGCACCACGATAAAATTGGAACGCTGGTCCACACCGAAGGCTTTGTTCATCGCAATTTGCAAGGCATTGATACTTTGACTCGCGGACCACAACGCCGCTAAAGCGGAGATCGACAACAATCCACCAGAGCTTGTGGTGAGGAGATTTTCGATCGCTGGGCCGATAAAATCATAGATTTGATTCGGGATCAATTCCTGTACATAAGATAAAACCGTGTTCGGATCAATTGATAAATAAGGCAAAAGATTCCCCAGCGCAATCATTAACGGGAAAAGTGAAAGCAATAAATAGTAGGCCACGACGACCGAAGTGGTCCCCATTTCTGAATCAGTTATTCTATTTTGCGTCGTTTCGATGAAACGCATCAGCTTTTGATTGCTTTTTACTTTATCAACGATTTTCATGTTTCTTCCTCCGCCAGCGAATCATCTGCCTTTTTTTTCTTTGTCATACATAACAATCAGAAGTCTCCTACCACCAAAATTTAGTAGGTTCCTTCTTCTCCTTGAGAAGTTAAAATTCTCGGACCATCTTTGGTGATCGCCAAACTATGTTCATATTGGCAGCTTAAGCCGCCATCTAATGTATAGGCGGTGCAGCCCCTAGCATTCATTTTCTAGGAATCGGTCCAGCCATTAGAATCCATTTTCATTTTCCACGTCCCTGTATTGATCATAGGTTCGATGGTAATAACCATTCCTTCTTTTAAACGTAACCCTTTGCCGGCTTCTCCGTAGTGAGGGATCATCGGACTTTCATGGATCGTTGGGCCAATGCCGTGTCCTACGAAATCACGCACAACCCCGTACCCTTCTTTTTCCGCATAGGTTTGAATGGCATGACCGATGTCACCGATTCGGTTGCCCACTTGCGCTTGTTCGATTCCTAGATACAACGCTTTTTTGGTTACTTCCATTAATCGATCAATCTCAGGCGTCGAGTTCCCTACGACATAACTCCAGCAAGAATCAGAAATGGCACCTTTTAAATCAATACACATATCGACTTTGATCAGATCGCCGTCTTTCAATGGTTTTTTTCGAGGAAATCCGTGACAAATCTCATCATTGATACTGCAGCAAGTGGCATATTTGTAATCTTCAAAACCAATTTGGGCAGCGATGCCGCCGTGGCTTTCAATATAATCTCTGACAAACACTTCGATATCCCAACTCGTGATACCTGGTTTGATGAAACTGCGTAATTGTTTGTGGACATCTGCTAACAGCGCGCCGGATTCGGCCATGCGGTCAATTTCTCTGGCAGATTTTAATGTAATCATGTTCTCGTCTCCCTTAATTAAATTCCTCTTATTTTACCATAGAAATCCCTTATTTTACAAAATTCACAGACATTGTAAAGAGTTTTTCAAGTTTTGTTTTCAAACTTTCGTGCATTTGCTATAATCTGTAAGAGAGTTTTCCTTGAGAATAGGAATGAGATTGGAGGAAAAAGCCCATGGCTTTAGCAAAAATCGTCTATGCAAGCATGACGGGGAATACGGAAGAAATTGCGGATATCGTTTCTGAAGCCCTTGAAAATCTTGACATGGAAGTAGAAATGAATGAGTGTACCCAAGTGGATGCAGATGACTTTGAAGATGCCGATATCTGTATCGTCGCAACGTATACATATGGAGACGGGGAGCTACCGGATGAGATCGTCGATTTTTATGAAGATTTGCAAGAACTTGATTTAAGCGGCAAAATCTTTGGAGTCTGCGGCTCCGGTGATACTTTTTATGATGACTTTTGTAAATCGGTTGACGACTTTGAAGCCGCCTTTAGCAAAACTGGTGCGACAAAAGGAGCTGACAGCGTCAAAGTTGACTTGGCTGCAGAAGAAGACGATATTCAAAACTTAGAAGCCTTTGCCAAAAAACTAGCAGAAGCATTCGCTGAATAAAACAAGAAAACCTCTGACAAAATCACTTGATTCTGCCGGAGGTTTATTGTTTGCTTAATGATAACTGATATCGATGGGTGTTTCTCTTGCTAAAATATTATCGGTGGTTTCCGTCATCAGCTTAGCAATCTGATCTTCTGTCGGATGAATGATTCCCGAAGACATCAATGCCGCTAAGCCAGTAGCGACGATCCAGACACCGGTGTGCAAAGATTGTAATTTTACATCAGATAGATCTTGATATTTTGGTTCTTTTTTCACTGATTTCACAAAAAGGTCAAATGAAAACTGTTGCATGGAATCCCCACCACCATGCTCTTCTAAGTATAGCGCTCGGTATAATCGTTTTTCTTTATTTGCAAAGCCAATATAATTTAGCGTTAAGTCAACGATGACATCTCCCCGTCTTTCAACTGGAAAAACTTCTGTCGCTAAGTAGTCGTAAATCTGATTGATCAATGCATTTTTTAAGTCATCCATATTTTTAAATTCTAAGTAGATCGGTTGCGTTGAACATTTCATCTTCGCTGCGATATTGCGTGCGGTAAAACGTGTAAATCCTTCGGTTGCGACAACTTCATAGGCAGCTTTTAAAATCTGGTCTCTAGTAATAGTTTTCTTTCTTGCCATAATTTTTTAATCTCCTTAATTCTGCTATACATCGCTTTCAGAAATACCTTTTACTTATTGTATCATGTTTTTTTAAGTTTGCAAAAAAACTTTTAAAATTATTGCCCTTAGTGTTTCCAGTTTTTCAATTTGAAGACCACTGTTTTTTTGCTCACTTTTTCGTTTGTTTTCAAAAATACTTAGTGCTATCATGAAGACAGTTATAAATTTAGAATAAATGGAGGAATTTTAATGGTTTTACCAAACTTTAATCAGAACCTTGAAAAATATGCCCAACTGATCACTGAAGTTGGCGTAAATGTCCAAAAAGGGCACACGATCGTCATCCAAATCGCCGTGGACCAAGCACCTTTAGCTCGTCTATTAACGAAAAAAGCGTATGAATTAGGTGCAGACGAAGTAATCGTCCAATGGACCGACGATGAGATCCAAAAAGAATTTCTTACTCATGCGGCCGAAGATCGTTTGTCTACGATTCCTCAGCACAAAATTGATCAAACGGAAGACTGGGTTGAAAAAGGTGCCAGCCGTATCAGTGTCGTTTCCGCGAATCCAGATGCGTTAGCGGGCGTCGACTCAGACCGAGTGGCAACCTTCCAAGCAGCTTCTGGTAAAGCGATGATGAAATTGCGTCAAGCAACACAAGCCAACAAAGTCAGCTGGACTGTGGTTGCGGCGGCTGGTCAAGATTGGGCCCAAAAAGTATTCCCTGATGCTTCCCCTGAAGAAGCACAAGACAAGCTTTGGGATCAAATTTTCAAAACGACGCGTATCTATGAAGAAGATCCTGTCGCAGCTTGGAAAAAACACGATGAAACCTTGCAAGTTAAAGCCGAAGAATTAAACAAAGAACAATTCAGTGCTCTGCACTATACGGCACCTGGTACCGATTTGATCATCGGTTTGCCTAAAAACCACTTGTGGGAAGGTGCTGGCAGTTACAATACCCGCAATGAAAAATTCATGGCGAACATGCCAACAGAAGAAGTCTTTACTGCCCCAGATAATCGTCGCATCGATGGCTATATTTCAAGTACGAAACCATTGAGCTACGCAGGCACCATCATCTCTGGGATGAAGTTCACCTTCAAAGACGGCAAAGTCGTGGACTTTTCTGCGGAACAGGGCGAAGAAGTGTTAGGCAAACTGCTAGCAATCGATGAAGGAGCAAAATCTTTAGGTGAAGTCGCATTAGTTCCTGATCCTTCCCCTATCTCACAATCCGGCATCATCTTCTTCAATACGTTGTTCGATGAAAATGCCTCAAACCACTTGGCTTTAGGATCCGCTTATGCCTTCAGCTTGCAAGGCGGCACTGAGATGAGTGAAGAAGAACTGGCAGCTGCTGGTTTGAACCGCAGCCAAACCCACGTAGATTTCATGGTTGGCTCTGACCAAATGTCCATCGATGGCATCAGAGAAGATGGCACCACGATTCCTGTCTTTCGCAATGGTGACTGGGCTTAATAAAAAAAGGCTGAGGTGGAGTTGCTCCCCTCGGCCTTCTTTTACATAGAATATTGGAAACCGGCGGGTTTTTTCGTAGTAATCAGCCGGCTTTTTTGATAAAATCTACTTTGATAGTCTTTGATAAGAGAGGATGGATCCGATGACACCAAATCGTGAAGATTATTTAAAGCTCATCTTGGAGCTTGGTGGTGACCAAAAGAAAATCAATAACAAACAAATCGTGTCAGGTCTGGACGTCTCAGCAGCTTCAGTAAGTGAAATGATTTCAAAATTATTAAAAGAAGGCTTAGTGGAACATTCACCTTATCAAGGGGTACAGTTGACTGAAACTGGTTTAGCTTCTGCAAGTGCTCTGATCCGCAAGCATCGTTTATGGGAAGTCTTTCTTGTGGAGCACCTGCATTACTCATGGAATGAAGTTCATGATGACGCAGAAGTTTTAGAACACGTCACCTCGGAAACACTGGCGAGCCGCTTAGAAGCCTACCTTGATCATCCTCGGTATTGCCCACATGGCGGCATGATCCCCGAACAAGGAGAACTCATTCACGAAGGCGAAAAAAACACCATGAGTTCCTACCCGGTAGGAACCAAGATTCGTATCGCCCGTGTCCTTGATGAACGAGAACTGCTGGATTACCTTGTTTCGATCCAATTGAATATTCATGAAGAATACGAGATCATCGATGCGGCAGCATACGAGGGTCCGATTACGATCAAAAATGACACAAAAGAAATTGCTGTCAGCTACAAAGCCGCCAGCACGATTTTTGTTGATAAACTGTAAGGAGTGAAGATGATGGAAAAAAAGGTCCTTTTTACGATTTTTGGCGGTACGGGCGACCTTGCCCAACGCAAACTATACCCTTCTTTGTTTCGGTTGTACAAAAAAGGCGATTTGAAAGAAGATTTTGCAGTCATCGGTACTGCTCGCCGTCCTTGGTCGGATGAACACTATCGTGAAGTAGTGATAGGTACGATCAAAGAATTGAGCGACTCACAAGAGCAAGCAGAGACATTCGCTTCTCATTTCTACTACCAATCACATGATGTAACAGATACGAGTCATTATGATTCATTAAAGGATTTGGCGGAAACCTTAGATCAGAAATACCATTTAGAAGGCAATCAGATTTTTTACTTAGCAATGTCCCCTAATTTCTTTGGGACGATCGTTTCTCACTTGAAATCCCAAGGAATGCTGGATACTGACGGCTACCATCGGGTGATCATCGAAAAACCATTTGGAAGCGACTACGACTCAGCAAAAGAATTGAATGAAGAGATCAATCAAGTCTTTACAGAGCAAGAAATCTACCGGATCGATCATTATTTAGGAAAAGAAATGATCCAAAACATTTCTGCGATTCGTTTTGCCAATAACATTTTTGAGTCGATGTGGAACAATCGGTACATTGACAATGTTCAGATCAATATCGCAGAAAACTTAGGTGTTGAAGAACGCGGTGGGTATTATGATAAGAGCGGTGCCTTGAAAGATATGGTCCAAAACCATATTCTGCAGATCCTTTCCTTATTAGCCATGGAACCGCCAGTGGCTTTTTCTGAAAAAGAATTACGGACGGAAAAAATCAAAGCCTTAAATGCGATCCGTATTTACTCCGAAGAAGAAGTGAAACAACACTTCGTTCGTGGTCAATACGCCAAAGGACAATTAGAAGATAAGGAATTTGCTGGCTACCGAGAAGAAGCCAATGTCGATGAAGAATCGGCAACTGAAACCTTCGTTGCTGGAAAATTCTTGATCGACAACTTCCGCTGGTCCGGCGTACCTTTCTATGTACGAACCGGGAAACGCTTGACGGAAAAAGGCACTCGCATCAACATTGTCTTTAAACAAGTCCCTGTCAATGTCTTTAAGCAAGACCTGAATGAACAAAAGCAAAACGAGAGTTTGGCACCGAATGTGCTGACAATCTACATTCAACCGACAGAAGGCTTCTCTCTTTCCTTGAATGGAAAAGAAATTGGCCAAGGGTTTGAGACATTGCCAGTGAAGCTCGATTATCGGAATAGTACTGAAATCGTCGAAAACACCCCTGAAGCCTACGAAAAATTGATTTTAGATGCTTTGAACGGGGATGGCACTAACTTTACCCATTGGGATGAAGTTGCCCAATCTTGGCGCATCGTTGATGTGATCCGTCACGCTTGGGACCAAGAAACGCCTGATTTTCCAAACTATGCCGCAGGAACGATGGGACCCCAAGCTGCCTATGATCTCTTAGCTGCCGATGGTTTTGAATGGATCTGGCGCCCCGATGAATGGTATCGTGAGCGAGATTTACTAAATGAAAAATAAGCAATTGGTCAATTGGATGAGGAAAAAACATCCAATTGGCCGTTTTTCTTTTTTACCAACTGTTTATAATAGAAAGAAATGAGAAACGAAAGGAGCAGCATAGATGAAACAAGTCTTATCGATCGCCGGTCTTGACAGTTTGGCAGGCGGCGGCATGACGGCGGATTTGAAAACATTTGAGGAATTCGGGGTGTTTGGTCATGCCTTATTGACCTGTGTTGTCGCCATTAACGATAATCTTTTGTTCCATGATCTTCCTGAGCCTGTGATCCGAGCACAATTGGATTCGCTGCGTTCGACCGTATCCCTAGATGCAATCAAAATCGGGCTGCTTCATCAAACGGCCATCATTGAATTGCTGCGGGATTTTTTACAAACATTTACCGGACCGATCGTGCTCGATCCAGTTCTTGCCTTTAAAGAAGGAGATACTGCCTTTAACCACTCCTATCAAGCAGGATTGATCTCATTGTTTCCTTACACAGCATTAGTAACACCTAATCTACTCGAAGCTCAGCACCTCTCTGGTCAAACCATTACGACGTTGGCGGAAATGAAAACCGCGGCGAAAAAAATCCATGCATTGGGTGCCCCAAATATCCTGATCAAAGGTGGCAGTCGACTAACTGGAGAAAGAGCCTACGACCTTTTATACCACTCTGGGCAATATACTGTTTTCGAAGCAGAAAAAAGTACCCGAACGACTACCAACGGTGCTGGGTGTACCCTTTCATCGGCGATTGCCGCTTTACTTGCCAAAGGCACTTCATTGGAAACAGCTGTTCAAACTGCAAAAGCATTTGTTTGGGCAGGGATCGAAGACGGTCTGCCTTTAGGAACCTCTGGCAACGTCAATCAGCTCGCCTATTTTAAAAAGGAGGAACACCTATGAAAGTAAGAAACCTAACCATGATCGCTATGCTGACGGCGCTTACCTGTGCACTTTCTTTGACCTTTATCATTCCTGTTCCACAAACGAAGGGCTTTGTGACCTTATGTGAAGCAGGGATCTATATCTCGGCCCTTTTGTTCGGACCTAGCGCCGGGGCCTTCGTCGGTGGAATGAGCGGCGGCATCATTGATTTTCTATCAGGTTACCCTGAATGGGCCTTCTTTTCCATCGTGATTCATGGTGTACAAGGCTGGATCGTAGGCAGAATGAGCCACCGGCCACTAGCAGCCGTCATTGTCGGCAGCTTGATCATGATCGCCGGCTACGCAGCAGCAACAGTTTTACTATTCGGTTTAGGCGCTGGGATCGCCTCGATTCCAAGTAATTTGATCCAAACGGTCTTTGGCAGCATCGTTGCTTTACCGCTGACGCATGCCTTGCGCCGCACGAAAAAGTTTTCTTTAAATGAAAGGTGATTCTTATGACAGATATCAATCAATTAAAAACGGATTTAACTACGATCGTTGAAGAAGTCATTACGACAGCGAACGTTGGTGAAAACGATCTTTTTGTCCTTGGCTGTTCAACAAGTGAAGTCGTGGGCGGCTTGATTGGCAAAAATTCCAGTCAAGAAGTAGGCATGATCATCGTCGAAACACTGCGAGCGATCTTGCGTCCTAAAAATATTCATTTAGCCGTTCAAGGCTGTGAACACCTCAATCGGGCTTTAGCCGTTGAGCGTGAAACGGCTCAGCTCTATCACTTAGAAGAAGTCGCTGTAGTGCCCCAGCTGCATGCAGGCGGGGCTTGCTCAGTTGCGGCTTTCCAGCTGTTCGATGAGCCTATTGAAGTGGAGCACATAGTGGCAAAAGCTGGCATCGATATTGGTGACACAGCGATCGGCATGCATGTCAAACATGTTCAAATCCCGATCCGTCCCTCTATCAAGACCCTTGGCGCTGCCCATGTCACAGCTCTGGGATCACGGCCCAAATATATCGGTGGTCCTCGTGCTCATTACGCATAATAAGCGAATCGTATAATGAGCGAAAAACCATCTTCAAAAGGAAAAAGCATGCTTCGGCGTGCTTTTTTTGTGTCAACGTTCCTGCTATTGCCTCTCCTTTCCTTCCTTAAATGTGCTCTCCTTTCACTATTTTCTCCGCTCCATCTTATGGCAGCTTTTTCTACTTCAAATTCTGTTTCCTTTCTTGCGTAAAAAGAGCGACAGCTGTCGCCTTCCTTTTGTCATAAATTCGTCACAATTTCATCACAAAAAGAAAAGAAAGATACCAGTAAGCCCGTAAATTTCTTTTTTCTTTCCTTGATAGACTGAATGTAGCAAGAATCGAAAAGTGGAAGGAAGAAAAATATGAAAAAAATCGCCATTATTTTTGGAGGCAATTCATCGGAATACACCGTTTCTTTAGCCTCAGCAACTAGCGCAATCGAAGCACTCCAATCATCTCCCTATGATTACGACCTCTCTTTGATCGGGATCGCCCCAGATGCTATGGATTGGTATTTGTACACAGGAGAACTGGAAAACATCCGACAAGACACGTGGCTGTTGGATACGAAACATAAACAGAAAATCCAGCCGCTTTTTGAAGGAAACGGCTTTTGGCTAAGTGAAGAGCAACAAACGTTGGTACCTGATGTTTTATTTCCCATTATGCATGGCAAATACGGGGAAGATGGCAGTATCCAAGGATTGTTTGAATTGATGAAACTACCTTATGTAGGCTGCGGTGTGGCGGCCTCCGCATTATGTATGAACAAATGGTTATTGCATCAAGCAGCAGAAGCGATTGGCGTACAAAGCGCTCCTACGATTCTCTTGACAAATCAAGACAACCAGCAAAGACAAATCGAAGCCTTTATCCAGACCCATGACTTTCCGGTTTTCTTTAAGCCTAATGAAGCTGGCTCCTCAAAAGGGATCACAAAAGTGACTTGTGTCGAAGAAATTGCTCCTGCCTTGAAGGAAGCCTTCGCTTATTGTTCAGCAGTGCTCTTACAAAAAAATATAGCTGGCGTTGAGATTGGTTGCGGTATCTTAGGCAACGACTCTTTGACTGTCGGTGCTTGTGACGCTATTTCATTAGTAGAAGGCTTTTTCGATTTTGAAGAAAAGTACCAGTTGATTAGCGCCAAGATCACCGTTCCTGCACCATTGGCTGAAACGATTGAAACCAAAGTCAAAGAACAAGCTCAGCTGCTCTATCACAGTCTTGGTCTTAAAGGACTTGCTCGCATCGACTTTTTTGTCACGGATCAAGGAGAACTATACTTGAATGAAATCAATACTATGCCGGGCTTTACGAGTCACTCCCGCTATCCTGCCATGATGGCAGCAATCGGCTTATCCTATCAAGAACTACTACAAAAACTGCTTGTCTTAGCAAAGGAGGAAGGCAAATGAATCCCTATCTACAGTTAGTTAGCAAAGAGTTTCCATTAGAAAAAAACCAAGAGCCGCCCCACCTCGTCCTTTCTGCTTTTAGTGAAGAAGAAGTTTACTTGCAGCCTGAAGCAGCCAAACAATGGGAACGCCTCGTCAAAGCCTTAAAACTTGAAAACGAGATCTGCTTATTAGACGGCTATCGAACCGAAAAGCAGCAACGGCATTTATGGGAATATTCCTTAAAAGAAAATGGATTAGCCTATACGAAACAATTTGTGGCGTTGCCCGGCTGCAGCGAGCATCAGTTAGGCTTAGCGATCGATGTTGGTTTAAAAGGCCAGCAAGGTGATTTGATCTGCCCACGGTTTCGTGACAGCGCAGCGGCGGATTTATTTACACAGGAAATGATGAACTACGGATTTATTTTACGCTATCCCGCAGACAAACAGGAGATTACAGGGATTGGCTATGAACCATGGCATTTTCGTTATGTCGGTCTACCTCATAGTCAAATCATCGCCAGTCAACAGTGGACATTGGAAGAATACTATCAATATCTTGAACAAACCGCGAGGCAGTTCGCATGAAGAAGAATCAAGAAATCGAGCAGTTTCGGGTGATTTTAGCGATGATGGTGGTCGCAATCCACTGTCTGCCCCTTCATCGATTGTGGCCCGATGGTGATATCCTGATCACATTGACTCTTTTCAGAATCGCCGTCCCCTTCTTTTTTATGATCAGCGGGTATTATGTGTTCAGTGATTTAGCCACCCAAAACAGCTATCCTGCCAGACAACGTATCTGGTTATTTATCAAAAAACAGCTGCAAGTCTATCTCATTGCCACACTGCTCTTTTTGCCGCTTGCTTGGTACAGCGGCATACTAGGATTGAACATGCCACTAGACACTTTTATTCAAACTTTGCTAGTCAACGGCATTCTTTACCATCTTTGGTATTTTCCTGCGATCATTACCGGCGGTCTACTAGTGATGGGCCTCTTGACACGTCTTTCTTTCAAGCAGGTGTTTTTCATTGCTGTCGGTTTGTATGTGGTTGGTTTAGGTGGGGACAGTTGGTCTGGACTGGCTGCACAAACACCCATCACGCCACTCTATTCACTGATTTTCCAACTATTGGATGGAACTCGCAACGGCATTTTTTTTGCTCCCTTATTTTTGATCTTAGGGGTACTAGCCAGAAGATTTGCCAAAAAACCTGCTTCTCCCCATCGCTATAGTTATCTGATGATTAGTCTTATTTGCTTGCTTCTGGAAAGTTATCTCTTGCATCACTTTACTACACCTAAACATGACAGCATGTATGTCTTTTTGCCCTTCGTTCTCTTGTTTTTATTTCCGATCATTCAGCAATGGCAAGCACCCGTGATCTGGAAACAAGCGGGTCGTCTGTCCCTTTGGCTCTATTTGCTCCATCCTTATACCATTGCAGTAACCCATTTTCTTAGTCAGAAACTGCCCTTGCTTCAAAACAATCTAATCAATTACTTCGTGGTCTTAGGATTGACCATCGGGTTGATTTATGGTCTCTTTGCTTTGCAAAAGCTGTTCCCGTTTCCAAAAAAAACGCCGCTCCACTTGCAGCGGGCAGCCAAAGAATTTTCCGCCCCCGCCCTGTTGCACAACTTGCAGGAAATCAAGCGATTGATCCCCGCAAAAACAAAAGTGATGGCGGTGGTTAAAGCAGATGCCTATGGTTGCGATGCACAATTGGTCGCTCGTACCTTAGAAAGAGTAGGCGTCGATTTTTTTGCTGTTGCCACCATAGAAGAAGCCATCGAATTAAGGCGAGCTGGCATTAAAAGTCGCTTACTGATTTTAGGGTACACTTCTGCCCAACGTGCCAAAGAGCTGAACCGATATTCCTTAATTCAAACTATCGTCAGTGAAGCGCATGGACAAGCGTTAGCCCGAACAGGCTTTCCAATCGAATGCCATTTAGCGGTAGATACTGGTATGCACCGCTTAGGCGTTGCACCTGATGTTGAGACAGTTACTGGACTTTACGCCTTGCCATCTCTCAAGATCACGGGCATTTTTTCCCATCTAGGCTCTTCAGATCAGCTGGATACGGCAAGTATCTTGCGGACACAAGCCCAAATCACTTGTTTTGATGATCTGTTGGCTGGCTTATCCGCTAGAAATATCGCCTATGGACTGACACATCTGCAAAGCAGTTACGGCATTTTGAATTATCCAGAGAAACACTATGATTATGTGCGCCCGGGTATTCTTTTAACTGGTTCCCTGAGTGTCCCGAATGAACCAACAAAACAGAAGATAAACGTACAGCCGATTCTGACCCTAAAAGCCTTACTAGTGGACAAAAAA
>OAVP01000619.1_pt1 | contig 18485 bp, 16 predicted proteins | sample 1495311 | NCBI WGS metagenome assembly OAVP01 (sample SAMEA2580102, study PRJEB22360) | human gut metagenome | biome: human gut; feature: human-associated habitat; material: faeces | place: Denmark | collected 2008/2010
TGAACACCCACCCGGTGGTCAACGGCAAGGCGAAGATCGGTGAGGACACCGTGGATCTGCCGGCTGATGCCGTCGCCAAGCTCACTCCGGAGGACAACGGCCAGATTGTGGTCGGCTTCCGTCCTGAGGACGCTGGCCTGGCTCCGGCTGATGACCCGAACGCCTTCTCCCTGAAGGTCGTCAACGTCGAGGATCTGGGCTCCGATGGCTACATCTACGGCAACATCGTCACCGATGGCTCCGCAGCTGAGGCTTCTCAGGTCATGTCCGATCAGAACAAGCTCACCACGATTCGTGTGAACCCGCGCGCTCTGCCGCAGGTTGGTGCCACGGTCAAGATCAAGATTGATCCGGCAAAGATGCACCTGTTCGCACCGTCCACCGAGCTGCGTCTGAACTAGTAGATACTTGGCGAGGTCCTAAAGCTTCGTCAACCATTAAACGGGGTCGTTCTCTTCCTCTCTTATGACCTCGTTGGAAAAGCCCTGCATAGCTGCGGGGCTTTTCTTTTTGCCCAGAAAGACATACGCTAACAGGCCCCGCAAATGAACGTTTTTTGTTCTTTTGTCCCCAATTGTATGATTGTATACAGTAACCTCCCGAAAAGGAGATTGCGAATCTATGAGGGGAAACAATGGGCTCGAAATTGAAGTTCGTCCGTTGCGGGTTTAACGGAGGAACAGAACAGGAATCTGGACGGCAGCGCCATGCCTTGAAACGTTGCCTTGCTTCGGTTATTGCTGTTTCCTTGTCCATCGTGTGCATGGTGCCTGCAGCATATGCTCAGAATATAGACGATGTGAGTAGCTCTCCTAACGCCGTAATTTCTGGGGGGTAATACTGTCGTAGCTGCTCCTTCTGCTCGCAATGTCAACGTTGACGATAAGACGTCAGAAGAGGCCAATACATCAAACGGTGCGCCAACACCTTCCGAAACGAATCAAGACGCACAGCAGGATTCATCTCCTTCATCTTCTACTACTGGTGATTCTTCCGAATCCTCAAATGGTGCGACAGACAATAAGGCGGACGACTCAGCAGAAGCTACCGCTGGCAATTCCGCTAATGATGGAGCCCAAACGCAGGCTCCAAACGATGCTTCTTCTCAAGATGCCAAGAACGATTCCTCAAATGCGACGGATCAATCGCCGGCGAAGGCCAATGTGCAGGTCGCCGCGACGGCGCTTAGCGGCCGTGACTTTGAGGGTCAGGTCACCAAGGAGATCAACGGCAAGACTGTGATGTCTTGGGGCATAGTTGACGCATCTCTTGGGGCATGCTTTACATCTGTCGTGGGGCATCGTTGACACTGTCCGTTGGCTTGCGGTATTGGTATTCGCGGGTGGCGTCGAGCGTCTGGTCGGCGAGGATCTCACCGGTCTCCAGGTCGGCGGCGACGGCCCGGCCGTGGTCGATGAGCAGTTCGGCCATGCGTCCTGCGTTGTGTTTGCCGAGGTTGAAGATCCGGCGTTTGCCGGCGATGTTGTTCTGCGTGACGCAGTCGCGCCTGTCGACCCTGCGGATTCCGGGCCCTATGGTGACGTCCGCTCGCGCCGGTTCGGCTCGTTCGTCCTTGGGGATGGGCTTCCTGCGCGTCGCCCCGGGGCTGCAGGCCGTCGTCTCGCGGCGCCGCTGCTCGTCGAGTTTGGCCTGCGTCCCGGCCGCGAGTTCGGGGTCGGGCAGGGCCTTGCCCTTGGCGCGGCACGCTTCTCCGGGAGTGCGCCGGCCGAGCGCGCGGTGCGGCCGCTCCTCGTTGTAGACGTGCCGGAATTCGGCGAGCTGTTCGTTGAGCTCGTCGATCGAGGACGCCGGGGGACGGGCGGAGAGCCATTGCTTCAGGGCGCGGTGGTAGCATTCGATCTTGCCCTGCGTCTGGGGGTGGCAGGGCCGTCCGTTGCTCTGGCGCACGCCCATCAGCGCGAGCGTGCGTTCGAAACGCCCCGGGGCGGCGCTGATCGGTCTGGTGGTGTACACGGTGCCGTTGTCGGTGAGCGTCCTGGCGGGGATGCCGTGTTCGGCGCACGCCTGAAGGAACGTGGCCTGCACGTCGTCCATCGTCACCGTGGCGAACGCACGCGCGTGCAGCGGGTTGCGGGAGTGGTCGTCGAGCCGGGAGACGACCACGGCTCCCGGAACCGTGGCGATCGGCCAGTGGGTGAAGTCCGACTGCCACAGTTCGTCGGGCGGGGACGCCTCGAACCTCGTGTACGATGCCTTGGGGCGTTTCCCGGGTTCGGGGCGCACCAGGCCGGCGCTCACGAGGATGCGGTGGATCGCGGAGTTCGCCGGCGGCCCGACGCCCTCGCGCTCCGGCCTGGCGGCGGTGGATTCGGCTCCGGCGTCCGGGCCGTCCTTTTCCAGTTGTTTGCGCAGCTTGACGATCCGTGAGGCCGGGACGGCGTCGGTCCTGTTGGCTATTGTGCGCGCGGCGCGGGAACGGGGCGGGAGCCCGGAATCGCCGTCGGCGTCCCATCGTCGTTTGATCTTGTACGCCCACTGGCGGCTCACGCCGTAGCGCCGGGCCGCGTGTGTTTTGTCAAATTTTTGTGGGCCGTTTCGGCGTTTCTTTTAGTCCGTTTGAGCGGTTGTTTTTAGGCCGTTTCGGCTTTGGCCAGTCCTGTGGGTTGTCGGTTATTGCATGAGGGCGTGGGTCTTGCGCCAGGACTCGCCCTCGAATCTGATCATCCTGCCGTGGTGGACGGTGCGGTCGATGATCGCGGCGGCCATGTTGGGGTCGCCGAAGATCCTGCCCCATCCGGAGAACTCGATGTTGGTGGTGTAGATGATGCTCTGGGTCTCGTACGCGTTGGTGACGACCTGGAACAGGAGCCTGCTGCCTTCCTCGTCGATGGGCACGTAGCCGAGTTCGTCGATGATCAGGAGCGGGGTTCTGCCGATCATGGCGAGTTCCCGGTCGAGCCGATTGTCCGTCTGGGCGCGTAGGAGCCGCATGACCAGGCTTGCGGCCGTGTGGTAGCGCACGGGCATGCCCCTGCGGCATGCGTTCCTGCCAAGCGCGATGGCGAGGTGGGTCTTGCCGGTGCCGGGAGGCCCGAACAGGACGAGGTCCTCGTGGCCGCTGATGAATTCCAGGGATTCGATCCGCTGTCTTCCGTAGTCGACGGGGAAGCGGATCGGGGTCCAGTCGTAGCCGTCGAGTTCCTTGTCGGCGGGGAATCCGGCCTGTTTCAGGAGCCGGGAGCGTTTGGAGCGTTCCCGGGATTCGAGTTCGGCATTCATCCATTCCTCCACGAACTCCATCTGGGTTGGCGTGGCGTTGGCGAGCTGGTCGGCGAGGATCTGGCGGGTCAGGGGCAACCGGCGCGCGAGGTTCATGATCGTTTCGATCTTCTCGCCGGTGGACGCGCGGCGGCGTTTCATGTCGGGCATGACGACCGGTGGGCGGTGGATCCCCATGTTTACGCCTCCTTCCTTTCCCGCGTCCCACGAGGCTGCATGAACACGTCGTATCCGGTCAGGTCGGGTGCGGTCTGCTCGTATGGCTTCTCGCCGGAGGCGATGCGCCGTGCCATGGTGGTCAGGCTCGCCTCGTCGAGCGGGTGCCCCTGTTCGACCAGATGCTCACCAGCCTCGACGGCCGGCTCGAACCCGCACGCGTCGCTCGTTCTGGAGATGAGCCGGAACGCGTTCCTGCGCGCCTTGGCGTCCATCCGGTCGATCGCCAGACGCAGTTTGTCGGGAAAATCATCGCGGATGGTGGAATCGGGCCATGCGTTGGTCTTGCGGCCCAGTGCGGGCAGGAGCGTGGCGGGGTCGCGGATAGTGGCAGGCGAATCCCCGTACACGCGCGGCAGCCTGGCGCAGGTGCGCCCGTCCTGGGTGCGGATCGTCACGTCGAACGCGCGAAGGGCGACGTCCAACGTCCAGCCGCGCCACGAGGGTCCGGCGAGGTAATGGTTGCCGTCGACCTGCACGCGCCCGTCCTTGTCGGCCTTCCTGACCTCCCAGCGGATCGCGTCGTAGGGCTTGGACGGCAGGGGCTGCATCTCCGCCTTCTCCTCGGCGAACAGTCCGCCGATCGGCGCGCCCTTGCGGTAATGCGTCTCCTTGGCCATCGCGTCGCACCGCTCCAGCATGTACCGGGTCAACTGGGCGTAGGACTCCGCGTTGAGCAGGGGCACCATGATGTTGCGGCGCAGGAACCCGACCGCGTTCTCCACGCTGCCCTTCTCATTGCCCGAGTTCGGATTGCAGAACCTGGTCTCCAGCCGGTAATGCTCCACGAACAGTTCGAACACCTTGACGATGCTGACCCTGTCCCACGCGACCCGGTGACCGGCGCCGGTGGCGTTGTCGAGCACCAGCGTCAGGGGGACCGCGCCTATGTGCTCGAACACCGTGCGCAGTCCCGCGCACACGCATTCCGCGTTCTCCCCGGGCAGGGCCGCGCAGTAGCGCATGTTCGAATACGGGAACGTCACGACCAGGCAATGCACGTCGACCCGGTCCCCGCCGACCACGGCCCGCGCCATGCCGAAATCGACCTGCGCCTCGCCCGGATGCCACTCGAGCTCCAGATACCCGTCCGACGGGAGCCGATGCTCCTCGCGCCAACGCTTCACATACCGTTGCACCGACGAGTACGCGCCCCCGTAGCCCCTCTCCGAAACGAGCCGGTCGTACACGCGCTTGGCGGTGTGCCGCTGCTTGCGCGGCATGAACCGGTCCGCCTCCAGCCACCCGTCGACCGTCGCCTTGAACGGGTCGAGCTTCGACGGCCTCGATGCGGAGTGCTCCGGCTTGGGAGAGCAATCCTCCCTCCCGGCGTATTTCGCGACCGTGTCGCGGGCCACGCCCACCTCTTTTGCGATGCTTCTCCATGACACGCCATGCGCGTCAAGCACCCTGATACGTTGTTGTACGGACACCGGTACCGTCATTCCTTTCCTTTCCCGAGAAACCGAATGGTTTGCTTCCGACTCGGGAAACTAGTACGGGCAGGACGGGCCGGTGTTCATTTCTCGCCACACGCTGAAATGGACTAAAACCTGCCGCTCATCTGGAGACTTTCCACACGCTCACACGGCCCACTTTCTATTGAACAGACACAGCCGCGCCGGCCACGCTCTCGCCGTCGTCGATCGCGGCGGCGAGAGCCTTGTTGCGCAGGTGCTCGCTGCGTTGCGCCGAGGACGTGGTCTGATTGCCGCCGGCCGTGCCGGACTGCTGCCGTGTATCCATGACACCACAACAGCCGCCAACCCCATCGTTGTCAACCATGCCCCAGAACACCTGTCAGCCATGCCCCAGGACATGCGTCAACTAGCCGCTCGAACTAGATACAATGCCAAACCGGTCCTGCTAAACCAAAAGCGCCTGACTAAAAATGTCAATCCGTCAAAACCATTAAATTTCAACGAAATTACACGTCTTTCAATCAATGCCCATTTCTCGGTTTAGCGGGACAAGCCGGTCACCGCACACCTTCTAAGAGAGACGGGGAGCCACCCTCACACCATCAAATCGTGATTCGTCAGCCCGATCCCGCCATCGATCTCCGAAAGGTCCGTATATGGTTCGAATCTTCGTTCCAATGGGCAATGCGGGACACTCATTTTCCCCATTGGTTCCCCAGTTGACCCATCCCGACTGTGGCCTTTGAACGATTTGGAACGCCCCCGAAGACTGCGTTGTCAACCATATCATGCATCGCCCCGTACGCGAGTCGAACTCGGCAGTGCAGGAGGAAGAGGCCGGAAAAACAGTCTGCTCTTCATGAGCTGACACGTCAATAACATCTTTCGACACCACCCAAGGACGATCATTGAGATCAGAAGCACGATGCGCCAAAGATCTGACATGCCCCAACCTGCGATTTAAGGCTGAAGGCTCAATGGCATTCTCCCAATGAGAAAATAGACGCCAGTACAGGTCCCAATGAGCGTTTTCCAAATCCCTATCAAGTAGCTCCTTAAAGAAGGCAAAGCGTTCCGTAACTTCTGTTTCGTCGGACAATGTGCTTCGCACTTCATCCTTGAGGAACCCGGCATACGGATCGCCGCTACGATATGGGATGGGATTATAGGAAGCGAATCGATCGAACACCAGTTCTCCCTCGCCTCCCTCGAACTCATCTCCTACCGTGATTCGATCAACCACGCTCCTACCGTCAATTTCGGTTTCGAAATGATCCACGTCGTACACACGATCGAACAAGTCAAGATCACGGTAAAAAGTGAACGTGACAGTAAAGCGTTTGCCCTGGAGCTCCGGGAGCAGGCCATCCGGAATTCTGCCGGCCAGACGGTAACGGCTCATATTGGGACCGTTCTCGATCAGATCGACATCGGCAATGACATGTTCCGGAGGATTGATCAACCCGTTCTCCGGGGTAAAGAACGGACCATAGAAACCTCCGATGGCATTGTTACCGCTTGACAGCAGATCAACGTTTTCGGCTTTTGCCATGAAGTGCCGGATACCCCATTTCGACGCACCTTCGCCCATTCCGGTTCCGCGGCACATCTCGATAATGAAATATCCAGTATCCAGACGGCAGACGGCATCTTTCTCCTGCGTATCATCGTAAATACGAATGCCTTCCGGGATCACGTCTCCCGATTCAACATCTCGTACTGTAATGACTTCACCGTCGTGAGGAACGAGAATTCCCACATACACGGATTCTTTGCCATCTGATTCACCATTGACTCGCTGAAGAACTGAACTTTGCCCGAGGCTCGTATCTCCCCACAGAAGATCCTGCTTTAGATCGGCCGGAAGCTTTAATTCAACTGGCTGAGGCTTTTCAGCGGGCACCGGAGAAGAATTTGAGATGAGATACTCATACGTGGTCATCAATTACCTCCTTTCAAGGCCGGGGATAGTGTCGATCTACGTAGGAAACCAAACGAGAATGAATTCTGCTTCAGGCCATCAATCAGCACGGCAACGATAATCACCACGCCCTTGATGAGCTGCTGAGTGAAGAACGGAACATTCATCAGGACAAGGCCGGTTGTTAGCACGCCGAAAATCACTGCGCCGATAAACGTTCCAGAAATCTTGCCCTTACCACCAGCCAACGCCGTACCGCCAAGCACTGCGGCTGCGATGGCATCCATTTCATACCCATCGCCAGCTGTGGGTTGCGCGGACACCACTCGGGCTGCGAAAATGCATCCCGCCAGACCGGCACAGACCCCAGCAATCACATACACAGACAGCAAAACGGCTTTGACATTGATGCCCGCGAGCCTTGCAGCCTCGGCGTTGCCGCCGACCGCATACACATGCGATCCGTACTTGGTTTTATCGAGCACTACCCAGATGACCAAATAAACGATTATCATGATGATGAACGGAATAGGAATATTGAAGATATATCCGTTTCCGATCGCCCGGAACGAAAGATTGTTATCAACAATAGGTAGGCCACCAGTTATCGTGTAGGCCAATCCTCGCATAAACGTCATCGTACCCAACGTCACAATGAATGCTGCAAGCTTGCAGTAGGCGACCAGTACACCATTGATCAAGCCGATCACCGCGCCGATGAACATGCCCAGAATAACCGCAAGAATCGGGTTAAGCCCAGCCCGTGCGGCCAACACCGCCACACAGCCACTAACGGCGATGGTCGAACCAACAGACAGATCAATGCCCGTTGTAATGATCACCAAAGTCATTCCCGCCGCGAGGATGGCGCTAATCGAAATTGACCTTGCCACGTTAAACAGGTTGCTTACCGTACCGAAGTTCGGAGCATTGATCAGCATGAAGATGATCAACACCAAGAGCACGAACGGCATACCGACTTTCTCCCATGCGGATGCCAGGTTTATTTTCTTTTGCTTATTCATTGAAAGTCACCTCGTCATTGTCGTGAATTTCATCATGTTCAGGACCAAGGCGTTGCGGCTGAAGCACTCCAGTCGCGTAACCCATGATCTCCTCTTCTGTGGTTTTTTTACTTTCCAGATTCGCCACAACGGATCCTTGCCGGATGACCAAGACGCGATCGCTGATGCCCAACACTTCGGGAAGGTCAGACGAAATCATCAGAATGGCTTTACCTTGCGCCGCCTGTTCTCCGATCAGTTCGTAGATCTCCCGTTTCGCACCAACATCAACTCCTCGAGTCGGCTCATCCAGGATCAGCACATCCGGGTTTCGCATCATCCATCGAGCAAATATGGCTTTTTGCTGATTTCCGCCGGACAGGTTAACGATGGGCGTTTGCTGCAGTCGGGACGCAATGTTGACCTTCTGCATCAGTTTCCCCACCGCTTCGCGAATCTTATGCTTTCGCAGCATGCCGAAACTTTCGAAACGTTCCAGCGTTGAAACGGAAATATTGTCTTCCACGCTTCGAACCGGAAAAATGCTCTGCACCTTGCGGTCTTCGGGCAAATATGCGACACCATGTTGGATCGCCATCTTAGGAGATTGGAATGCGACGTTTCTGCCTTTAAGACTCACTTCCCCAGAGAATCGCTTATCTGCACCGATAACACACCTGGCGATTTCCGTCCTGCCCGCACCGACCAAGCCAGACACGCCAACGACTTCACCCGCACGAACCTGCAACGACACGGATGGAGAATCCTGAGACAGACGAAGATCACGGACGTCGAGAACGACTTCTCCAGCGGAGCGCTCGTCGTGATCGTAGAGCTTCTCCACCTTGCGTCCCACCATCTTCGCCACGATCTCGCTCTGATCAACGTCGGCGATGGCAGACGTTGCCACGGTATGACCATCTCGAAGCACTGTGACACGGTCAGCCAGACGCCACACCTCCTCCATACGGTGGGAGATGTAAATCAGCCCTGTGCCTTCGCCACGCAGTTTCTCCACGATGTCGAACAGGCGCTCGGACTCGCCTCGAGACAGAGAAGCCGTTGGTTCATCCAGGATGAGGATCTTTGCCCGACTCGCTACAGCCTTGGCAATCTCCACCATTTGCTGTTCGCCAGTACCCAGCTCACCAAGAGGGACATCAGGATTAATGTCTGTACCGATGACGCTGAGCTTGCGAAGAGCATCCTCACGCATCTGTTTCTTGTCGACAAGCCCTGACCTGCCCTTGGGCTCGTTGCCCAAGGCAAGATTTTGCGCGACCGTCATAGTAGGAACCACGTTGAGTTCCTGATGGATAATTGCGATGCCAAGTTCAGAGGCTTGGCGGGGAGACGAGATATCAACATCATTCCCATTGACCACGATCTTCCCAGAGTCTCGCATGAGGTTGCCGGAAAGGATGTTCATAAGCGTGGATTTCCCCGCTCCGTTTTCTCCCATCAAGGCCAAAACTTCATGACCATAAAGGTTTAGGTTAATGCCATCGAGCACAGTGACACCAGAGAAACTCTTGGAAATGTCCTCCAGGCGCAAAATGGGTGCGCGATCCTGGTTCATGCTCACCACCCCTTGTATTCATTCACATTCTCGCGGGTGATCATCTCGCTAGGGATAAGAATGGTGGTCTCCTCCGGAGTCTCGCCATCCACCACTTGCTGTGCGAACTTGATGGCCTGACGAACCATCTCCGCAGGATTCTGCGTGGACATGCCCACGAACGGAGAACCAGCGCGCTTAAGTTCATCGACCCCTTCGGGGCTACCGTCCACACCAGTCACGATGATCTGATCGCTCCTACCAGCTTGTTCAACCGCCAGCGCAGCGCCCAAGGCGGACGGATCATTCATACCAAAGATGCCCTGCACGTCTTTGTTGGCCGTCAGCATATCTGTGGTCACAGAAAGACCTGTGGCTCGATCGTTCTTGGAAGCCTGCTGCCCAACCACCTTGATATCAGGATACTTCTCAATCGCCATCTTACATCCCTTAATTCGATCCGTAATGGTCTGGATAGGGGTGCCATCGACGATGAGGATATTGCCCTTGCCACCCAATTGATTGGCAAGGTATTCGCAGGAAAGCTCGCCAGCCTGGACACCATCCGTCATCACGATTGCGTCGGCACCCTTCGCCGGCGTATCAACAGCAACAACAATGATACCCGCGGCACGAGCACGCTCGATGGCCGGCTTCAGACCGCTCTCATCGACGGCGGAGACGATGATCAGGTCCACACCCTGCTCAATGAACGCCGAGATCTGGTTATCCTGAGTAGTCAGATCAAGCTGAGCATCCTGAACGTTCAGCGTAGCGCCAATCTTCTTCGCCTGAACTTTCGCCTCCCTATCCATGGCAGAGAAGAACGGATTGGACATATCCTGCACCATCAGGCCAATGCTCTTGATCTCCGTTGGCTTCGATGTCTCCCCGACCGCATTGTCGCCGTTGCTTACCGCGCTACAGCCGGACAACATCATTGAAGCCGCAAGCAAGGAACAAACAACAGGCATCATAAACGTTTTTTTCATGGTTTTCCTTTTCAACAAGACATGCGTCAACGCATCATCGCGTTAGGCACCCGCATGATTCTCTGACTTTCAGAGAAGATTTAATCATTCTGCGAACAGGCTTTGGCATCATCGTCGGTCCGTCTCCCTCACTCGCCTCCTTTCCCTCTTCAATCTGCTCCAACAGAAAGTTGGCTGCATTCACTCCAATTAAATGGCTGTTCTCCGCAACGAGAGTTATTCTCGGCGAAAGAAGATCTGACCAGGCAAAATCGTCGAAAGTCACCAATCCCACGTCAACTGGGATCCTTACCCCTCGCGTTTGAAACGCCGACATGACTCCGAGCAATATGGGATTGTTGCCAGCGATGACGACATCCGGCTCATAGCCCTGCGTGTCCATGAAGTTAAGCATGGTGGCACATGCATCTTTCTCATTGTTGCCGCATTCGATCACGCGAATCTCAGCTCCGGATTTCGTTGCGGCCGAAACCAAACTGCGTTCACGTGCATAACGGCTATTCCATATATCCGGATATATCGCAAGCAACCATTTACGGAACCCATGCTCGTTCAAATGGGCACCAAGTTGTTCTGCCGCATCAACGTTATCTGTCGTCACATAGGAGAAGCCATCACCTGAGTCTTCCTGAAGCACCCCCTCAACCTCAGGGGTTGAATCTACGAAAATCGTCGGTACCCCCCACCCTCTCAGCATTCTTCTACTGCGATCACTCAATCCTAGCGTTGAGATGATGCCGCCAGGACGGTTCTCGGCCACTCGTCGCAAAAGCGACGTCTCATTGTCTTCCTCATAGCGTCCATTAACAGCCAAGTCGGCGATGAAGAGACTTTCTTCTCTGCCTTGCAGGACGCTTTCTATACCGCTGATCAGATCGAGATAGTAGGAGTTTGACATACCCGCGGTCAGCAACGTAATCGAACGGTTGCGCCCCGTACGCAAATCTTGCGCCTTGCTGTTGGGGACATACCCCATTTCATCGGCAACCTTAAGTATCCTGGATCGAGTTTCTTGTGCGACTCCGCTTTTCCCGTTGAGCGCTCTGGAGATGACGTACACAGACAACCCCGTACGCTTCGAGATGTCAGTTATGGTTACAGCGTTCCTATTCATCATTGAATCCTAAACGTTTATTTTTTGTGATACATATATCATATCGAAAAAAAATGCGACACGCCGTGATATGGACTGATTTTGTTCCGTGTTTCCCCTAACTCGATGGGAGATGATGGAACCATAGCAAAGGGCACGAGATACACGCCGGAGTTCAGGGTGAAGGCCGTCAGACTGCTGACGGAATCACGCTCTTCGTATTCGCCGGAGACGAAGGCGAAGAGCGCAGGTGACGAAAGACCTGGGCGTGGCCCCGGAGACGCTGCGCCGTTGGTGCAACCAGGCGGACGCGACGGTCACGGCGGAGACGAGGCAATCGGCGCAGGAAGCGATGTCCGAGCTCAGGAAACCGCGCCGGGAGGTCGCCGAGTTGCGCCGGGCGAACGAGATATTGACGACGGCGTCGGCTTTTTTCGAGGCCAGGCTCGACCCGACACACCCCTGATGGTCGCCTACGTCGACGAACACAAGGGGCGCTTCGAGGTCGGGCCGATCTGCAGGGTCCTGTCGGAATCATTGGACTGCGGTTTCATCACGCCGCGCGGCTGCCGCATGTTCAAAAACAGGCCCGTGAGCCGCATGGCCGCGCGCCACGAGGACTACCTGGACGCGGTCGCCGAGGAACTCAACAACTGGCCCCGCAAAACCCTCGGATACATGAAACCCAGCGAGAAAAACATCGAATTACTCGACAGCACCAACTAACCTAAAACCAACAAAACAACACAGGCGTTGCAACCACCATTAGAATCCGCCAGGTATTCGATCTCAAGGTGCTTTCGGAAGGCAACGTGCTGTACGTGAACCTGTTCGGACTGAAGGTGAGCGTTGCTCTGTCCAAGGCTGATGGTGAATACTTAAAGACACGTATGCGTATCAGGTCGATAAGATCACTACCGTTCTGCCGACCGATACCAAACAACTGGCAATTGAGCCCGGCAAGGATTTGGTCACGCTCATCACTTGTACGCCGTATGCGGTCAATACGCATCGGCTGCTGGTGCGTGGCCATCGCATCCCATACGCGCCGCAGCAGCAGGATGACGCCAAATCCACGTTCCACGTGGACATTCCGCTGCAGTACTTGTTGCCGTCTCTTGCACTGATTGCCTTGCTCATCGCATGGCATTTATGGCAGCGTCATGAGCGGCGACGCCGGCAGAGTGGGAGCGCCAAGGTCGCATCTGGTGATTCTGACTCTGCGGATATCGAGCCGGACGGTGACTTGCCTCCTCAGCCAGACAGTACAAATAACCAATCACATTCATCATGGCGGAAAGGACCGGGCAGACATGTTAGACCTGCATAGCGGAAGCGAGTATGGTGCGGCGCGCATTGCTGCCATGATTGCCGCCGCCGTTACTATCGTCCTCACTGTTCTTGCAGCCTTCGGCTCTATGGTGCCGTATGCGCAAGCTGATTCTTTCGGCGCTCTCACCATCAATGCCGTATGGGGCCGAGACACGGCTTCGCCCAAATTGCTTGCCGGCGATACCTATTCCATCGTGCGCGTCGCCACCGTCACAACGAACAATGATGGTAGCGTCTCCTCATATAAAACCGTCGGCGATTTTTCCGGCCTCACTGCCGATTGGGAACGCCTGACATCAAGTGAATATCACGATGCTGCCAAGAAGCTCGCTACGCACGCGGCGAAAAACAAGCTGTACCAGCATTCCGGCACCACTAACGTAGCTGGTCAGCTCACTTTCCAGAATCTGCCTCTCGGCCTATATCTGGTCTCCCGCACGAGCTCGGCGAAAGCCAACAAAGCATACGACTGTGATCCGTTCCTCATCTCGATTCCTGGCAGTGGAGACACATCCGCTGATCTCAACATCACAGTAGAGCCGAAATTTAGCACTGGAACTCCTGTTGTCCCGCCCGAAAATAACCCGAGCGAGGAGCCGGGCAATCCTGGCCTTATCGGTCGTACGGGTGCCGCCGTAGGCAGCATTGCCGCGGCAGCGGGGCTCATGTTACTTGTTGCGTTCATTTTGTTCAGATTGCGCATGAGGCGCCGCATACGGGACGTCAATTCGGCCGGCAAATCCCATACAGATGATTTATTCGTATGCGAGAATAACGCGCCGAAGTCGCCGCTACTCGCTGCACTTCCCAAGCACCACGTAAAATCGAACACATGGAGTTGAACGATTTGCCTCAGATGGATCCGCGCGCGCTGAAGGCCACGTCCGTCAAAGCCGAAGACGAACATGCCAGTTCAGCTGAGCCGCAAGCATTGAAGATCACCGCCGCCAGCTCGAACCCGAAGATGTTCACGCTGCCCTGGCATAAGCCCCTGGCCACCTGGCCCGAGGACCTGCTGGCCAACCTGCCGCGAGGCATCTCCCGCCACGTGGTGCGTTTTGTGCACGTGGGCGACGAGGTGTACGCCATGAAAGAGATCACCCGTCAGGTGGCCGAGCGCGAGTATGAGATTCTGCGCCGACTGCAGAAGCTCGAGTTGCCGACCGTCACCCCGATTGCCGTGGTCACCGGTCGTCATGACCGCAACGGTGAACCGCTGGAAGCGATTCTGGTCACCCGTCACCTGAAGTTCTCACTGCCGTACCGCGCGCTGTTCGCCCGCAATCTCCAGCCGGATACTGCCGAGCGTTTGATCGACGCCCTTGCCGTGCTGCTGGTTCGCCTGCACTTGGCCGGCTTCTACTGGGGCGATGTGTCGCTGTCGAACGTCCTGTTCCTGCGTGATGCCGACGCGTTTTCCGCCTTCCTGGTGGACGCCGAAACCGGTGATTTGCAGGTGCAGCTTACCGATGGCCAGCGTGAATACGATATCGACCTGGCCCGCACCAACATCATCGGTGAATTGATGGATTTGGCTTCTGGCCGTCTGCTGCCGAGCGACGTGGACGAGATCGAGGTGGGCAACCGTCTGGTCGACCGCTACCACTCGTTGTGGAGCGCCCTGACCGACACCGACAAGTTCGGCCCGGATGAGATGTGGAAGATCGAGCAGCGCGTCAACAAGCTCAACGACCTGGGCTTCGACGTGGACGAGCTGGAGATGAAGACCGCCGAGGACGGCAAGCGCGTGCTGGTCCGCCCGCGTGTGGTGGATGCCGGTTACGCCAACCGCAAGCTGTTGCGTCTCACTGGTTTGGACGTGCAGGAGAACCAGGCACGCCGCCTGCTCAACGATCTCGATGCCTACCGCGCCTCCACATGGCGTGACGGCGAGGAGCTCGAAATCGTGGCCACCGATTGGATGCGCGAAGTGTACGAGCCAACGGTTCGCATGATTCCGCGTGAGTACCGTTCGCAGATCGAGCCGGCGCAGTTCTTCCACGAGGTGCTTGACCATCGTTGGTTCTTGGCGGAGAAGGCCGGCCACGACGTGCCGATGGGCGAGGCTGTGACCAGCTATATCGAAAACGTCTTGCCGAACTATAAGCTCGATTCCAAGGCGCTTGCCGAACTCAACGAAGAAGCCGATTCCGGTGTCATCGATGATGAGACCACTTACGGCGGCCTGGACGACGACGGCTACAACCCCGACGACGATCCTGACGCGGCGGTGTGGAGCCATTAAGCGGATTTATATATTCGACCCTGTGAACCGCGCCCCGATTGTTGGACTGAAGTAATTCAGATTCGATGATCGGAGGTGCGGTTTCTTATGTGTGTGGATCGCGTGTGCCGTTGACCGTGGGTCGTCTATAATTATTAATTGTTAGGGTAATTAACAATAAGCAGAAAGACGAACCAATGTCTCGCAACGAAGCAACAGACAACACCGTCAGCAGCCTGAACGACGTGTATGCCAGCATCGACGTACTGGTCGATTATGCCGGCAAGCATCTTAACCTTGACCCGCGCGATGCGGATTGGACCCGTAATCGCATTTTTGAACTGTTTGAGCTGGATTCGTACCGCCCGACCGGAGAGACTACAGACGACACCGCGCCGGACGAACTGTTGAGCCGCTTCCGCGAATCATGCGTTGCCGCTGGCCTATTCGAGCCTGAAGAAGGGCCGCGATACGCCGATGTGGTGATGGGTCTGCTGTCCGCCAGCCCGTCCGCTGTACAGGATCGGTTCGTGGCCGTTGAACAATCCAACGATGGTATGGAGGCCATGCGCTGGTTCTACGACTACAGCGTGGCCAACAACTACGTCAAGAAAGCCGTACTCGACAAAAATCCGCGCTTTGATTCGCATGGCGTCACCGTGACCATCAATCTCGCCAAGCCGGAATTCAAGAACATGAAGAAGGCTGCAGCCGGCAATAGCGTGGCGGGTGGCTACCCTTCCTGCACGATATGCCATGAGAACGAAGGTTTCGCGGGCCGTGACAAGCGTACGCTGCGCACAGTGCCGGTCACGCTGGGCGGCGAACCGTGGTTCTGGCAGTTCTCTCCATACGGCTACTTCCACCAGCATGGCATTTGCGTCAACACCGAGCACACGCCTATGCACGTTGACCGCGATACCTTCGGCCATCTGCTGGACTTCGTTGACCGATTCCCCAGCTACTTCCTGGGCTGCAACGCCGCTCTGCCGCGTATCGGCGGATCGGTGCTGGCTCATGATCACTATCAGGGCGGCGGCGAGCATCTGCCCATGCACAAGGCGGCCGCTTGGGCCACATTCCACATGAACGGCTATCCAGATGCCGTGGTTGAGATCCTCGACTGGCCGGGTACCGCCGTACGTGTGGTGTCTCGCAATCGCGATGCCATCGTGGAAATCAGCGATATGATTCGACTCGCTTGGCAGCAGTTTGACGATAGTGCAGCGAACATCGCCAGCCATGACGCGGATGGTAATCGTCAATCCGCCGTATCTCCAAGTGCCATCATTACGGATCGCGGGTACGAGATGAGCTTGATTTTCCGCAACAATGCCGTCAGCAGCGAATACCCCGAGGGAGTGTTCCACGCGCATCCCGAATTCTGGCCGATCAAGCAGGAGCCTATTGGCCTCATCGAAGCGCAGGGTCTGTTCATTCTGCCCGGACGTTTGGTCGATCAACTTGCCCAGCTTGAGAACGCCTTGGCCGAGGGCCAGCCGTTACCCGCATCGGTGAGTGAGTTCACGCTGGAATGGGACGAGCTGACCGCCGCACTGAACGGCAATCGTGACCGAGCGGCCATTCATCAAGCCGTTCATGAAGAACTTGGCAGCGTGTGCGAGCGTATTCTCGGCAATACCGCCGTGTTCAAAACCAAGGAGCAGACGGTCGCGTTCCTCGCTGAACTTGGGCTTACCCGGCAGTAATCGGCCCCGCGCTGATAAACCGCAGCACTATTTTCCGATGTTTGAGGAGAGGTAATGACTGATTTCGTGTTTCGCAACATCGACAATTCCGCAGGTTCCGCCACCATCAGCGACCGCGGCGCGCATCTGCTGCGCTGGCGGCCGCTGAGCCAGGCCACGGATGTGGTGTTTGCACCTTCTTCGGTGGTGGTTGCTGAAGGTAGGCCGCTGGGCGGCGGTGTTCCGGTGATATTCCCGTGGTTTGGGCCCGGCTTTGCCGACGGCCATGGTCTTGGCAAAAAGCCGAATCATGGATTCGTTCGTACCAGACAGTGGCATCTCGATGCTGAGTCCTTCAGCAATAGCTATGCGCATTACAGCCTGACCGAGGCTGATGTGCCTTCCGATATGCTGCCTTGGTTCGAGGGGGATGCCGTGCCCAGTTTCCGTGCTGATTATGAGGTGCACGTTGCCGATACCCTTACCATGACGCTTACAGTGACCAACACTGGAGCCACGCCGTTCTCCTATGAAGCCGCACTGCATACGTATTTCCACGTCAGCGATGTCTCGCAGATTCGCCTCACCGGTCTTGAGCACGCACATTATGAGGATGCGACCAATGGTTTTGCGCCGTGTGAGCAGCCGGACGAGGCCGTGACGTTCGATGGCCCGGTGGATCGTGTATATGCCTCGACTGCCGCAGTGGAACTGCATGACGAAGGTTTTGGTCGCACGATTCATGTTGCCAAGTCCGGCTCTGCGCAAACCGTGGTGTGGAACCCCGCCGAACCGTACGGCGTGCTGGTCAATGATTCCGTCAACGAGGAATGGCGTCACTTCGTATGCTGCGAGGCCGCCGCCTGCCGCGAACACGCGGTAAGACTTGAACCCGGCGAGTCCCATGCGCTCACCCAAACGCTCTCTGCGGCATAAACGAAAAGAGGTCCGCCATCGCTGGCGGACCTCTTTGTTTGGCTGCTTAGCTTACTGAGCCGATTCAGCGCCCTCGCGACGGGCGCGGGACACGGCGTACAGGCTGATGCCCGCGGCCACCGAAGCGTTCAGCGATTCCACGGACGAGCTGATCGGAATGCCGGCAATCGCGTCGCAGGATTCGCGCACCAATCGGCTCAGGCCACTGCCTTCCGATCCCAGCACCACCACGAGCGGATCGGTTTCAAAACCGGTTTCGCCCACGAGCTTGTCGCCACCGCCGTCCAGGCCGACTACGTAGTAGCCGCGCTCCTTCAGGCCTTCGATCGCCTTGGTCAGGTTCACCACGCGAGCCACCGGCATGTGGGCCGCTGCGCCAGCGGATACCTTCCATGCTGCGGCGTTCACCGAAGCGGAACGACGCTCGGGCAGAATCACGCCGTTGGCACCGAATGCGGCTGCCGAACGAATCACGGCACCCAGGTTCTGCGGGTCGGTCACGCCGTCCAGCGCAATGAACAGCGGGCGGGCCGCGATGCGTGCGGCGGCCGAATTCGCAGCCTCCATGGCCTTGGCCTTCTTCTCGGCACGGTCGGCCAATTCCCTCAGAGAGGAGTACTGGAACGGATCGACCTTCAGAATCACGCCCTGATGGTTGCCGGAGCGGGCGATACGATCCATCTCCAGACGATCGGCCTCCAGCATGTGCAGTCCGTTCATGCCGGCGATCTTCACGATTTCGCGGGTGCGGTCGTCATGCTCGATGCGCGACATGATGTACAGCGTGGAAGAAGGTACGCCCACGCGCAGTGCCTCCAGCACGGAATTGCGGCCGTACACCAGATCCGAGGTGTCCGCCG
>OAVP01000623.1_pt1 | contig 18296 bp, 17 predicted proteins | sample 1495311 | NCBI WGS metagenome assembly OAVP01 (sample SAMEA2580102, study PRJEB22360) | human gut metagenome | biome: human gut; feature: human-associated habitat; material: faeces | place: Denmark | collected 2008/2010
AGCTGTTCTTTCGTCAAATTAGACTCCAAATAAACTTTCGTTCGTCCAAAGGATTCACGAATTTCATGGACCTTTCCGTTTAAGACAGTTTGACCATCCCTTAGCATAATCAAGTGGTCACAGATTTTTTCTACGTTATCCATATTATGACTGGAGAAGATGACACAAGAGCCATTTTTTTTCAGTTCAATGATCCCGTTTTTCAACAGTTCCGCGTTGACTGGGTCTAAGCCACTAAACGGTTCATCTAGAATCACTAATTTTGGTTCATGGATCAACGTTGAAATTAGCTGAACTTTTTGCTGATTTCCTTTTGATAAAGATTTGACTTTATCAGTTTTCTTGCCTTTGACTTTAAACTTGTCCATCCAATAGTCGATTTTGGGTACGATGTCTTCTTTCTTTTTACCACGTAAACGCGCGAAGTAGATCAATTGATCTTCAATCGTGACTTTTGGATACAAGCCGCGTTCTTCTGGCAGATAGCCAATAAGATTGTATTCTTTTTCACTAATTTTGTGACCATCCCATAATACTTCTCCTTGATCGGCTTTCAAAAAATCCAAGATCAATCGGAATGTCGTCGTTTTTCCTGCTCCGTTTTGACCAATTAATCCCATAATCTGACCATCATTGATGGTAAAAGACAATTGATCGACTGCTGTATAATCCCCAAATGTTTTTACTAGCTGTTTTGCTTCTAACACATGCTCACCTTCCCTGTCTAATAAAATATGTCACTAAAGAAAAAACCGATAATGGCACCAACGATTGCTCCTGCAACCATCAAGATGATAGAGTCGCGGATCACCCGTTGGCGTTTCGCCAGTTTCTCTGGTTCATTGTAATAACTTGCTCGATTTTTGTATAAAAATTTCATCAAAATCGTGGTCAATCCTACCCCTATCGGAATAAATACTAGCCCAGTAATCAATCCTAGCCCAAAGGACCAAAAGGGATTTGTACGAATATTGAAATAACGAATGGAAAAATAAATCACTGCTAAAATTGCTAAACTGACCACTGAAAACAGAATCGATTTTTTCATCAAATAGCGCGTCTCATTATCGATTCGTTCTTGATAGCTTTCTTGATCGCTGAAAATCGCTGGTGTATCCGGAGATGCTTTAAAATAAAAATACCGATCTTTATAATTGCTGATATAGGTCCAGCCCCCAGCTTGATACATCGCTAGGTAATCAACGATCTCAGAAGGATCTCCTTCGAAAAAGTCCACTGCATATTTGGTCGTTTCCGATTTTCCTTTGATAAACTTCAAAAACCCTAACCGATTCATCTTCACAAAATGCCAGCCCATTGACGCTTGTTTTTGTAAACGAACCATTTCCTTTTCCGGATAATAGGCGACTCCAAGAGAAAGAAGATATTTCTTATTGATGCCCATCTTGTTCCCCTCCTAACGCTTCGAAGACCTGTTCTCCGATTTGATAAAATAGTTTGCGTCGCTGAATATCTTTCTCCAGAACCTGTCTTCCTTCTGGTGTAATCTGATAGATTTTTTTTCGATCGACGCTTTCTTCTAAATCGATCCACCCCTTTTTCGTCAGCTTTTTCAAAATCGTATACATCGTCGCGGGGCCAATCTCAAATGTTCCTTGGCTTAGCTCATGGATTTGTTTCATAATGACATACCCATGTTTTGGCTTTAAAAGCGCTAATAAAATCAAATAGGTTGAATCTGTCAATGCCTCATCCATTTGATTCCTCCATCCCACTAACTATATCACTTAATGATATATTATCGAATGATATAGCCAGCGTCAATCTTTTTTTTTGGGAAAATAAAAGCCGTCTCCGTTGACGGAAACGACTTTTGATCATTAATTAGCAATTTTGACAGGCGTATTATAAGGCATGTTATAGTAAAACCATTTGGCATCCGGCACTGCTAATCGAATACAGCCATGAGAAGCCCGAGTGCCTAATTTTCGTCCTTCAACGGAACTAAAAGCATTGGTGGACCAAGCGATACTCGTTGGGATCGTATGGAATAAATAGACCCCATGGTCTTTAAAGGAACGGTAGTAGGCGGCTCCTGAAAAAGCTAAGCCTTTTTCTGCTTGGATGCGAAAATTCCCTAAAGGTGTTGGTGTATTGAAGGCACCGGTCGAGCAAAGCATCGTATAAATCACTTTATTCCCTGATTTGATATAAACCCGCTGTTTGCTGATGGATACTTCAATATTTAAGTTTTGAACGTTTAATGAAGGATATTTTCCTCCAGTAGTATACATCCAAAAGTTACTATTTACATTTGTGGTTTGATTTTCCTTGACCCAACCGATTCGACCGGCTGGCGAAACGAGATACAGGTAGTTGCCATCACTCGTTTTTGCTAGTTTGGTCGCTTGTGCCATATACCCTTTGTAGGCACTCTTTTTCCCAAGTTTCGTACTATTTGGATCAGCATTTTCAAAGAAATTGCCATCCCCATTCTTGACGACCACGTAGCGGCTAATGTTGCTTTGAGAGGTGATCGTATGGGCATTAGTCACCCCACTTGCATTGATGTAACCCAGCCACTTGTTATTGAGATAAAGTGAATAGTAGGTGGAGCCGTTGAAATGTTGATATTTCCCAGTAACTTGAATATTCTTGTTCATATAATCAGCGCTGCTGCCTTTTTTCTTCGCAAAAGCTAAATCTTGCCATAAGGTATAATTCTTACTTTTTAGGCGGACTGTGCGTTTTTTACTTTGCCAAGTACCGCCTTGATTGTTGGCAACCGTTGCTGCATCGGCATTTAAGTAGCCGATCCATTTTCCGTTAGCATCATAAAGGGACAAGTAGACACCGCCATTGACATGGTTATATCTTCCTTTTGCAAGATAGGTTTTTCCCGCTAATTTCGTTGTAGTATTTTTCTTACTCGACCAACGGAAATTCCCCCAAATCGTGTAATTTTTCTTGGTCAATGTCACATATTTTCCGTAGGATTGATAGGCACCTTGTGCATCCGTCGTTAACTTAACACCCGAGGCATTGATATAGCCTAGCCATTTATTGTTATTTGTATAAAGGGAATAGTACGTCGACCCATTCAAGTGACGATATTTCCCAGTAACTTTGACTGTTTTGCCATTTAAAGCGGCTGTCGTTCCTTTCTTCGCTGTCCAATTAAAATTTTGCCATAGCGTATAATTCCCGCTGATGATCGTGGCATATTTTGATTCAGACTGCCATGCACCCCCAGGAGTTGTCGCTAACTTAACGCCGGTAGCTTTTATCCAACCGATGAGAACATTTTTATTTGAATACAATGCGTAATAGACTACGTTATTATTCGTCGTGAATATTTCTTTGATTTCAAAGGTTTGACCATTAATGCTTGAAGAGGTGCTCGTTTTTTTATCTAAAAACACATCTTGCCAAAGCGGTTCTTTCGCACTTGTGATGGTTGCATATTTCTTCTCGGTTTTGAAGGTTCCGCCGGCAACTTTCACTGCTGCTTCTGCTACGACACCGATAACCTTTTGATCGTCGCGAATTTCAAGATAGGTCTGCTTATCGGTATCTTGATACCGTTTGACACTACGGTATACCTTGCCTGCTAATTCATCGATCGTTCCTTGTTCGATCAATTGATCCTTCTCAAAACGGTAAAGGATTTTTTGTGTTTCTAGATCCGTTGCTACGACCGGATTAACTTTTACATATTGGTTATTATCTTCTACTTTCTTAATATCAATGTTCCCAAGTTCTGGTTCTTCCGAAGTTTCTTCCGTCGATTGAGTAGATGAATCTTGGGTGATCTCGGTCTGACTGATCTCAGTCGTAGCCGTGCTAGTACTTGACGTTGTTTCTGATGAAGAGGTAGACGTTGATGAGGACTCTGTTGCCGTACTTGACTCTATACTCTCAGTGCTGGCCTCTTGAGATGATGCTGCGCTTTCTTCTGAGAAACTTTCTGACGTCGTCTCTTGCGCAGCGAAAGAAGCTGTTGTCGAATCCCCTTCATTTGCTGCATAGACTTGTGTGATCGTTCCTACGATGGGTGCAACCAGTACCCCAACAATCGCAACGCCTTGAAACAACCCGCGTTTCAACTTTTTCATTTTTATTCCCCCTTTAATCCTATTTTGGTATCACTTTCTTACTATTATAAACGAGATATTTTTTAGTGCCACTCCCCACTTTAAGTATACCACTGCCGAAAGAAATATCTAAAAAAAACCTCCCAAAAACAAAAAAGCAATAGCCTCTTTCGGCTATTGCTTCAAAAACACTTCTTCTATTACATATGTTCCGCAACTAAAGCTTTCAATTGATCTTTTGTATGCACCCCAATTGCTTTATCAACGACTTGACCGTCTTTTTTCAACAACAAAGTAGGAATAGACATGATCCCGAATGAAGCAGGTGTTTCAGGATTTTCATCCACATCCATTTTCACGATCTTCAATTCGTCTTCCTCATATTCATTCGCTAATTGTTCCAAGATCGGTGCTTGCATACGACAAGGGCCACACCAAGTTGCCCAAAAATCAATAAGGACTAAGCCTTTATCGGTTTCTTCTGAAAAAGTTTTATCGGTTATTTCTTTTGCCATCGTACTTCCCCTCCATTTTTAAAACTAAAAAAAGTATACCACGTATCGGAAGTTTTTTAAAATCGTCTGCTTACAAAAGGTAAGGGTTCTTAACGTTTAGTTAAACTTCACAATGGTCGCTCCATTGCCCCCTTGGTTTGCTGGCGCAAATTCAAAACTTTTCACCGAGCGATGATTTTTTAGGTAGTCAGTGATCCCTTGACGCAATGCGCCAGTTCCTTTACCGTGAACGATCGTCACCTGCGGATAGCCTGCCAAAATTGCTGCATCCAAATACTGATCCACTTCATTGAGGGCTTCTTCGTACCGCTTGCCGCGTAAATCCAACTGATTGACCACTGGACTGCTGTCAGCAGAACGAATCGTATTAACGATACGCTGTGTAGGCTCCTTCACTGGCGCTGCTGGTTGGAGATCTGTTTCTGGCAAATTCATTTTCAGAATGCCGATTTGGACTTGCCACTGATTTTTACCGGCTTTTTTCAACAGTACCCCACGCTGCCCATAAGAAGTTACGAGTACCTCGTCTCCTTCTTTCAGCGTCTTGGCTGCTTTGGCTTTTTGCAGAACCTTGTTTTTTTGCAGATGTTCTTCTTGCTGCAGTCCTGATAGCTTGGTGCGCGCGTCGATCAGTTCGTGTTCTTTGACCTTCGTTTGACCGCCGGCTAACTGCATTTTACGAATATCGGCAATGATTTTTTCAGATTCCTCTTTAGCCTCTTCTACGATTTGATTGGCTTTTTGACGGGCTTTTGTCAATTCTTTTTCGCGTTCTTCAAAGAAATAACTGTAAGCTGCTTCTAATTCTTGGTGCAAGCGGGCTGCTTCTTTTACATGATGACGAACTTCCAGATACTCGGTTTCCGTCATTTTTCTTCGATTTTCTAAATCAGCGATCATTTCATTCAGGTCTTGGCTTTCTCCGTCCATGATCTCTTTGGCTTGATCAATGATCGTCTCTGGCAAGCCAAGTCTTTTCGAAATCTCAAACGCATTGCTTCGTCCCGGAACCCCGATCAACAAGCGATAGGTCGGACTTAAGGTATCGACATCAAACTCCATAGAGGCGTTGATCGTATTGGATCGGTTATAGCCATAAACTTTCAATTCTGGATAATGGGTCGTCGCCATGACATAAGCCGACTTAGCCCCGAGTTCGTCCAAAATCGCAATTGCTAGTGCTGCCCCTTCTTGGGGATCGGTCCCAGCACCTAGTTCATCAAAAAGCACCAGACTTGTTTCGTCGACTTTTTTCAACACATCAACGATCGTTGTCATATGTGAAGAAAAGGTCGATAGACTTTGCTCAATGGATTGTTCATCACCAATGTCCGCAAAAATCTCATTGAAGATCCCCATTTGGCTTTCTTCTTCTGCCAAGATTGGTAAGCCGGCTTGGCCCATGATCTGCAATAGCCCTAATGTTTTTAAGGTGATGGTTTTCCCGCCGGTATTCGGCCCAGTAATGACAACAGCTTGATAGTCTTTTCCAATCGTAATATCGTTAGGAACGACTTTTTCTTGATCGATCAATGGATGACGTGCTTGTTTAAAAAAGACATGGTTATCTTGATTGATCGCTGGTACGATTGCCTTCATCTCTTTCCCAAAACGAGCCTTGGCATTCATGAAATCCATGATTCCGATCACATATGCATTATGGAGGATCTCTCTTTGGTACGGAGCTAACTCTGCTGATAATTCCGCCAAAATACGAGTGATTTCGTCCCGTTCCGCAATTTGATGCTGACGCAAGCGGTTATTTTGTTCCACTACTTGTTTCGGTTCGATAAACAAGGTTTGACCAGATGAACTTTGGTCGTGAACCACGCCGCCGAAAACACCTCGGTATTCTTGTTTGACTGGAATCACATAACGCTCATTTCGCATGGTTACGATCGTATCACTTAGATACTTTGCATTGCCACCTCGGACGATGCCATCCAATGTCTCACGGATCGTCCGTTCTGCTCGTCGGATCGATTGACGAATTCCCCGAAGTGCTGGAGAGGCATCGTCTGTGACTCGGCCATCCTCATCGATAGCTTCTTTCAAGCGACGATTCAAGGTTGGTAAAGAAACCAACTGTTCTTCCCAGTGATACAAGCGGGAAAATTCAATCTCACTTTCAGACAAATCAGCAAAAAAGCGTTTCAATTCCTGCGTAGTTGATAAGACGCGGGCAACTTGTGCCAATTCAACGCCGTTTAAATCTGCGCCGATTTCGATCCGTTTCATTTGGGGACGAATATTCTCAATTTTTGGTACAGGGATTCCGCCTCTTAAACGCTGGATCTTGATCGCGTCTTCTGTTTCTGCTAGCCAAGAGGAAATGACTTGCGCATCACTTGATGGCACAAGCTTTGCTAAGGCTTCTTTTCCTTGGGCTGTTACGATATACTGACCGATTTGACTCTTTACTTGTTCAAATCCTAAAACATCAAGGATCTTAGTATTCATTCTTTTCTCACCTGCTTTGTTTTAACTTTTTGTTCCTAAGAAAAAGGCAGAATGGCTCTGCAACCATCTGCCTGCTTTTTACCCAATCACATCTGTGATCCACAATCGATAGAAGTAATCTGAGAGAATCGGTGACCGATCAACGATGAAATTCGCAGTTCCGCTCGTTTCAAACAGATTTTGAATCGTGGCAAACGGGATCATTGAGAGAATCATGAAAAACATATACAAATTGATATACATCAAGATGACATTCAAAACACCCGCAACTGCCCAGTCATAGCCGCCTAAAAAACGTAGGCGTTTGTAACGCAAACTGTCTGCAAAAATCACTAATAGTTTGGTGATCAGCCAACCAGCAAAGAGCACCATCACAAAAGCGATGGCTGCATAATAGGCTTTGTCTAAATCTAAAGCCAGTTCCATATCGTAGTATTTTAACTTTGAGTCCGCCGTTACTGACATATAAGGAACATAGAGCTCAATTTTCTTCGCAATTTCTTGGTAATTTGCAACTGCAAAGAAAAAAGAGAGCAAATAGCCCAAAACTGAGACCAATTGTAAACTGGTTCCGCGCCGTGCGCCGCCGTAAAAGGCTGCCAACAACAAAACCAAGACAAATAATCCAATCATTTAGGTATCCTTTCTACGCCGCACTACCCATGGGCTGTCTTTTCTTGAATTTTTCGTTTCCTTTGTTCATTTAAGATCTGTTGTGCTTCCACATGATTATGGATCTCCACATCACTGCGACCTGTCTCATCGAGAACTTTCCGTGCTTCGGATTCGATTGCTTCGATCCGCTTGATGCGATTCTCAAGCTCCGTTGCTTTAATGGCTTGTCCCCGCAACTCGTCCACTTTTTTTTGTAGGACCAAAAGCTGTTCTTGTTTTTTCAGCTGGTCGGAAACAGCGTTGATCGCTAATAAGATCGACGCTTGTTCTTGATCGGTTTGTGGCGATAATTGCATGATCTCAAGCAGTTGGTCATTGACCAATCTTGTCACCATATCCATGTGTTCTTTGCTTTCGCGTCCAATAATCGTGTAACTTTGATTCGCGATAACTGCTTTATAGCGTTTCTTTTGCTCCGTCATAGGAATATTTCCTCCCATTGCTTACATTCTGCTCTATTCTATCACTTATTGAACATGTGTCGCAAACTCTTAACTATTATACGTGATTTTCTTATGAATTTCCATGCCAATCGTTTGTTTGCTGATCGTCTTAGTAAAAAAGAATAAGAAGTATGGTAAAATCTTAAAGTATCCTTTTGTCTACCTAAGAAAAGACAAAAAAACAGGAGGAATCAAATGAGTACGATCGTTATCAAAGTACCAACTTCAACTATCCAAAAGATGCAGCAATTTTACCAACGAGAGCTGCTGGCGAAGAAAGTTCCTTATACAGTGTTTGTCGCCAAAAAAGGGCCAACGACGATCACTGCTTATACGTCTGGAAAAGTCATGTTTCAAGGAGCGACGGCTGAAAAAGAAGCTTCCTTATGGGGCGATACGGCAAGTGCTGTACCGGATAAGAAAAAAGCGACTGTTTCAACCACTGCGTTGCCAGCAGGATTTAGCGAAAAAAGCGTCGTCGGCAGTGACGAGGTCGGCAACGGCAGTTATTTCGGTCCTTTGGTGGTCTGTGCCGTCTATGCCAAAAAAGAGCAATTGCCACAGCTGAAAGCCTTAGGTGTCAAGGACTCAAAAATGCTGACAGATCCAGAGATCCGTAAGATGGCGCCGAAAATCAAAGAATTGGTTCCTTACCAATTGCTCACTGTTACACCCAGCAAATACAACCAGATCCAACCAAAATACAACACGGTCCGAATGAAAGTTGCTTTGCATAATCAAGCCATTCGTTTACTTTTGCAAAAGATTGCTCCTGAGACACCAGATGCCATTTTGATCGATCAGTTCACAAGCGAAAAAAATTATCGCACTTATTTAAAGTCGGAACAAGCAGCGGTTACCGAAAAGCTCTATTTTGCGACGAAAGGTGAACAATATCATCTAGCAGTAGCGGCAGCCTCTATTTTATGTCGTACAGTCTTTTTGGATGAATTAGAGGCAGCCTCCAAAGAAGTCGGTATGCGCTTGCCTTCTGGCGCCCACACAGCTGCTGACCAAGTTGCCGCAAAATTACTGCAGCAAGGTGGCATAGCACTATTGGGCAAATATGCCAAACTGCATTTTGCGAATACCGAAAAAGCACAGAAACTCGCTAAACTGTGAGTTCTCGTATTTTCAAAAAAACTGCCACTGCTTCTGATAAAGGAAGCAGTGGCAGTTTTTGTCCTCAGTACCAGTTGAATGCTGCGAATCAAAGCCCTAAGCCCGCTGCTTCGATTCCCATCGTGATCAACCCAGCCAAATAGTTTTCTGAAAACCGATCTGAAAAGTGTAACTTTGGTAAGACGCCATAATGAAACACTGCTGCCAGCTGCTTTTCCAAAAAAGAGCGCGGCACAAGCGCCTGCCACTCAGAGGGCAAAAACAAAATGACTTGATGCGGGTCCGTGACTGCCACGATCGCTTGAAGAGTGGCAGTCACTTGCTCTTGGATCGCCTCTGTTGCCAAAGGGTAAGAAACTTTGTAAAGATGCGGCAAATGCTTGATTTCGCCACTTAAATGGTTGGCTCCTTTAAAGAGCTGTTGGTCGATGACCAGTCCCGCACCTGGCGGATAATTTTTCGGAAAATAAATGCCAGCCACGATTTTTTTCTCTTCTTTGAAATGGAATACCGCTGCATTCACGTCATTCTCAATAAGCGTTTTTACCGCGATCTCCTTTTCAATCAATTCCCCTAGCGCCATGTCCTTAAATGCTGGAGCATCCATGATCTTCAGTCTTCCAGCAATTTCCACACCAGGAATTCCCACGACTGCCAAGCTGATTTTCGGGTATTCCTGTTTTATCTGACGAATCACTTGCAAGAACTGCGGCAATCGGCCCTCTGCTGACTGCTCATGATGCAAAATGTTCCCGACGAGATCGACGACTGAAAAACGAATCACGATCTGCTGGTCTTCTTCGATAAACTGAATGATCAACAACAGTGTCCGTTGCGCATTGTACTGGTAAGCCGCAGCTTGACGTCCTCCCGTTCGTTGCGGTTGATCCGTCGTCAAAAGCAACTGCTTTTCTATCAATTCAGGAAGCAGCTTGTTGATCGTTACCACGCTTAATTGAGAGGCATCTGCCAGTTGGCGCTTGGTCATAGGCGCTTGCTGCTGTTTTAGCAAATCCAGCAATACTGCCTGATTATGTAATTTAATGGTCGTTGGCTGATAAGCTTTCATTTTTCTCCCCCTCAACTCTCCTATTTTAACAGATAAAAAGCTGGGAATACACCTTTATTAATTTTGTTAACAAAGGTATAATAGAAGCAACTTATCAAACAAAGTTTACTAAGTTCAAAAAGGAACGAAGAAAGAACGACGCATGTTGCTTATTAAAGGAGTTGTCAATAATGAAAATTGAACACATCGCACTATATGTCAATGATTTAGAAAAAATGAGAACATTTTATGAAACCTACTTTCAGGCGGTCAGCAACCAAAAATATCATAATCCGAAAACAGGCTTTCAGTCCTATTTTTTGACCTTTGATTCTGGAAGTCGGTTAGAATTAACGACCAAGAAATTTTTAAGCCCTCGTGTCAGTGAGAGCTTAGGCTACACTCACCTTGCGATTGCAGTAGGTGATCAAGCTGACGTTGATCGATACGCTCAACGGTTTGTTGAAGATGGCTACCCTCTTTTAAATGGTCCTCGTACGACAGGCGATGGCTATTATGAAGCAGTTGTCCAAGACCCCGAAGGCAATTTGATTGAATTAACCACCGACGATTTACCGTCTTAGAAAGGATTTTGCAATGAAAGAAGATTTTGATTATCAAGCGATGTTGGCTGGTCAACTGTATCAAGCTGCCGGTATTCTCCCTGAGAATGGCTCAGTGGAGGGAAAAAAACGTGCCCAGGAAATCAACCTTTTACCAGTCGATGACCGAGAAGGAATCATCGCCAAAGAAAAAGCACTCTTTGGCAAATTTGGGCAGCATTGCTTTGTCCAACCACCCCTTTTTGTCGACTATGGTCGCCATGTTGAGATTGGTGATCACTTTTATGCCAATATGGATTGCATTTTTTTAGATGTCAATAAGATTCTGATTGGTGATCATGTGATGGTGGGACCACGGGTCAGCTTCTATACAGCCGGCCATCCGATCGATTCTTTGATCCGCAGTCAAGATTTGGAATTTGGCCTACCGATCACCGTCGAAGATTACGTTTGGATCGGAGGCAATAGTACGATTTTACCAGGTGTCACGATCGGCAAACATGCCATCGTCGCTGCTGGTTCCGTCGTCACAAAAGATGTGCCGCCGAATACGATCGTCGGCGGCAATCCAGCCCGTCTGATCCGTGAGATTCAGCCGACTGACAAAGAGCATTGGGAAACGGCCGCCCAGCTTTATTATCAAAAACGAGCAGACTGGCAGAAGCAGCAAAAATAACGAAACAAAAGGAGACGCCATGATTTTTACAGACTATCACGTTCATAGTGATTACAGCGATGATTCTTGGTATTTGATGGAAGATGTAGTCAAAGACGCCATTAACCTAGGCTTAGCAGAAATCTGCTTTACCGATCATGTGGATTATGGGGTCAAAGAAGACTGGCAAGCGACGGATGCGTACCTCGTCGGAGCCAATAAAGTCGTAAAAAATGTCTACTACGACTTGTATTTTACCGAACTGGCACGCTTAAAGGAAACATACAGTGACCAAATCAAGCTAAAAACTGGGCTGGAATTTGGGATGCAAATGCACACGATCCCACAATTTACCCGTCTTTATCATTCGCATCCCTTTGACTTCATTTTACTTTCCGTTCATCAGGTAGACGATCAAGAATTTTGGACCGGAGAATTTCAAAAAGGACGCAGCCAACAGGAATGCTACGAGCGCTATTATGATGAAATGTATCAGCTAGTCACGACATATAAAGAGTATTCCGTCTTAGCCCATATGGATTTGATTCGTCGTTATTTAGATAAAGAGAAGGACGCTTTTAAACAAACGAAAGAACAAATCGCAGAGATCTTGAAAGTCGTGATCAAAGATGGCAAAGACATTGAACTGAATACCTCTTCCCACCGTTACGGAATCAATGGGTATACGCCATCGATCGAGATCCTCAAGCTTTATCGTGCCTTTGGGGGAAGCGTGCTAACCATCGGCAGCGACAGTCATAAACCAGAGCAGCTCGGGTTTCAAATCAAAGAGGGACAAGATCTTTTACGATCATTAGGATTTACTGAACTCTGTACGTTTGAACAGATGCAGCCGATTTTTCATCGTTTTGCTTAACCTGCACAAAAGCTCCGTCTTTTGCAAAAATCATCCCCTCGTCTTTCGTTATGAACCTAAGTATTTTAAACAACAAAAAGAACGACCGCTTCAATCTGCGGTCGTTCTTTTTTTAGACATTAGTTCGTCCATGCAGCAACTTCTTCTGGGTGATTGGCTACCCAATCTTTGGCTGCATCTTCGGCTGATGTTCCGTCATTGATTGCTAACATGACTTCTTCCATATCTTCTTGTGTCCAGTTGAAACGATCAAGTACTTCGTAAACTTCTGGCATGTCATCTGCTAATCCTTGGCGTACAACAGTGTTGATGCTTTCTGCTTCACCCATTGTTCCTTCTGGATCATCCAGATATTTCAGATCATATTTCGCAAACATCCAGTGTGGAGACCAACCAGTAATAACGATCTCATCTTGGTTCTTGATGGCTTGGCCCAATGCCACTGTCATCGCTCCAGAAGAAGAGGTAGCGACATTCCAATCTGAAAGGTTGTCATACGTCGCAACCGTATTCTCCGCTGCATTCACGACACCAGCGCCTGGTTCGATACCAGTGATGGTTTTTCCAGCTTCGTCAGAAAGGTCGGCGATGGAATCTACATCCATATAACTTGGGACAACGATCCCCAGTTTTGCCCCTTCTAAGTTAGGACCTAAGTTCTCGACTTGATCTTGGTACTGTTCATACTGGGATTGATGCGTAGATGGTAGCCAAGCAGCAACCATCCCGTCAACTTCCCCTTTTGCCACCGATTCCCACATGATGGCGTTATCCAAAGGCGTCGTATTGACTTCGTAGCCCATTTGCAACAAGACTTCTGCCACCACATGGGTAGATGCGACTTCCGTATCCCATTCGACATACGCCAAGTTCACCGTGCCTTTGCTGTCAGAAACATTTCCAAAGGCAAACGATGCGCCAATCAAAGCAACGACTGCCGCTGCCGCAATCCCGCCAAAAAGACGTTTTTGTTTGCGACTCGTCTTGCTGGCTGCTTTTTGATGTGCCGAACGGTTCAAATTCTGGGTAAAGCGATCCATGATGATCGCCAAAATAACTAAGGATACCCCACTGACAAATCCGTTACCGACTTGTGCTCGTTGCAAGGCGGACAAGACGCCGCGCCCTAACCCAGGAGCACCGATCATTGACGCGATCACGACCATTGATAATGCCAGCATCGTGGTTTGGTTGACCCCAGCCAAAATAGTGCTTTTGGCTAGTGGCAATTCTAATTTGATCAGTTTTTGCCAGCCAGTCCCACCGAAGGAATCAGAGGCTTCCACCAATTCACGAGAAATTTGGCGAATCCCTAAGTTCGTCATCCGAACGGTTGGTGGTAGAGCAAAGATCACTGAGGCGAAGACCCCAGGAACCATCCCGATCCCAAAGAAAGCAACCGCAGGAATCAAATAAACGAAACCAGGCATCGTTTGCATAAAGTCTAAGATCGGCGTCACGATACTTTGCGCTTTTTCGCTTTTCGCCATTAAGATTCCTAGTGGAATCCCAATGATGATCGAAACCAAACTCGACAATAAGACCAACGTCACGGTGTTCATCAAGTCTGTCCATAACCCTTGGTTATAGATGAACAGCAACCCGACAAAAGTAAAAGCTGGCAAGCCGAATTTTTTGCGTGAAACGAAAAAGGCAGCAGCCGTCAATAAGACGATCATTAATAACGGTGGTACAAACAGTAATACATTTGTAATAGCGTCCATGATAAATTGTCCGAAAGACTGTAAGGCTGAAAACAATCCACTGAAAGTTCCTGTTAGCCAATCAGTAAAGTTTTCGACCCAATCAGCCACCGGAATCGTATGTTGTAAGAAATTATCCATTTGTCACTACCCCTTCCTCTGCTTGAGCGGCTGAATCAGTCTCAGCCAATGCTTCAATCACACTTCCGCGGATCACGACTCCGATCAAACGATCGTTTTCTACCACGGCTAAAGGTGTAGGCGAATCATAGATCAAATTGAAGATATCCGTTACCAGCATATCTTTATCGATCTTTTTAACATTTTTATCAATAACTTCCTTCAAGGTCAGATTGTTTTTCCGTGCCTCACGAGCAGACTCGGCTGTCAGGCTTCCTTTTAGGTGACGACGTTTGTCGACGGCTAACAGCATGCTGACTTCTTCTTTCCGCATCCGGTTCAATGCTACGCTTGGTCCATCGATCTCGATGTTCGTCGTTAATGCTGGAACCATGATGTTTTGCGCAGTCAAGACTTTGGAACGATCGACATCTTCCACGAAATCACGCACGTATTGGTTGGCAGGATTCGTCAAAATATCTTCTCCTGTACCGATCTGCATGATCTGACCATCTTTCATTAAAGCGATCCGGTCACCGATCCGCAAGGCCTCGTTCAAATCATGGGTGATAAAGATAATCGTTTTTTGAACATTGGCTTGCAATTCTAAAAGTTCATCTTGCATTTCACGGCGAATCAGCGGATCTAATGCTGAAAAGGCCTCATCCATCAAGAGGATCTCTGGATCATTGGCTAACGCACGGGCAAGTCCCACACGCTGTTGCATCCCTCCAGACAGCTGGTCAGGGTATTGGTCTTTAAAAGAAAGCAATCCTGAGTTTTCTAACGCTTTTTCCGCTTTCGCTGTTCGTTCTTCTTTCGAGACCCCACGGACTTCTAGTCCGTATTCTGTGTTCTCTAAAATTGTCCGATGAGGGAAAAGGCCAAAGCTTTGGAAAACCATGTTGATTTTGTGACGGCGAACTTCTCGTAGTTCCTCTTTACTCATTTTGGCAACATCCACGCCATCTATGTAAATATCTCCGCCAGACGGCTCGATCAATCGATTCAATAGTCGAATCAATGTTGACTTCCCACTTCCAGAAAGGCCCATGATGACGAAAATCTCGCCTTCGTTGACTTCAAAGTTCACATCATAGACCCCGACGGTGGCACCCGTTTTTTCTAAAATCTCGTTTTTGCTGCGTTGTTCTTTGACCATGGCAAGAGCTTGCTGCTTTTTCTTACCGAAGATTTTGGTTAAGTGTTCCACTTTAACTTTACTCAAATGATTAATACTCCTTTTTCTGAAAAATTTCACGAAAGTGACCATACTATCTTAACAAGATGTGGTCACTTTGTCAAAAAAAATTTCCCAATGCTTTTTCTTTTGCAAAAAAAGCATGGGAATTAGGAAAAAGAATTACGCTGAATGGTCCGTTGGATAGAAGAAATTGGTCATGCGCTGCAACGCCAGTTCATTTCCGACAAAATAAATCGTATTGCCTGCACTGAATTTCGCATAAGGTCCTGGTGACAACAACAATTCTTCGGTTGTTTGGATTGCGATGATCGTCGCCCCTGTGGCTTGCCAAATATTCAATTCATTGATACTTTTTTCCAAATGCTGCGCTTGTTCCGTCAACTGAAGTTCAAAGGGCACAAACGGACTCATATGGTGTACCTTTTTGGTCTGCTGCACTAACGTGTTCAACAAGTCAGAAAAATTATCCAGCTCTTGCTGCTGCCGCTCCACACTGTCTAAAATGTCTTGTCTGATTTCTTGGATCGACTGCACATCTTGGTATTGTTCAACAAAGGCCTGTGCTTTTTCCTTTGAAGCGATATAGGCGCCGCTGCCATGACGGACATCCATGATTTCTAAATCAACTAATACATTGATCGCTTTGCGGGCTGTTTCAGGAGAGACATTGAAATTGCTGGCTAACGTTGAGCGCGCATGGATCTTTTGCCCAACTTGGTAGCGATTTTCAACGATTCGCTCCGCGATCGCCACGGCAATCTGCTGATAACGAGGCAAAGCGACCTTCTTTTTATCTTGAAACTTATTCGTCATGATGAACTTCCTTTACTTTTTTTTCATCATAACAAGAAACATTGTTGGTGGCAACTATTCACTGGTTCGCGAATTTTTGATCAAGCGGGCACGGATGATCGCTGTTTCTTGCTGTATCTGCTTTTGTAGATCTTGCAGCAGTATTTCATTTGTCTCATCAAGATCAATCAAGGTATAGGCGACTCCGGCTTTTCTCTCACTCGCCAAATTATCGATATCTACGCCTGCTTCAGAAATGATCCGCAATAGCGGGGCAAAAGCACCAGGCTTGTCGTGATAAAACAGCGCCAAGCGATACGGTGCCAAAAAAGGCAACTCTGCATGAGGAAAATTGACCGATTCTTGAATCGTCCCAGCGCGCAAATAGGCATGCATGCGATCAAAAACTACGTGATCCCCCTTTTCCAAGGCATTGGTAGTACTGCCGCCGATATGCGGATAACACAACACTTTCGGTTGTCCGATCAATCCGGCACTAGGAAAGTCGGTGATGTATTGTTTGAGCTGATTTTTGGCTAGTGCTTCTAAGACGGCTGCTTCTTCCACGATCTCCCCGCGCCCAAAATTCATCAACACTGCATTTTTTTTCATCTGCTGAATCGTTTGTCGATTCAGCAAGCCGTGGGTCTCTTGACTCAAAGGAAGCAAAACCACCACAAAATCTGATTCGGCCAACAGTACGTGCAAGTCACTAACTTGTTCGTAATCGTGGGCCGCTTTTTTCGTACGGGCATAGCCGAGGACTTCCATTCCTAACTGGTGACAGGCTTTTGCCACCCGTTCACCGATCTCTCCTAAGCCTAAAATACCGATGGTTTTTCCAGCTAATTCTTCGCCGATCACTTCTTTTCGCCGTTCTTCAGCTACCTTCAACACATCTTCTGCTTCAATTTGACCTGACGTTAGCTCTTCTTGCAAATCAGCTACCGTCTGGATGGCTTTGAATAAGGGGCGAACGCTGAGAAACAAATTGGAGAGCACCAATTCTTTGACTGCATTGGCATTGACACCGGGACTATTGAAGACTACTGTGCCATTTTGAGTACACCGTGCCAAATCGATCGTATTGGTGCCTGTTCCTGAGCGAGCGATCACAGCTAATTCTGGTGTGATCCATTCGTTAGGAACCGTTGAACTGCGTACAAACAGCGCCTCTGGGGCCGCTTGATTTTTTAACGAGTATCCTTTTTTGATTGCTCGCTTACCTATCGTTTCGGTCATCTTATCTAACTGATAAATCGTCTCCATAAAGCAGACCTCCTTTTGTCTTTAGTGCGTATTAGTCAAATAGTACAAAAAAGTGCGGTAAAATGATAGCAATACGCAAGAGAGGATGATTACTATGCACCTATCGATCACAAATTTTCCAGATGAACAGACGATCGTTGGCAAAGACTCGCAGCTTCAAGACACAACTTTAGGAGACTATGTCGAAATTGGCGAAGCCAATCACATTGATCATTCTTCCATCGGCAATTATACCTATACGGGGCAATATTGCTTTATTCAGAACAGTCAATTAGGACGTTTTATCAGTATCGCAGCGATGGTCCGCATCGGCCCCACCAATCATCCCTATGAACGCCCTAGTCAGCATCTTTTTGCCTATAATGGCGAAGGCTATGGATTTGCGCCAAAGGACGAGTCCTTCTTAGAAAAACGCAAAGCAAAAACGACCGTCATTGGCAATGATGTCTGGATCGGCCACGGTGCCGTGATCCAATCTGGTTTGACCGTCGGTGATGGTGCCGTGATCGCCTCAAACGCAGTCGTAACCAAAGATGTGCCGCCTTATGCGATCGTCGGCGGGGTTCCAGCAAAAGTGATCAAATACCGCTTTGATCCAGAAACGATCACTGCTTTACAAGAAATCGCTTGGTGGAATTGGAGTCGTGCAGAATTAGAAGCACGCTATCTGGATTTCCGGCTCCCAATCGAAGATTTTATAGTAAAATACACCCGTTGATTATGCGCTTTTCCCGCTTAGTACGAGGAATGAATGATAACACATCACAGTCATTCATTCTTCGAAAGTCTTTGAGG
>OAVP01000628.1_pt1 | contig 18185 bp, 5 predicted proteins | sample 1495311 | NCBI WGS metagenome assembly OAVP01 (sample SAMEA2580102, study PRJEB22360) | human gut metagenome | biome: human gut; feature: human-associated habitat; material: faeces | place: Denmark | collected 2008/2010
AGCGTACCGGTCACCGGAGAACTGGACGACGGCACTGCGAAGCAGTCATTTCAGCGCGGCAGCCCGTCGGGGGATTATTTCTGACAGGTTTGTAAAAGCAATTTTGCGGTTTTGGCGCGAAAGGTGAGCGTTCATTAATTTGATTTATTCGCATCCATCAACGCTTTTAACTGCTCCGGCGTGCGGCACTATAATGGTTTTCACAACAAGGAGCCATTTTCTTATACCACTTTCAGAGACCATCCGCTTATGCCACCGCCCTCTACGCAACTGTTTGCAGAGCACCTTCCCACCGAGTGGATACAGCACCTCCTGACGCTTTCTGCTCATGCGACCATTTGTCGTCTTAACCTGAGCGCGGATGGCGAAGCGGGGATTAGCCTGCTGGCCCGCAGCGCTGTCACCCAGGAGCGCCAGCGCGTGGGGGCCGCCCTGGTGGAATGGCTCTTCCGCCAGACCGCACAGACATGGGGCGCGGAACGTTACCTGAAGGATGACTGGCACGGCCTGCAACTTTTTGCCATTGATGGCGCACAGTTCAGGACACCTATGAACCCGAGCTGCGTGAATATTATGGCTCTGCCAACACATCCACTGAGCGGCAGAGCGCCTACCCGGTCATGCGTTTGGTGGCGTTAATGAATCTGGGAATCACATTCTACTGAATGCCATGACCGCGCCTACCGGCGGAGCGATACGGCGTGAGGCAACAAAAGCGGCGTCAGAAATCAGCTTTAAGTTCGCGTTCCAGTTTATCGTGACAGAAATGATAGTGCTGGGAAACACGGCGTCACCGGGGGCCATCCCGAAACGACTGGGGCATCTGCGGGGGGGCTCTGGAAGTGGTGTTCATAACAAAACGCGCCCGACCATCAAGGCCGAGGGCGGTTAAGATATCAAAAACCCGTTATCCTGTGAAACGCAGTGCCGCCCCGCTTAAGTGACGGCATTGTGTTTCTGACTGGCCTTAACTTTCCCTGAATCTCTGACGATCCTCACCATTGATATTTTCTTCATTCCTCACCAGGGAAATAAAAAATCACTATACTCATCAAAATATGAGATTACCTTTATTCAGGTGATCACCTTACTATTTTATACGGAAAATAAATCATGAATATCCGTCAATCATTACATGACCGAATCTATGCAGAATACCCTCAACAGGCTAAAGATATATTACTGTATTTCCCCACTTATGAAATTATGCCATCGACCATAAAAATGGTTATGATTAATGAGGTGGTAGCTATAACACCGCAAGAAGATTTTTATACACCAGAGTCTGGTTATTTTACGACTGTCGCCCGACAGTTAGCGCTGGCTGGATTATCGGCAAGTAGTGGCGAAGTCTTACTCAACCATGGTATCTACCTGACCTCCGCACTGAAACTACCTAAAACACAGATCACAGCCACACCCGCGGAGATCATTCTCTGGTCACCTATTGTAGAATGGGAGCTCGAACTCTTTGCCAATATAAAAGTTATTTTCGTTGGCGGCGATATCGCGCGGAAATGCCTTAACATCATCGCGAAAAAGCAAACACGTAAACATGCCATCCCTTCAACTCCGACGTACAAACTGATGAATAGCGAATTAGTCTGGAAAGGAATAAGCATACTTCCTGGATATATTCTTACCGGAAAAAACCTGCTCATTGAAAAGTCAAAAATCGAAATGAATGTCGAGCAATTAAGAAAAGGAATTGCGATTTATCGCAATAGTAACAGTAACCATACGAATAATTCAGTTCATGAATAAGAGATGAATCATTAATAACAAGAAATCACTGACAAACCACCTGTAAAAGGTCAATCATTTTAGTTCAATTTCCTTTGTCATGATTATATTTTTATCGTCCTGACGATACTATTAACAATTACAATATTTATACCCTCCCCTGAACAAACAGAAAAGAACTCATACATTCGTTTATAATTCTGGTAATCCTGGCATCATACGTTTAAAATTTAAGGTGTTTGTTTTATAATCATGGTTCCAAAGACTATTGGTCACCAGAAAATGCCAGCCTTTTCGTGCCAGCTATATTTGTCCAGTGTGTTACCCCATCCAAAATCATCCACATCCTGATGTTACGTTAGATATAGAGAAAACAGGTTGTACTGTGCAATATGCTAACCGCATAAGCGAATATAATTTCTAAGCTGATATTGTCTGGCTGTTGGGAGCTAAACAATATAAATATCGCCAGTTGCCAGAACGGTTATATAGACCAGGAGCGTTTCGGCTCCTGGTCTGTTTCGGACATATTATCAATCAGCCACTAATAGCGGACTAGGGATACCAGATGATGAAACAAATAGCCCTTTTACGGCACGGGTTGCAGCCACATGCAGTAACGCGCGCTCATTAAATAATGCATCACGCTGTTCAACGGGATCATCGGATGCTAATGCTTTTATTTCCGGCACAACGCCTTCGTTAATCCCCACCAGGAACACATACTGGAACTCAAGCCCTTTAATACGGTGCATCGTTGCAACTCGCACGCCTGGGCGTGCATCGCTGTCACCGCTATCATTACCTAAATTAAATGTCTCAATTCCGGTGTCATTGAGTGCTGATGCGTAGCGGTCGCAAGCATGTTTAGTACGCGCAGTAATGCAGATATCCTGAGAACGAACCTGATTCGCCAGCAATGCCTGAATTTGCTTGACGAGTGTTGCAGCCTCTTCTTTGAAATCTGCCGCATGCGTAATCATGGGCTTTTCCCCGTGCAGTAATGACAAATAATCATTACTGGTATCCGCTTCGCCATCGAGGTTATCAACCTTCACACCAGTTAACAGCCCAACAGCAAATTGACGCGTCTCTTCTGTGGTCCGATAGTTAATCTTCAATTTTTTACTGCGACGACCACGGACGTTAATACCACACTGACCAAGAACGACCTTATTGCGATAAATACGCTGATGCCCATCCCCGACAATAAACAGATCGTTGGGCGACTCGGGAACCAGGCTGCGAATAAGAGTAAATGCCGGGGCACCGATATCTTGAGCTTCATCGACGACAATACTGCTATAAGGTAGTTGGACCTGCTTTTCTTTAAACAGAACAATAGCCTCATGCATGGCATCGCCCATTTCGCGCAGTTTGGCACGCGCCATTTGTGCTCTGAATTCTTCGAAAACTGGCCAGATTTTCGCCCGTTGAATACGGGATAACGCTGTACCACGTCCAACCCGGCTGACTTTGAGGTATTCCTCCCGGGTGTAAACCGCATTTGGCTGGACAACGCGTTGCCACTCTTCAGCATAGAAATTGTCAGGTAGCCCCAGTTCGGCAGGTGCCTGCTGCAAGGCATAGTTCCAGCATTTACGTCGCCCTTCATCGCTGTCGTATACCACGCGGAAATCATAACCGTGGCGTTTTAGTTGGTCGCTCATCCAGGCATCAATGTTAACGACGTCAATACGCGCCATCTCTTCTCGCGTACACAACCGCTGGAGATTAGCGCGAATATCTGCCGCCAGGTTACGCGTAAAGGTCGTGAAAAGTACCTTCTTACCGGGTTTATCTGCCAGACGCTGAGATAACCACCGCGCACGGTGCATTGCAACAACCGTTTTCCCTGTACCTGCACCGCCCAGTACTCGTACCGGACCATTAGCGGGCGACTCCACCAGTTTTCGCTGGCTCGGATGCAGAAATACACGCCATTTTTCTAAAGGCGCATTAAGCATCTGCAACAGCTCCTGTTCATTTTCAACGACATGGAAGCGACGTTTACTTCGTTCAATCGCCTCCATAAAGTCGTTGGTATCAACAGGCTCGTCACGATGATCGTTAAACTCTTCCAGCACTTCCTGGTAATCCAGCCCTTCTGCCAGCCAATGCAGGGGTTCCCAGGCTTCTGCTGGCATTATGCTTTCAAGTTGATTAAGCCCGGCTTCATCTGTAAGCGCCATCACCTGATCAATAAAGACAGGCGGTACACCCAGGGCCAGAATCTGTTCCGCGCTGTAAGCTGCGAAGAGTTTCGGTTTATCTAGCACCGTTTCCGCCGCCGGTTTGATATAGCTAATATCAATAACCTGAATTGCGCCGGTAACCGGGTGAATCGAACAATCATGCCGCCGCGCCCAGTCATATGCTTCGTCGTGTTTATCCACCCACATCAGCATATACAGAGCACCCTGTTCAGGTTTCAGAACAATGCCGCGATAAGTTTGATCGATTCGCACCGAATGGACATTTTTACTGCGCGCATCGTGGATCTTTTCATAGTTAAGTCCATTACTGGTCGGGTCCTGACGGAATTTGGAGATGAATTCCTGCACCTTTTTTTGCTGTGCTTTTGGGATCCGCGCGAATGCGCCCAGAAAACCATCAGAAAGTGCCACCTTGGGCGTTTGCACCGTCATTTGTCACCTCCGGACAGATGTTGCAATGTATTTTCGTCAATTGGCCCGAATGCAACGTGCCAACCCCTGGTTGTGAATAATGGAATAAATTCTTGATTATCAATAATCAATGCCCATTTTTGTGATGGCCAGGCGAGATCGGCTTCCGCAATAATTTCACCCTCATCATTTTGCAATTCGTAGCCGAGAGTCGGCGCAGAGAGAGAATGAGACTGAAGCAACGCGATATCTTCAGCGCTTAATAAGCCAAACTCAATAATCTCAGCCCAACTCTCATCAGTCTCTGGTACTGCCTCTGGCGTTGCCGAAACTTTAGTGTCAACGCTTTCCTGCGGTAAATGCACGGCTTTACGGCTGGTAAAGGTTATATCCGGCAGGAACTGTAACAGGTTTACCAGTCGCCAGAAGCCATTGAGTCCCGCTTCATAACCGTCATCCTGCGTATAGCGATCGTCAAAACAGATATGCAAACGCAGCCAGCTGCGCATTTGTGCGACACTGGTCGTCGGTTTAATGGCTTGTTGTGGCAACACCGAAGCCAGCTCAATAAATTGCTGCGATGAGTTACAGCTATCGAGTAAACCACCAAAGACAAACGGTTCGTCTGGCAAAAGCTCTGCTAGCCGCCAGGCTGGCGCGTTTTCCTGCATTTCATAGGCATACTTTTGTTTCGTTCCCGCGTCCTGTGACTTCTTCACATCCAACCACACCCAGGCATGTGCAGCAGCCATTTTCTGCCATAACTGCGTTCTTCCGCCCGGATCGGCGAGATAATCCAGCAGCAGTGCAAAACTGTTGCGTTCCCGGAACGACGCTTCAAGGGCCGCAAAGTTGGTATCGTGAAACAGGTTATAAAACTTAGGCTGTTTCATATCCGGGTTATGCCCAAGCCCCAGGACATCCTGAACATGTTTAAGCCCAGGCTCTTTGAGATCGGCCCACGTGACTGTCCACACCCAGAAATTACCGCTATCCCGAATCGCCTGGCGTTTTTGCACATCCTCTGCGACGCTATTTTTGTGAAACGCAAAGCCATCAAGGAAAATAGCTACCGGTTTAATGGCATAAGACTGCATAAGCGGATATAGCACGTAATCCGGGCGACAAGGGATCCCCACCGCCTCTTTAGCGCCTAAATCCACCTGAGCTTTAAGATGCCAGCTCATCATCGGTTCGCTGCGGGTGTTAATAATCCACCCAGCGCCCTGATGCGCGTAACTGCGACTGACAATCAGGTTTTTATTTTCTTGCAGGCAGCTAATAAACCGTTTTTCCAGCTCACTGCCCATCATGGCTTCGAGGGAAATGTTTTTGATGGAATCAATTACCCGTATCGAATCTCTTGCCTGCAAAATTTTCGCCAGCAAGAGACGCGCCTGATCGCGGGAGACATACTTCATGCGCCCACGGTCACGGTAAGCGTAAACGCAACGATAACAACCATCTTTATGCGTATCATGGTTGCAACTGCATTCCACTATCGCCTGATAGGCCAGTTCAAGTAATTTCAGCAAATTGTCGGGAGTGCGCATCAGCTCTTTAAGAGAACCAGTTCCCCCCGGGACGGTATCGTAAATCACCAGATACTGCCGCCAGGATTCGCCTTCATTTTCCGGCTCGCGGTACACAACGCCTTTCAGGTGATCGACATTCCCCTTGAAGTAATGTTTAAGGCCGAGCTGGATCGCCGCCCCAAGAGAAGCCTCCACGACACGGTCATTACTGTAACTGCTTACCGGGAGCAGAATTCGCAACGCTTCTGACTCCAGCTGGCGATAGAGATAGAGATAATCTTCGAACTTCGCCTTTTCCGGTTCCGTGCGATATTTGCAGCTCAAATCATGACGTGGTTCATGATCGCGAGGACGCTGCACCATGCCGCACCCTAGGCAAACTTTAAACCCGGTTCGCTTCTTTGCTTCTCCGGCAATCATCAACTCATTGGCATCATCCGCCATTTTGCCGAAGTTGATATCCCGCAGGGTGACTTTGCTTAAAAATTCAAAACCAAACGGAACTTCGCCTTCCTCAATCGCGTATGCCGCCGATACATCTTCTTTTTCGAAACTAACCAATAGCTGACGCTGGAAGAAAGCAGGTTCACGGCTGTCGCTCTCGTCGCTGATCTGGCTATCACGTGCGCTGGCGCGGGCATACACCTGGCGAAGTTTCAGCAGCGTGGTTTTTTGTCCGGCGTCGGCCCACCCCGGTGTGCCACATTTCGGGCAATATTTATGCTGGTCGCCCGTCTGGTCGATATTTTCGCTGTAGTTACAGTGGCTACAGATACGCCAGTTCTCCGGCTCAGAGACCTTCAGGTCTATCTGCTCAATTTCAACTTTATGCCCACCGGCATAGAAATTATTCAGCGGAGCCAGCTCAGCCAGCGCCGTTGATGCCGGGCGTTCATATTCGAAAGTGGTGTTTTGATATTCACGCGCTTCCCCGCCTTCTTTACGCCGCCAGAGCACAGAACGTAACGTAATACCGGCTTCCGGGAAGGCGTAGTTAGGCAGCAGACCTTCATCCGTGAGGAAATTCAGCGTCTGCTTATTGTTGATTTGATTGACCAGCGCCATCAGCGCCTGCCGTTCTGAAGTTAACTCGCGCATATCGCTGTCAAAGTTTTGATCGCGCGGCGCGTTCTCCAGCTTATCGATACTGCGCTTGAGTTTATCGATGCGTGAACGCAGAGATTTGCGATCTTCCACCAGCAGTTTTAACGCCTCTTCGATACGCTGCACCAGAGAGCGTTGTCCTGGCGCGCCCTGAAGATAAGACAACAACTGTTGACGAGTTTCTGCGGCAAGATCGGGGAAGATCGCCGTAAATTGTGCAGCAATCTCCGCATGATGCTGTTCGATATATCTCAGTAAGTTATACGGAAAACCCGATTTACGCCCGAACTCCAGCTCATCCAGCATCTGTTTGACGTTTTTACAGATAGCGGATTCTGGTACACCGGTTTTCACCCAGTTATCCATACAAAAAGCTGCCAGCTGGCGTTCGAGAATAGCCGTTGCATTGAGGAAGACGCCAGGAGCCTGCACCTGGCCCTGCATCATCTCCAGTGGTTCTTCAAAGAAAAACTGATCGTGCGGGTTCCCTTCTGCCACGGTAATGTTTAACGCGTTACCATCTTTACGACCGGCGCGACCAATACGTTGCAAGTAGTTGGCCTGAGCAGGTGGGACAGAACAGAGTAAAACGGTGGAAAGATCCCCAACGTCAATACCCATCTCCAGCGTCGGTGTTGCCGACAACAGGTTGATATTCCACGGTTGGTTGCCGCGGTAGAACGATTTTTCGGTGGCTTCGCGATCTTCACGGCTAAGCAGCCCCGTGTGTTCTGCGCCCTGTACGCGCGCGATGTCCATGTTCTCCCAACGCCAGGTCGCCGTATTGTCGACTTCCTGGTAACGACCTTCACAACGTAAAGAGAGACAAGGCGCATTACGCCACTGCCAGCCTTGATCGGCCGGAGCCCGGACAACCTCACGGCAACATGAACAATTAAGCTGAACGACGTCACGGCTCACCACCAGCGCCGAAGGCACCAGTCCCCAGGCTTCACGCCCTTTGGTGTCAAAATCTTTTACAACTCCGGCTATTTTCAACGCCGTAAACAGGCGTCGTAACACTGTTTCCGCAACGCTACTGATAAACAGATTATTGCCGTTACTCAGCGTGCGATTGATCCAATGCTGATACCAACTGGGGTTAGACTTCGCGCCAATCAGGCGATGGAAACCATTAATTTTTTCAAACGACGCATAAGCCGGTTTACGCGTTTTCGGACCGATAGAAGGCATATAGCGCGAGGTACGCTCTTTTTGCGTCATCATAAAGGTCGTGCCATCACGGCGATAACTTTCGAACGCCGGATGCATAACGGCCCCGGCCTGGCGTTGATACCAGATAACCCCCAGCGCCAGGTGCGCTACCTGCTCGACGCTCACACCGGACATCTCATCACCCAGCTCTTCACAAAGCTGTTGATGCAGGGCGGTAATTGCCGGATTAAAGCGTTCTTTATCCACTCCGGCAACGGCATAACCGGTGGCTTCCAGCGTACGTCCGATACGCGCGCGCAGGGTAAATTCGCTGTACACCTCCCAGTCAAGGCGCAGGGAAACCAGCTCCGGCAGATCGGAGTTCTCCGCCAGTTTGCCTTCATTTTTCAGTGTCTGATAATCATTCAGCCACTGCATATTTGGTGCGATGAAGTTCGCTGCAAAATGAGCATCGTCCGGTGAACGTTCACGCGTTTGTTGGCAAACACGCGCCGCGAACGCATCCAGCGGTAATGTCTCTTTTTCGCCAAGAACCCTGGCGATTTGCCCACGAATCATCAGCGGCCAGGTACGGGCAGTAAAGAAGCTGGCACGATGCGCGGCGTCTTGTACCGAGTCAGAAAACGTAATCAGCTTTTTATGTTCGTTGAACTGGCTGCCATAAAGCTGGTGAATCATCACCGCCGACAGACTGGCAGCCCGTGAACCCAGGATCGAAATCCCCTGTTTGCTGTTGCAGTACGGGCATTCATTAGCAAACTCCAGCTCGTCCTTACGCTCTTTGAGCATATCCGGGATCAGTACCTGCAACAGCTCTGTATGACCGCAATGTCCACACTGGACGCTGGACTGTCGGTTCAGTTTCAGACAGGTAGGGCACAGTTTCTGGTGTGCGCCACTGACCGCTTTTTCGTTGTTATCCGGGAAAGCAAGGACGATGGAGCGCCCTTTTTCAAAGAACTGGCGATAAATGCCGTCGAGGTCTGTTTCCAGCTGAACACTTTGCCCATGACGCAGGCTGGCCCAGCCGGTTGCGTGGCAGTCACGGCAGTGGATAACCGGCAAATAGTGTTCGCGATCTTCCACCGCCACATCATCGGCAAACACCAGTCTCGGCGTTTTCGCCACGCTGGCGACCAGACGACGCATCTCACGAAGCCACAACTGGGAACGCAGTTGCACAAACGGCAGCACCGGGCGCGCTTTCTTCGCCTGGAGACGTTTTTGCCGATCGTGTTCCGTTTCCGGTACTTCGAGACGTGCCTGCGCGATCAGCGCCAGAATGCTTTGCAGCACGCGTCGGGCATGGTCGGCGCTTTCTGCCAGCATGACCTGGAGATTTTCCAGACACTCTCGTTCAGAGAGGATCCCGCCTTGCAGATCATGGAGTAAGACATGCATCACGCTGTGGCGGCGTAACAGTGACCCCAGCGCAATACGCTTTTCACGCCCGTCGTCGCTCTCCAGATCGTCCGGAAGTTGCAAGTCGCTGTCGGGGAACCACAAAGGGATTTGTCCGTTGAGATACGCCACCGGGGTAGCGTAACTCTGCGGATCCAGGGCCAAAGCGACCTCCGGCCCCGGATACTGACTGTACGCAATGGTGTAATCCTGCAAGTACTCCGCTGCCGTGTAGCGATCTTCGCGAATAACGGCGTCATCGGTAAACGGCTGGTCAAAGATTGTTTTTGCGTAATCGAGCAGTTGCCCCAGTTCGTCGCCGACGGTCGCTGATGTCCCGACGCAGGCGAATCGTTTGTTATCCACACCTATGTGATGCTTCAGACGTCGCACCAGACAGGCCAGATCCGACCCTTGCGCGCCATCAAACGTATGCAATTCATCCACGACCAGGTAACGCAATGAACCGGGCTGGTTGTAACGCCAGAGCGGCTGATCGCCAGGGCGCATCAGCAGGTAGTCGAGCATTTTGTAGTTGGTCAACAGGATGTCCGGCGGGCTTTCGCGCAGCGTGTGCTTGCAGGTAATGACCTTTTCTGCCGACATTTTCTTGCTGGGTTCGATTTCGCTGTCGCCGACAAACAAGCCGACGGTCACCTTGCCATGCAGTTGTGGATCGCTGGCGATGGTTTTGGCGAAACGGCTGGCCTGATCGGTTGCCAGGGCGTTCATCGGGTAGATGATAATCGCTTTAACCCCGGCTTGTGACGCGCCCGCGCAGTGGTTGAGCAGCGGGAACATAAAGCATTCTGTTTTACCGGAGCCGGTACCGGTAGCGACCAGCGTCGGCTGTGGCGCGTCGCTTCCCAGACGCTGAAATGCCCGGGCCTGATGCGCGTGCGGCGGGAACGGCAGCGTCAGATTAGGGAAAAAATTCAGCGGTAAGTCACTTTTACGAAACGGCAACTGGGCGGAAAGGTATGGTCCTTTCAGCAGCGTTTCCGGCTGGGCCAGAAATTGCTCCAGCATTGAGACATTATCGTTATTCTCACCGTTAAACAGCGGGCTGTTTAGCGGGAACGCCGCCCGTAAAAAGGCGGCAACGCTGTCGGCGACCTGCCGACTGACAACGGACGGCAACATCAGGTGCTCTCCTTATCTTGTGCAAAGAACGCCCAGGCCACTTTGTAGTCATCTTCGCGATCTGGCTTGATAAACGGAGCCTGCCAGGTGACGGTACGGCGCTCGCCTTCGTCGCTGCGGGTATAGTCATCAAAGGTGACGCTGACGGTACCTGTTTTAAGATGTTTGACATCATCCCAGCCGATAGCCTGATCGGTGCAGTCACCGCCGGTCCACTCCGGGCTGTCGACGTTAAAGACAAAGCCGTTTTTCAGGTCAGCTTTACGCGCAGTGCGAGGCAAGCCAACGCCCACCAGCCCTTTGCTTGGGGTAAAGATAATGCGACCGTTTTGATCGTACCAGGTATCCGCTTCGTACTGGCGCATCACCGGGAACTGTACACGGTAAATGGTAAGCAGTTCTTCGAGGGTTAACCCCAGCGCCTGCGCCACCAGTACGTCGATTTCTACCAGCGCCTGACGGCGGCTGTAGTCGGAGCGTAAGGCGCAGTTACGCTGCCACTCTGGGGTCAGATTGGCGAAGAAATCCTGGGGCAGCAGCGGGAGAGCGCGGCTCCAACGCTGGGTGTTGAAGTCTGGGGTGTAGCAGGATTGCCAGAGCTCAGAGTAATGCGCTGTTATTGCATTATTAACTAAGCCCCGAGCATATAGCCTTGTCCCTATATCTGAAAGCATTGGTAAAATTTTTACTAATTCCGCCCGACAATCGCTTTTACCCGTTGTTTTAATTACAAAGTCAAAAGGTAAGGAATTGAAGCTGGTATTAAAAATCACCAGTTGTTTAGGGTCTTTGAAAGTTAATGAGAATCCCCCATCTATATGAGCGACATCTTTGGGTATAATTGCACCTATAGCAGTTCGCTCCGAAGAACAACCAATGGCTCTTCGATTTATATGACGATAATAATCCGTCACCTTCCTCGGCTCGTCTTCATCCTGTTCTTTCCACGAAACCCGTGGGGTGCGCTTTGCATATTCCTGTGCATCACATGCCGGAATATAGTTAGTGCGCGGCAAATAGTCGTCGGGCAGAGTTAGCAAGTCCAGACAGTCATAATCGCTGTTTAATGTACAGTTTTGGCGTGGAGTCTTGTAGAACGGTGTCCCAACAAAGAAGTGCGGGCCAGATAAAACCCATTGTGATGAATCTTGAGGGAATTGAGTCTGCCGCAAGATTGTCCCATCCCTCTGCGCATATGTTTCATCGAACATAACCGTTGAAAAATACTGCCCTTGCAAATCACCTAATCTCTTCGGCTGATTAGCAAACTTTTCCAGTACAGCGACAAGTTGTTCTGCGTGCAAAGCTGGCAAACGTGCCTGCCAGGCTGGAGTTCCTTCGCTGTCATATAGACGAGCAAATAATTCTAGCTCATGAGTGGCGATACTTATTAATCGAGAACGGTGGCCAGATGTGTTCCATACAACTTTTAATTTTCCCTCGCTCTCAATCTCGTCTTTGAGACCGGGAATGTCCCCACTGCCAGAATGTTCAAAACATGCATCAATAGTTTGCGGAGCATACAAATTAGATATATGTTCAAATCCCACTGTGCCAGGGCTAGCAGAATAAATATTGCTGCTAAACTTCGCATGGTGATCAACTTCAACAAACAAATTTAACTCATTCTGAAACTGAAAATGCGCCCTCAGCCTCGGATATACCGCCGCACGTAATTGCCCGCCTTTCGGGTCATCATAAATCCCTTCCGGGTGCAGGAAGCCTGCCACGCCTTTCTCTGCCCCTAAGCGCCATGCTTGCGGCAGGAAACATTTATACAAGTTGGTCTGCACCCCGCGCAGTACCGGGTAGTTCTGCTGCGCATTGAGGAAGTTTTGCATCCCTTCACAGCCTTCATACTCGCTGCGCCAGGCCGCTTCCAGTGCCGGGATCTGGTTAAAGGTATCAACACGCAACGTTGCCAGCTTCGAGGCGCTCAGCTTACGCAGTACAAATTCCGGCTCGTAATCACCCAGCACGCCCGCTTCCTGCCATTCCACTTTCAGCCACGGCGGGTTTCCGAGCATCAGGTCAAAACCGCCGCGCTCGGCAAACAGGTCGCAGAACTCCAGATCCCAGTGGAAGAAACGGTGCTGCTTTCTCAGGGCATCGACAATCGCCAGACGCGGCAAATGACGGAACAACACCTCGGTTTTTAGACGACCTGCGCCGGAAAACAGTGAAGACTCTTCTCGCAGCAGGCCTTCTTCGGCAAACAGATCGCCAGTGGTGTGCTCCGCAACTTCAGTGACTTTTTCCGTGATTACAATCCCGTCGAGCAGGGTTTCAATCTCAAACAACCAGGTACCGCGATCCGGTAGCTCATCAGCTTTGTCGATCGGCCAGAACCACAGCGCGCACCAGTAGTCCATCACCCAACGCAGCTTCTGGTAGGCGCTGTTATCTTCAAGACGACCGCTAAAGGTTTCATCTTTACTGCTCAGCGAAGAACGCGTCTGCTCGCTGTTTTCTGCCGGCCACACCGGGTAGCTGTCGGCGGTTTTCAAACGTTCTGCTTTAAGTTGCTGGCGATAGGTGTTCCACAGTGCTTCTACCTTTTCGCTGATACGCTGCACATCAGCAATCTCATGCCCGGCAAAGCTTTTAATAAACTCTTTGCGCCAGCTGTCCAGGGCTTTGAAGTCATCCGGATAACGCTGCTTAACAGTTTTATCGCTGTAGTTAGCCATACCGCCGTCGGGCAGCAGGAAGTGAAAAATCTGCGTCTCTTCACGCGGCGTGTTCATCGCCAGTTCGACCGGCTCGCTGTTAAGCCAGCTCGGATCTTTGGCTTTTTTGTAGGTCAGTTCACTCTTGTTGAACACCTGACGGCGCGCGCCCACCAGCGAGTTACCGCAGTGCAGCTGGTAACCAAACCACGGTACAAAGGCATCGCCACTAATGGCGTTCAGCCACAGCGACACTTCCGCCAGTTCCACCGCCACCGGGTTTAAGTCCACGCCGAAAACGTTGTTGTCGGCAATGTACATTTTCACCCGCTGTAACTCCTGGGTGTAACGATCCTGCGGAATACGGCGACCTTCCGCCTGCTGCTTATGGAACAGATACGCTTCCGCCAGCTGGTTGATGGCTTCGTTAAGAAACGCCGCGCTGCCCATCGCCGGTTCGCACACGGTGAGGTTTAAGATGGCGTCGGCTTTGGCGTGCGGATCGCTAATGGGATCAATCTGCTCCTTAAACAGTTCTTTCAGGGCATATTTAACCAGTGAACGGGTTAGCACTTCCGGGGTGTAATAGGAGGCAGATTTCTCACGGTCGCGCCCGGCCATACGGTAGATAAAACTGCCTTTGCGGTGAATGCGCAGACTGCCGTCTTTCTCGTAGACCTTCTCGTCTTCGTGGTATTTGCCAATCTCATCCTTACTGACGAAGTAACCCGTCTCCAGCTCGTTAAACTCTTCCCCGGCTTTCTTCACCTCGTAGAGATCTTCGCTGGCGAAGAATCCGCGATAGGAGAGCAGCGCCTCATACACCGCCCCCAACTGGTTGATACCCAACTGGCGATAAGAAATACGTCCGCGGCGGTTAAAGCGCCCTTTGCCCGGGCGGCTTAACGACATCGCCTGGATAATTTGTTGCAGGGTTTCGTTACGGAATACCACGCGGTTAAGAATGCGCGTGTTGTTGGCATCAAACAGATGACTTTCCAGACGCGGGACGCTGAACTGATGACTATGGATGGTGATCCGGTCGCCGCTCTCCAGGTCACTCTGCATTTTCACGCCGCCGTTGTAGCCTTCGCGCACCAGTTTAAACAGCATATTCAGGCTGTCGTGGAAGTAGCGCCCGTTGCGATCTTCTTCGCTGGTCAGCGGGATCATCTCCAGATCGCGCAACGTTTCCAGGCTGTAACCTTGCAGATAGGTTTTGGCGGTCATTGGCGCATAACCCAGCTCCGGGCGCGCTTCAATGTAGAACAGGAACAGCAGGCGGTACATGTAACGCAGACATTCGCGGCTCAGTTCATCCGGATCCACCGCACGGTTACCGGTATAGTTTGCCAGGCCACGGTCGATCAGATAATGCATCGCTTCGTTGCCCAGCAACTCAATGCTTTCGCGCAGGGCATATTTCAGATCTTCCGAAACACCAAACGCATGTTTGTGCGAATTGTCATCCAGCGAGTCAAGATAAGGTGCCCCACTGCCCGGCAGCAGAGAATCTTTATGTAGCAACACCGCCGTCGCTTTCAGCGTATCCGTTTCACGACGACTTAAAATCTCTTCAAAATCAAAACGCAGCAGACGGTTTTGCGCCCACTTAGTACGGTCCAACAGCAAGAGCTGACGGTTACCGAGCAGCAGCACAAAACGCGGCGGTTCATTTTGGGTGAAGACCGCCGTAGAGAGCAGATCCTGCCAGCTGCGATATTCACCGTTGGCTTTTTTGCGCAGGCTGTCGCGCTTATGTTTGTCGGTATCCGCCGGGAATTGCGCGGTCAGTAAGGAGAGCGCCAGCGGATCCAGCGTTCCCTCTTCCTGATCGTGTGCTTCAACAATCCACAGCCACGGGCTACCGTCAGTGCTGTTGTAACGCGCCAGTACCGGCAGTGGTGTATCGTCATCCAGCATTTGGATCTGCGGCGTAATTTCGTAGCCCAGCGCCTTTAACAATTGCTGCCAGCGATTACGTTGATCGGCCAGACGCTGCGGGATCTGACGCTGTTTTTCGTGCTCGGCAAGTTTGCGGAAAAACTCAGTCGCCAGACTGTTAAACTGGTTCCACGGAGCGCGGTATCCCGGCTCTACGTCTTTGCCCTGTTCACGAGCGGCACGCTCCGCTTCACGCGCTGCATTTTCCTGGGCTATCCAGGGTTCCAGCACATCGCGGATATCACTGGTGAATACCTCACCCAAATAGTGGTTAGAGTAAAATTCGTTTTCGTTATTAATACCGACCAGCGCCATGATTAACCCTCCGCTCCGGTGATAACAGCAATTACCTGAATGTAGGGTTCTTTTTCAGTCGTCATGGTGTCCTCAATCCATTCGATATAGCTGTCAAAATTGTGTTCGATTTCGCGTTGTCTCTGCTCTTTACGGCTCTGCTTAACTGACAATTGCTGTTTGTTATCGGCAAAATCCAGCTCAAGTTGGCTCAACTGCCGCCCACGCAAAACGTCCAGCTTTTGCAGATGCTCATTCAGTTGCTGGTTAATGTGCGTTTCAAACGCATTCCGATCATGGATGAATACCTCCCGGGCATGAGCAATAGCCGCTTCCAGTAAATCCTGCTGGCGTTGGTGATTACGATCTTTACCGCCGCTGTTAGTCAGCTTGTTACTCAACTGCGGATGACGTTGTAAAAACTCAGCGAATGGCTGACTGCCGATTAGCGATTCACGGTTAAAGCTCACCACTATCCACGGGTTCACCATCGGATGTGATTTACGGTTCGGGAATAACCCGGAAAGAATGAAGTGATCTTCATCGGGTTCAAGCAGGTATGGCAGCCGGATAACCGGAGCCTGATGACGACCAAAAGCCGAAGAGATTTTATCGTCCAGCCACTGCACTACCGGATTGATTTGCCAGAGATACTGCACATCGGGCCAGGGATGTTGCTCACTGCGAGCGCGCGCAATCGCGTCGGTGATGACGGTTTTATCCTGGCTTAAATAGAGCTGCCAGTTATCCGGGGCGATTTCAGGCGGTAGCTGGTTGAAGCGGCGGCGTAACTCCTCCGGTGCCACCAGCGACAAGGTATTATCAGGCAAGGTTTCATACTGGATAGTTTGACCACTGGCTTTCAGGTAACCCAATGCTCTTTCGCAGTACGCCTGTTCGCTGGCAAACAAGCTGGTGTCTGCTTCGGTGACCATTGAGGCATCGCTGGAAACCGCACTGCATATTTCGCCAAACAGATCGTGTTCGGCGCTTTCCGAGACGTTGCTGTTCAGCAGTTGATCAAACAGGCTGGCACCATCATCCTGCATCATGAACTCTGCAACCTGCTCTTCTTCCTCTTCCTGGGTAAATTTGCCGGTAAACTCCGAACTGTCCCCAATGTTCTTCTGCGCCTGTTCGTCTTTGTTGATCAACACTTCCAGTACGCGCATATCGCCATTGATCTGTGGTTCGCTGGCCTCGGTAAGCAGATAGCGGATTTGAGGCTGATGTTTTTGCCCATAGCGGTCAATACGCCCGTTACGTTGCTGGAATACCATCAACGACCACGGAATATCAAAGTGAATCATTTTGTGGCTAAGGTGATGCAAGTTGATCCCTTCAGATGCCACATCCGAACAAACCAGAAGACGCAACGGAGACTGCGTTTTACCAAAGGCTTCTACGGTTTTCATCAACACCGTATCGCCCTGATCGCCGCGCAGCGTGGCGATCTGGTCATCTTTCAATTTCAGATCCGCTCGCAGTTGCTGTTCGAGGAACTCCAGCGTTTTAATACTTTCGGTGAAGATCACCAGGCGATCTTCCGTGTTATTGGCTTTCCAGGCGAGGTCTTTTCGGATGGTGTCGAGCAGCAACTGGTATTTGCTAAACTGGCTGGCATCAATGTTATTCAGCGCCAACAGCAATGACTCCAGTTCGTTGATCTGGCTCTGGCTATTATGATCTTTACGGCTCTCAAGACGCTTCAGACGATTCGCCACTACGCTGGCACACGCCATCGGGCTGGAAAATAGCGCTTTTTCGAGGGTTATCTTGAACAGACGACCTTTGTTAGACTGGGCCTGTTCATCGTCATCATCACGGAACTGGCTCTCAACCAGGCGACGGTATGCTTCTTCTTCGGCACCGGATGCCAGGCGAGTCAGTTTGACAATATTGCGCTCGGGGAACTCGCCGGACATCTGATCTTTCACGTCTTTTTTGAAGCGACGGACAACCAGATTTTTATCGGCAAAGTCGGCGTATTCATACTCTTTCGGGTTGGCGATCGCCGTCGGGTCAAGCATGTTCATCAGGCTGGCAAAACTTTCAGCTTTACCATCATGCGGCGTTGCTGAAAGCATAATCAGCGTATCGCTGCGCCCGGCGAGCAGCTTTGCCAGTTTACTGCGTAACGAACTGGTTCCACGTTCTGCGACGTTATGGGCCTCATCAATGACAATAATATCCCACCAGGCATTTTCCAGATGGTGACGATATTCAATGTCTTGTTTCAGCGTATCGATGGAGATAATGGTCTTGTCAAAATAGTGAAACGGGTTGTGGTTGGTAGGGATGCGGTTACGCACCTTTTGTAAACCAGCAGAATCCAGGCGGGTCAATGGGATCGCAAAACGGCTCCAGAACTCCTTCTGGAATTGTGTCAGCATCGATTTAACCGCCAGAACCAGAATACGTTTTCCGCGCCCACGACGGATCAGTTCCGAAACCAGAATACCGGCTTCCAGCGTTTTACCCAGACCGACAGCGTCGGCAATGAGTATCCGCTGGGGCGGGTGGGGCCGCGGCCCCCCCCTGCGATGGTA
>OAVP01000637.1_pt1 | contig 17980 bp, 16 predicted proteins | sample 1495311 | NCBI WGS metagenome assembly OAVP01 (sample SAMEA2580102, study PRJEB22360) | human gut metagenome | biome: human gut; feature: human-associated habitat; material: faeces | place: Denmark | collected 2008/2010
AGCTGGACCTGCGCGTGTTCGTGGATCGCGGCTCCGTGGAGGTCTACGTCAACGGCGGCCATCAGGTCCTAAGCTCCTACTCCTATGCCTCCGAAGGCCCACGCGCCATCAAGCTCGTGGCCGAGTTCGGCAACCTCAAGGTGGAGTCCCTGAAGCTGCACCACATGAAGTCCATCGGACTGGAGTAGACCGTAAAGACAACGCCATAAGCAGGCGAGCAATCTCAGGAGTCGGCCACGCTCCTCCCAAAAGCAGACCGAACCCCAAGCATTGAGCCCCGACCACCAGACGGTGATCGGGGCTCAATGCTTACCAGGCGCAGTAGCTGTGATTACTGCTGCTTGGTGCTGGCATAATATGCAGCGCCGACGATGCCGGCCTGATTACGCAGCGTGGCGGGCACGATCGGAGTCTTGATGTCCACATAGGGAAGGAACTTGTCGCTTTGGCGGCTCACGCCGCCGCCCACAGTGAATAGGTCAGGGTTGAAGTACTTCTCCATGAGGCCGTAATACTTGGTCAGTCGCTTGGCCCACTTCTTGTAGCCCAACTCCTCGTTCTCACGCACGGCCGACGATGCATACTTCTCGGCGTCAAGGTGCTTGGGGCTCAGCATGATGTGGCCAAGCTCTGTGTTCGGGATGAGCGCGCCATTGTAGATCAACGCGGTACCGATGCCGGTTCCCAACGTAGTGGCAATCACCAGACCGTCCTGCCCCTTGGCGGCACCGAACTGGACCTCGGCAAGGCCAGCGGCATCGGCATCGTTCACCACGACAACCGGACGGCCGCAAGCTTCGGAGAACGCCTCGGTAACATCCACGCCGATCCAGGACTGATCAAGGTTGGCCATGAAGTCAAGCTTCTGGCCAGGCTTGATTGGAGCAGGAAAAGCGATGCCCACAGGTGCGGACTCAGGCACTTCGAAATGGTCGAGCTGCTGCTTGACTATCTTGGCCACCGCCTGCGGAGTGGAAACCTCCGGAGTGAGAATCTTCAGACGGGGTTCGGCGAAATCGCCCTTGGCCAGATCGACGGGTGCGGCCTTGATGCCGGAGCCACCGATATCGACACCGAAAGCCTGCGCAGTTTCAATCATCGTTGATGTCCTTCCCTTCAGTATTGCTTTCGTTAGGATTGCGCCCAGTCTAACGCGAATATCTTTCAAACACGAAACCGACATTCCACCTATTGTGCAAACGTGTGCATTTTTGTTGCGGCACTACGTATCCAGGACTTCGACCCCTTCGCTCCTTAAAAAAATACGGCACAAGGGAACACCGCGCACAGCCATCATTTCCACGTGTCGCGCGCGATAATGGAATACATGACAGAACATACCCAACTTATTGATGCGGTCAACATTCGCACCGCCGTGCGTACCTATGATGACGAACCGATCGATGACGACACGGCCCGTCAGCTCGAGATGGCACTGCAGCCAATCAACCTGCTCGGCGATCTCAACATTCAGCTGGTGCGCAACCAGCCAAAGGTATTCGAGGCCAACGCCTCAGGCCATCTGACCAATGCGGCGAATTATCTGGCCATCGTTGGCCCCAAGAACGATGAGGAAGCCAGGGAACGCGCCGGCTTCTACGCCGAACGCCTGGTGCTTACCGCCACGCTGCGAGGTCTCGGCACACTGTGGGTCGCCGGCTCATGGGACAAGGACGAGGCCGCCAAGCACTGCCGTGTGGCATCCGGTCAGGAGCTCTATCTCGGTGTGGTCATCGGCCATCCCAAGAACCATCTGGAGTATCGGGCGAAATCCTATGAAGATCTCTGCGAGGCCCAGCGCACGCACCGGCCGACCAAATCGTATGAGCAGTTCACCGCCACGATGGGCGATGAAGAACGTGACTCAGCACCAGCGTGGTTCAAGGCCGGCGTCGAGGCTGCGATGAAGGCGCCGAGCGCCATGAACCGTCAGCCGATTATGTTTTCGTACAATCCAGCCGACGACACTGCCGCCGCGCATATCGACACCACAGCCGGTGACGAGCATCATGCGATGAACGACATGGGCATTGCCAAACTGCATTTCCAAATCGGCGCCGGCCAGGGCCAATGGGCATGGGGCGACGGAGGCCTATTCATCCATAAGTGACCGTTATAGTGGCTCCCAGCTTTGAGGGGAGCCACCACTGAAAGCAACTGAGGGGAGTCTCAGAGGTACATCTCCGACAGACTCCCCTCAGTCTCGCTACGCGAGCCAGTTCCCCTCATAGAGGGAGCCAAGTAAGGACTACTTCAGCGGCGGCATGGGCTTCCAATCAGGATCGTGCATCAACTTGCGCGAGTCCCACCAACCTTTGACGATCTGCACCAAGCCGGTCTTGACATGCTCCCGATCCACCATCACCAGACGAATGACTTCCTTGATGGCGGTGAGCACAGTACCCAGGGCAAAAAGCATCGGGCGGAAATCGCCATACACCATGAAATACCGGGCCATATAGCCACGGTTGCGCATGATGTGGTAGCGGTTCATGTCCGACGTGGAGTTGAGCTGGCGCATGCCGGCTATATCCCAGTTTCCAATCTCACGCGTGCGTCGCAACACCACATCCGGCACCACAATCGGGTTGGTGACCTTGCTGGCACGATAGCCGTAAATCGTGTCATCCCAGTAGATGAAGAATCGCGGATCCGGCAGGCCGATTTCGCTCACCACGCGGCGATTGAACAGACCGCCTTCAAAGCACAGGGTGTTCATTACACGGTATTTGGCCGGGCCGAACGCGGCAGGGGCAATCGGATTCGGAATGCCCAGCGGCACAATGAAGTCATACTGCCAGTAGAACGGGCCGCCATCGTAATCGAAACGGGAGCCCTGAATCACCTCATGCTTATCAGTCCACTTGGCAAGCTTGGCGATGGCATCGGGCAGCACGGCCACATCATCGTCCATCACCCAGAACCATGCGGCACCCAGCTCATATGCCTTGGCCACGCCAGCGGAGAAACCGCCAGCACCGCCGAGATTCTCGGACTGCGGCGCATAGACCACACGCTCCTCATTGCCTGATTGATCGGCCACGGTAGTGCCCCACTGACCGGTCACCTTGCCGGCAAAACCAGCAACCATATCCGCGGTTTGCTTGGACTGCTCATTGTCCACAATGACAATGCGCCACGGCGCCTGCTCCAGTGCCAGAATTGAATCGAACAGCACTTCAAGCAGTTGCTGACGCTTGTATGTGGTGACGATCAATGCCAGTTTGTCGATAGTGGTATTGGGATTCTTCACTTCAGCCATGGTATCCATTGTTGCACTTGACCAGCACAAACCCTCTGAACGTCTGCTGAATCTCAGCTGATTGCTGTTGATTTCCTTGCCGAAAGTGAAACGCAGCTTGCACACGTCCGGCGTATGGCGTATGAATAAGCCTGTCAGTTTCAGGGAAGGTGTAATTCCTTACTGGCGGTGATCTGCACTCCGGGTTTCATAACGGAGATGTCAGGAAGCCCGCGACCCGCGTAAGCGGCTGATCCGGTGAGATTCCGGAGCCAACGGTTATAGTCCGGATGGAAGAAACGAGGGCTCTGATGAGCATATCTTCGCGTATCCGCATGCAAGCAATCCGTTCCGTGGCGCCGCAGGCTGAAGGTGCAGGCTCCGGCTCAACCAGCACGTCTTCCAGCACCAAACTCGGCTCACACGCCACCGGCGTGGCCGATTCGGGACGCTGGTCCACACGCCGCATTGCCATGTATGCATTGTTCGTAGCGCTGGCGATGGTGACCAGCTTCATCGAATTCCCGATCACGCCGGTCACATGGCTCAAGTACGACCCGTCCGGCATCGTATGCCTGATTGCCGGATTCGCTTATGGACCGGCAGCCGGATTGCTTTGTTTGCCGATTCCGTTTTGGACCGGCCGCCCGCCGCGATTGTGTCCGTGCTGGGCTTCGTGCCTCATATGTTCGCCAACCCGTGGGGTTCGCTGATGGCAGTGCTGGTGGCACTGTTCCTGTCGGTTCCTGCCGCGTTCATCTACCGCAAGATTCGCACGCGCAAGGGTGCCGCCATCGGCATTCTGGTGGGTGCGGTTCTGGCTATCGTGGTGGCGCTGGTGGGCAACCTCATCGTCACGCCGATCTACGCGCACATGACCTATCAGGCAGTGGCCGCGATGATTCTGCCGATCCTGCTGCCGTTCAATCTGGCCAAGATGGCAATTCACGCCGTAATCACGTTCCTGATCTACAAGCCGGTCTCCAACCTGCTTTCCAAGCAGCAGTGAGCAACCTGCAGCCATGACTGAATCCGCCCATAACCCCGCCTATGCCCACGCTGCCGAGCTGAAGAATATCCGTTTCAGCTACGACCGTGGCAACTCCTGGGCTTTGGATGGCGTGTCATTGACCGTTCGGGCCGGCGAGCGCATTTGTCTGGTCGGCCCGAACGGATCCGGCAAATCTACTTTTGCCCGGCTGATTGCCGGGCTGGCCGCGCCCGACGGCGGCGACATCACGTTGTTGGGGCATCGCACCTACGCCGATGCCCTGCCGAATGCCGACGAATATCGTGCGGCCCGGCGTGGCATCGGCGTGGTGTTCCAGAATCCGGAGGATCAGCTGGTCACTACCGTGCTGGAAGATGATGTGGCGTTTGGACCGGAAAATCTGGGCATTGAACGCAGCCACATCGGAGAGCGCATCGATGATTCTCTAAAATCGGTTGGATTGGTGTCCTTCCGCCAGTCCGATCCAACTCGTATGAGTGGAGGCCAACAGCAACGCGCCGCCATTGCCGGCATGCTGGCCATGAGTCCGGCCATGCTGGTGCTGGATGAGCCGACCGCCATGTTGGACGAGTCGGCGCGCGCCGAAGTGATGCGTATTCTCGATGATCTGCAGGCGCAAGGCACCACCATCGTGCATGTCACACATCATCAGGATGAGACTGTGCACGCTGACCGCATTGTGCATATGGAATCCGGGCAGATCGTTGGTATCGAAGCGGTCAGCGCTCGGCCGCAAACCATTGCCAACCATCCTTCGCCCGACGAGCCCCACCAGCCGGGGCGGGATGTGGCATTCCCCTTACTCTCGGATGCTTCAAACGACGACGCCACAGACCCCATCATCCGGGTTTCGCATGTGACATATCGATATCCCTCGGCCAAGCATGCGACCATCAACGACCTGTCGTTCACTATCGCGCGCGGCCAGACCGTAGCATTGATGGGCGCGAACGGCTCGGGCAAATCTACTTTGATTCGACTGCTCTGCGCTTTGGCCACGCCGAGATCCGGCAGTATCGACATAGCCAACGTGCCTGTGGCAACATCCACAGGCACCGGTACACGTTCCAAATCCGCAACGCGGCAGCAGCTTGTGCAGCTTCGCCGTCATGTGGGTTATGTGATGCAGCATCCCGAACATCAGCTTTTTGCGGATACCGTGGCCGAGGACGTGGCCTATGGCCCGCGCAATCAGGGACTGGCAGAAACCGAAGTCACCGACCGTGTTCACGAAGCACTGGAACTGCTGCACATCGGGCACCTTGCCGACCGCCCCCCTTTCGACTTATCAGGTGGACAGCAGCGTCTTGCGGCCATTGCTGGCGTTATTGCCTGCAATCCTGATGTGCTCATTATGGATGAGCCGACCGCCAGTCTGGATACGCAGGCCAAAGAGCGCATCCATGAACTGCTGCGCACCTTGAAGCAGCAAGGCGTAACCGTGTTGCTCATTACCCACGACCGAGCGGAGGCCGAGGCCCTTGCTGACCGCGTGGTGCGTATGCCGAATGCGGCGGAGCAACCGGATTCTCCGGCAAGCGATGCCCTGAATAACTCCAATGCAGAAGCTTCGGCATCCAACACGACCGCCGCCTCTGCCGGTGCCGCTTTCTCGGTGATTCACCGACTTGATCCGCGCGTGAAAATGGTGGGATTCCTGGCCGCCATGTTCACCATGTTCGCCGTGAATACGCCAGTGCAACTTGTCTTGGGTCTCATGGTGACACTTGCCGTAATCGCAGCTGCCCGACTGAACCCATTATGGGTGCTCAAATCCATTCATCCGCTGCTGATGTTGATGCTGCTTATGGGCATCGTCAATCTGTTTGTGGTGCGCACCGGCACCCCAGTGGTGGCGCTTGGCCCATTAAGCATCACCGATCAGGGCGTGACCATCGCCGTGCTGTATACCTGTCGTTTCATGCTGGTCATCATTTTGGGCACGGTGTTTTTGACCACGACCACACCCACCGCCATGACCGATGCATTCGCCGCACTGATCAAACCACTGAACAGGCTTGGCGTCCATGCTCAGGAGATTGCGTTGGTGATGAGCTTGGCCCTGCGATTCATTCCAACATTGACCGACGAGACCCGAGCCATTATCGATGCCCAATCCGCCCGTGGAGGCTCCATCGAAACCGGTTCTCTGGGACAACGAATCAAAGCCATGAGCGCGATCATCGTACCCACCTTTGCCGGAACATTACGTCATGCGGATAACCTCAGTCTGGCTTTGGATGCCCGCTGCTATGAGGAGGGCATTCATCGTACGCATTGGCGCGCATTGTCCATTGCTGGCCGCGATATCGTATTCGCCGCGCTCATCATCGCATACATTGCCTCCATTATCCTGCTCTGACGATTCAGACAGCACCGGTTGCTATGCTTCTTGAGGTATACAGCATATGTAAGGAACTATTCTCATGGCATTGACCAAGAAACAAATCAAGCAGCTACGCGCAATGGCGAATTCGCTGAAGCCCCTGTTCTATGTGGGCAAGAACGATCTGACCGAATCGGCCGTCAAGCAGGCCGATGAAACCATCGAGAAGCATGAGCTCATTAAGTGCGCCGTACAGGATGGCTCAGGGCTCACAGCCAAGGAGGCCGCCGCGGAACTTGCCGAACAATTGGGCGCCGAAGTGGTACAGTCCATCGGCAACCGCTTCGTGCTCTTCCGCCGCTCCCACCGCGATGATGTGGAGCATATCAAGCTCGTACGCGAGTGAGGTTTCGCACCACTTATCAATAGGGGTTCTGCTATGGCGTTACCACAGCAGAGCCCCTATTTTTGCTCTTGTGCAGGGACGCGCATTACTGATCGATGATGGCGCCAACGATGCTGGAGACGATGGTCAAGACCAGAGAGCCGAGCACGGACCACCGGAAGCCGTGTACAAAGACACCGACACCGAAGAGGCTGACGGCCAGCCAACTGGCTAGGCGCATAAACAGCCAGTTGATAATCAAGGTGACCAATCCAAGCGAGAGAATCGCGAATGGCAACGACACCAAATGCACAATCGGCTTGATGGAAGCATTGATTAACGCCATGAATAAGGCGAATGCGGCGATGCCGAGAATCGGAGGCTCCCCTACCGGGGTCATGCCGGGAATCACCGCAACCATAACGGCAGCGGCAATGGTCATAATCAGCCAACTGGTCAAGAAACTTCTCATGGACCTATCGTAACGTTACTCAACCGGCATGCATAGGCGCATCCAGCACAAAGGACAGAACCAGCACAACACGCTGATGCTACGCGGCTCACGGCACATTCGGCTGCTTGATATGTAGGATTTCCCCTAAAAAAAATAAACATTTACTATGTTCGATTTTTCATAAAGTTAACATCGAAACTCACAGAATCACATACCCCCCCCCCAATTGCGTTACCAATTCATGAACAACTTACAAAATGGCTCATTTGAGCCTTTTCAGTGCTAGCGTTAAGAACCAGCACAGCACATTGTACGGGACTCTTCTCATAAGAGAAAGGTTATATGATGTTCGTTTTATACACAGAACAAATATCATACTTATGAAAGGAAACACGTATGTCGGAAGGAAAAGTCATCATCGTCAACCCGGATATATTCGGCAAGGATGCAGAATCAAAGACGGACGAAGCCAATACAGTGACCAAAAGCTTTGGAATCAGCGATGACACGCTGGCCGAGGTAGAGGACTTCAAGGCACAGCTCACCAAGCACAACGCCTGGAATCTGCCGTTCATGGGATACGTGAACGAAGACGGATACGGCTATGCTTATGTGCCGGACGCCGCCGTGGTATATGACCCGTACTGGGATTCCCATAAGGCCTTCCTCGAACTGCCGGAAGACGTACAGGCTGCTTTCGCCATCCGCATGCTGTTCGCCCACCGTCCGGTCGACCGTTACGGCGCCAGCATGTTCCTGCACCATCAGCGTGGGTTCAACGTCAAGTTTGAAGGCGTCGGCGCGAACAACTACTAATCGAATCCTTATCCGCTGAAGCACAAAGGCGCATGGCAACGAGGCCATGCGCCTTATTTATCTCCCGAACCAGACGTCAGCGACTTACGAGATTGAGCAATTCCTGCTGCTTGGCATAACGAGAAACATTGTGCAGGGCAATACGAATAATCTGCTCGGAGGTTTCTTCCAAGTGATTGCCTCCAGCCACGTGCGGCGTAATCAGACAGCGAGGCTCATCCCACAACGGGTGCTCGGCGGGCAATGGCTCAGGTTCGGTAACGTCCAATCCAGCACCATGAATACGTCCCTCACGCAGCGCCACGGCCAACGCGTCAGCATCAATGGCATCACCTCTTCCGGCGTTAATAACTACGGCGGTGGACTTCAGCTTGCCCAGGCGGGCGGCGTCCAACAGGTGGTGGGTCTGTGGAGAGCGCGGCACCGCCATAACCACCACATCCGCCAATGGCAGCAAAGCATCCAAGCGCTCGAATCCATACATTTTCTCGATGCCTTCCGCACGTACTTCCGGATGCCGTCGCACGCCAAACGTATGCATGCCTACGGACTGTGCCAGTCGACCGAAGTGAGAGCCGATGTCTCCAGTGCCAATGACCAGTGCGATGCCACCCTCAGGGCTCAGCGCGGAACCCTCGTCCTGCCAGCGGTGCTCTCGCTGGTTGAAACCATACCGGCCGAAATTCTTCATCACGGCCCACATCATGGCGAACATGTGCTCAGCGACACTACGACCATAGGCACCGGTGGCGTTGGTGATCATGACTCCATGCGGCAACACGCCTGGACGCACATAAGCATCCACACCGGCGCTGAACGTCTGCAGCCATTCCAGACGCTTGTATTGCCCGGCATCGCCGGCAGGGAAATTGCCGATAACAGCAGTGGCCTCGGCACGCAATTCCTCGGGAACGCTGGCTGGCCACACCATGTCCCCACGGCGGGATTCGTCACCAACAAATTTCTGCGGCACATCGCGCGCCGCCTTGGCGAACGCCTGGCGTTCGGACTCGTTCAGTGGCAAGCAATTGACAATCAGCTTATGCGCATTCTCGATCCCCATGGTTCACCAACCTAGGCGGCAGTACGGATAATGAGAAGTTGCCGGCATGGTTATGACATCATCGGCCAGCGGGTCAGCACCTCATAACCGTGCAATATGAGTCCGCCCCGAGACGTACACTGCCTTCTGGTTTTGATCCAGAGCGTGCGGCCATGGCACTTCGATTGTTGGCCCATCAGCACGCACAGGTACCTGCGCCGGTTGGTAAACCTTATATTCCACTTTTTGCAACCGAACGTTGAGGAGTACGCATGCCTGAGCAGCATAGTGATAATGAGAAGATTCCGGTCCGTCTGATCGGCGCGATTGTGGCCGTCGGTTCACTTGCCTTCATCGGCATTCTGACCGAAACGGTAATGACCGTGCTCTTCCCCGCCTTGATGCGCGAGTTCCATGTGGACACAGCCACCGTCCAATGGATTACCACGATTTACCTCTTGTCCGTGGCTGCCACGATGCCAATCAGCTCGTTCCTGAAACGACGTTTCACGTTGAAAACCATTTTCCTCGCCGCGGTGATTCTGGCAATCATCGGTTCACTGATCATGATTTTCTCCCAAGCCTTCCCGCTGCTGATAGTGGCACGTATCATTCAGGGCATCGGATCGGGTGTCGCCACCCCGTTGATGATCAACATTATTCTTGAGCAGTCTCCCCGAACGAAAATCGGCCGTCTTATGGGTGTTGGCTCGTTGGTCATCACAGTGGCCCCGGCCATCGGCCCGACCGTCGGCGGCGCAGTGACCACCGTGCTGCCATGGCGTGCGATTTTCGTCATCGCAATTCCGCTGGTACTTCTCGCGGCCGTTATCGGGCTCAAATGCATCGAGCAAAAGACGCCGACCGAAGCGGCATATCTTGATCCGGTCCAGTTGGGCTCCATTATTCTCGCCTTGGTCGGTCTGGTACTGGCGCTGAATCAAGGCGGCGTGGCCGTCAGCGCGGCTGTGGCCGGAGGTTCCGTCGCACATTCCGGTGCAATCGCCATTATCAGCCTGATCGTTGGCGTTGGCATGTTGATTGTGTTCGCCCTGACTTCCAAGCGGGCGTTCTCTCCTCTGCTGCGTCTGGGTATTTTAAAAGATCCGGCCGTCCTGCTTCATGCCTGCGCCTATTTGCTGCTGCCGCTCGTCGCCATCGGCTACGGCTATGTCATTACCAACGTCTCGCAGCTTTCGCTGGGCACCACAGCGTTTGTGGCCGGCTCTCTCGTGCTGCCCGGTGCACTGATTGGCGCGGCCTGCGCCCCGCTCGGCGGCTGGTTCTACGACAAGTTCGGCGCGGTCAAACCGATTCTGATTCCGATTGGCATTGCCATTGTGGGCCCTGTGCTGATGCTGATTTTCTCAATGCGGCTTACGCCTGTGCTGCTGGCTGGATTCTATTTCATTTTCGGCTTGTTCTATGCCGTGGGTAACGCGAACGTTATGACCAGCGGCTTGTCTGAAGTCTCCCCCGAATTCAAGCCGGACGGCAATGCCATTTTCAACACGTGCCTTCAGTTTGGCGGCGCCGCCGGCACCGCATTGTTCTCCACGATTCTTTCCGTGGCCCAGGCCGGCGCAGGAGAAGAAGGCACCGCTGAGTTTGCTCACGCCACAGCCGTCGGCGGCGCTTGGACATTTGCTGCAATGACCATCATCTGTCTGATTGGCTGGGGCTGCTTGGCAGCCGCGTTCCATATTCGCACGGCTCGTAAACGTGTACAGTAATCTTTATGATGTCTTTATGTCTGAAATGACTATGGAATCGTGCGGGCTTCCGATGGATTGCAGGGATGACGCCAGATCATTGACCAGCTGTTGAACCTGCACCGTTGACGAGACATCCGCCGCATCCAGACTGGTCTGGGTCTGCTGCACCATATTCGAATAGTCGTTCCGGGACTGCTGCGTAATCTGATTGAGCAGCGAGGCGCACACCGACGTGATGGATACGCCGGAGAACACAATGGCCACCGCCAAAGTCAGTATTACGGCCAGCGCCACGGTACGGGCCTGCAGCGAGCGTCGGACCTCGGCGCGACCATGCCGCAGCAGGCGACGTAAGCTGAACCGAGAATAGAGGTTCAGACGCGGCACATTGGAGGTCTGCCGGATACGGCGTGCCACTTCTGTGCCGTCCAGACCAGGCAGCATGACATCAAGCAATATCAAGTCCGGCTTGACCGTGGGGAACATCTACCGCACGCAGTCCGTCCATGCAGGTAACGGTACGGAATCCTTTGTTTTCCAATACCAAGCTCAGCATCTCGCCAATGGCCTGACCGTCGTCCACAATGAAGATGGTCGCCATGGGTGTTTGCCGTCCCTTTCCCCGCTGTTATCGTTGCGTTATACGCTACTCCCCCGTATTCACTTCTGTTCGGGGGCTTCACCATGCAGTATCGGGCGGATTCTGGCCAGACGCTGACTTACCTCATGCTCGTATCCGCGATCATTGGGATGATAATACTCGGTGCCACGCAATTCCTCGGGCAAGTATTCCTGCGGGGCTACGGCGCCAGGCCAGTCATGGGCGTACTTATACCCCTCGTGGTTGCCCCATTCCTTCATGAGTTTGGTGGGAGCATTTCTCAGGTACAGCGGCACCGCGCCGATTCTGCCGGCGTCCACATCGGCAAGCGCCTGATTAATGGCATTGTAGCCGGCATTGGACTTGGGAGCCGTGGCCACGGCGAGCGCGGCTTCGGCCAGAATGATGCGGGCCTCGGGCATACCGACCAAGGCCACGGCCTGTGCGGCCGCCACAGTGACCTGCAGTATCTGAGGTGCGGCCAGGCCGACCTCTTCGCTGGCGGCAATCATAATGCGCCGGGCGATGAAACGGGGGTCTTCACCGGCCTTGAGCATACGGGCCAGGTAATGAATCGTGGCATCCGGGTCAGAGCCACGCATCGATTTGATGAACGCGGAGATCACATCATAGTGATCGTCGCCATCCTTGTCATAGCGCACGGTGGCGGTGTCCATTACCGTGGACACGATGTCCGGGGTAATGATAGGCCGGCGGGCGCCCTTCTTACGAGCCTCATCACCGGTGACCGCACCGGCCGCCGCTTCCAGAATCGTCAGGGACTTCCGCGCGTCGCCGCCGGCCATGCGCACGATGTCCGCCACGGCTTCGTCAGTGGCCTTGACTTCACCCTTGAGTCCGCGTTCATCGGCTAGGGCCCGTTGCACCAGTTCGGTGAGCTGGTCAGGTTCCAAGGACTCGAGTTTGACTACTACCGAGCGTGAGAGCAGCGGCTTGATGACGGAAAAGCTCGGGTTTTCGGTGGTGGCGCCGATGAAGGTGACATCGCGGTTCTCGACGGCGGGCAGCAGGGCGTCCTGCTGCGACTTGGAGAAGCGGTGCACCTCGTCGATGAACAACACGGTTTCCTGGCCACGCGACACCAGCCGTTCGTGAGCGCGCGTGAGCACATCACGCACGTCTTTGACACCGGAGGTCACGGCGGACAGTTCTTCAAACACACGACCGGATTGTCCGGCAACGATGGTGGCGAGCGTGGTCTTGCCCACGCCGGGAGGCCCGAATAGAATCACGGAGCTTGGTGCGGTGAGGCTGCCTTTGCTGGCCGGATTGGCAAGACGACGCAAGGGCGATCCCTGCCCAAGCACTTGGGTTTGGCCAATGACCTCGTCCAGCGTGCGTGGACGCATGCGCACCGCCAACGGCCGGGTCATCGACTCCGGAGCATCAGCCGCCCCAAACAAATCGTTCTCGCTCATAGTGTTCTATACTACCCCATTATTCGAACAGACGTTCGAGCTTTCTCTTGGCTCTCCTCAGTCAGCTTCGCTGACAGCTCCTCTCAGGGAAGGGAGCCAAGGTCATGAGTTGCTCACCCGGTAATCGTGGAAGACCACCTCACCGGTGTCTTGGGTGGCGTCGAGATCCACGATGCCTTCGATGGTCCAGTCGTGATCACCGTCGGAATCATCGATAATCTGACGCACCTTCCACGTGTGTTCGTCGTTCTCATGCTTGCTGTCCAGCATGAAGAGTTCGGGCGAGCGCGCTTCGGCACCGATGCCCACATACTCGTGTTCGTCGTAGTAGTCGTCGAGCACGTCCTCCCATTCGTGCACGCCGTAGCCCCAATCCTTGTCGAGCGCGCCCAGCTTGTCCGGCTGATCGAGATCCATAAGCTGCACACGGCGGAACAAGGCATTGCGCACCAGCACGGTAAGACCACGACGGTCCTCGACCACCGCGCTTTTTGCGCCGGGCGCGGCCAGGGATGCCGCAGCCTCGGATTGGTCAGCCGAGTCGCCGGCATTCTCCCATTCGTCCACCAACGAGGAATCGATGGAGCGTACGAGCACGCGCAGCCACGAAATAATGTCTTCGAGCTGTTCATCGCGCTTTTCGGGCGGCACGGTGCGCGCCAATGTGCGGTAAGCGTCCGACAAGTACCGCAACAGCGTGCCCTCGGAACGGGCGATGTTGTAGCGGGCGATGTATCCGGTGAAGTCGGAGGCGGTTTCCACCATGTCGCGCACCACGGATTTTGGCGACAGCCAGTAGTCGTTCGCCCACGGCACATCATGGCGATACTGATCGAATGCGGCCTCGAGCATGTCTTCCAGCGGCTTGGGATAGGTGATCTCCTGCAGCTTGTCCATGCGCTCGTCGTAGTCGAGTCCGTCGGCCTTCATGTCGGCCATGGCCTTGTCTCTCGCCTGACGCTCCTGCGCACGCAACACCTGCTTGGGGTCTTCCAGCGTGGCCTCGGCCATCGAGATGACATCCAGCGCGTAGGTGTCCGATTCCGGATCGAGCAACTCCAATGCGGCCAACAGGAACGGGCTCAGGGGCTGGTCGAGCGCGAAGTCATCCGGCATATCGAGGGTCATGTAATAGTCTTTGCCACCATCCGCACGATCTTCGGTCTCAATGACCTCGGTATCGAACAAAGTGCGGAAGATTTCATCGGCCCGCTGGTGCAGATGTTCTTTCTGATCCGGGGTCTGCGCTGAATCATCGATAAGATCGTCGATACGAGCACGCGCATCGCCGCCTTGCGCCACTTCATTGAGCACCATAGAATGCGTGATCTTCAGATGCGGGACCAAGGTTTCCGGAGCGGCGTCGATGAGCTTGTTGAACGTGCCTTCGTTCCAGGTCACGAAGCCTTCGGGGGCTTTCTTGCGCTTGACCTTCTTGAGCTTCTTCGGGTCGCCTCCGGCCTTGGCTATGGCCTTCTGGTTCTCGATCTCATATTCGGGAGCCTCGGCTACCACCAGTCCTTCGGTGTCGAAGCCCATACGGCCGGCGCGTCCGGCGATCTGGTGGAATTCGCGGGCGCGCAGGCGGCGCATCTTGGTGCCATCGAACTTGGTCAACGCGGTCAGCACCACGAAGTGAATCGGCACATTAATGCCAACGCCCAGCGTATCGGTGCCGCAAATCACCGGCAACAGACCTTGCTGGGCGAGCTGTTCGACCAGACGACGGTATCGCGGCAGCATGCCGGCATGATGGATACCGACGCCGGTGCGCAGCAGACGTTGCAGAATCTTGCCAAAAGCCGTGGTGAATTTGACGCCTTTGATGGCTTCGGCGATGGCCTGACGCTGTTCCTTGCTGGACACGCCGGTGGAGGCAAGCGCCTGCGCGGTTTCCAGCGCGGCGTCCTGAGAGAAGTGCACCACATATATCGGTGTCTCGCCGTTGCGGAAGGCGAGTTCCACGGTTCTTTCCAGCGGGTCGAGCGTGTACTCATAGCTCAACGGCACCGGGCGTGGCGCATCGGCGATGACATCCACATCAGGTGTGTCGTTAAGATCGGAGAGCTTGTCGGCGATGGCATCCACGTTGCCAAGCGTGGCACTCATCAGCAGGAACTGGGTTTGCGGCAAGGTCAGCAGTGGCACCTGCCATGCCCAGCCACGCTCCGGGTCGCCGTAGTAGTGGAATTCGTCCATGGCCACGAGGCCCACGTCGGCATGCGTGCCCTCACGCAAAGCCTGGTTGGCGAGAATCTCGGCGGTGCAGCAGATGATCGGCGCGTCGGCGTTGATATGGCTGTCGCCGGTGATCATGCCGACATTGTCGCGGCCGAACACCTCTACCAGGTCGAAGAACTTCTCGGAGACCAACGCTTTGATGGGCGCGGTGTAGTAGGAACGGCGACCGGTGCATAGGGCGGCGAAATGCATGCCCAGCGCCACCAGTGATTTGCCGGAACCGGTAGGGGTATTCAAAATGACATGGTCGCCGGCCAGGAGATCCATAATGGCCTCTTCCTGATGCGGCCACGGCTCGATGCCTTTGACCTCTTCCACCCAGCCGAAGAACCGTTCGTAGATATCATCGGCCGTAAGATTCCGCTCGCGCTCGTCGCCGTCCCATTCGGGAGCCAAACGCCCCAGGGAACCATATTCCTTCTCGTCAGTCATAATGTCCCAGTCTACCCAGCGGCCTGTTCCAGCGGCGCGAACCACCCTCCGCCGCTTCGCAGCACCTCCCACCAGCGGGAGGAATACTCACGCCAGTCTGCGACGGACCTCGTCGGGGTCGACTTCCGGTTCGAGCGGCGGCCAAGTCATATTCATATTCTTCAACGTGGTGCGCAACAGCTCGGAAACCACGGCGCGTGAATACCACCGGTTGTCAGCCGGCACCAGATACCACGGTGCGGCGGCAGTGCTGGTCTTTTCAAAAACCTCCTGCCAGGCGTCCATGTAGTCGTCCCATCGATCGCGGGCTTCAAGGTCGGAGATATCGAACTTCCAATATTTGGTGGGGTCATCAAGACGGCCGAGAAAATGCTTTTTCTGCTCATCCTGGCTGACCACGAGAAAGATCTTGAGAATCGCACATCCGCTGGCGGCCAGCTCACGCTCGAATTCGTTAATCTGGTCATATCGGGCACGCCATACGTCTTCCGGATAGGTGCCGTAGACGTGCGGCATGACCACATCCTCGTAATGGGAACGGTCAAAAACGGCAATCCAGCCCTGCTTGGGCAGTTCGCGCTTCACACGCCAGAGAAAATCATGGTCAAGCTCCTCGGCGCTTGGCTTGCCAAAGCCGTGATAATGGATGCCCATAGGATCGCCCTGGCTGAATACATGGCGCACGATGCCGCCTTTGCCGGAAGCATCCATGCCTTGCAACACGATCAGCAATCTTCGCGGGGAGCCTTTAACACCGTTGGCATACATGAGCCGCTGATATCGGGCGATTTCGGAGGAGCTGATGGATATAAACCGTTCCGCATCCTCTTTGCCGCCATCAAACCCCGGCGTGGAGTCGCCTTCGACATCAGTGACCTGCGTCCCCGGGTGGAACATCAGTCGTTGTGCTGGCGGCAGAGACCATACGGCACTCAGCAGTTCGCTGGATTTCGCCGCGCGGGCCAGCCGTTCGGACACGGTGGTGCTGGATTCAATGCTTTCTATGCGGTCTTCGGCGAGATTCAGCGTCCAGTCGATGCGTTTATCGCCCTTCCCCCTGCTGGGCTTATCCTTACCGTTTTTGTCTTTGTCGGATTTGACGACACCACCCAACTTGCCGTTTTTACCCACCTTATTTGTCTTTCCGTCTTCCTTGGCCATGTCACCGATTGTACGCTTCGCCGGATTCGCGCGTCCCGGACTTCACCGACGGCTTGGCCTCATAGGACTTCGCGAACCACTTGCGCAAGCACATCCACCGATGCCTCGAATTCCTCGGGCGTGGTGTAGGCATAGCTCAGGCGAAGGGAGTTGTCACCTTCGAAATCGTAGATGTCGCCGGGATTAAGCAGCACGCCGCGCTTCAAGGCTGCTTGGAACAGGCGACTGGTGCGCACCGGCTGTTCGAAGGTCAGCCACACATAGAATCCGCCATCCGGCCGGCTCCAGTGGGCCCGGCCCAAGAAATGACGCTCCAGGGATTCCATCGCCGCATCCCTGCGACGGTGTAGCTCCCGTTTGAGGTCAACCAGATACCGGTCATACAGACCGCTGGTCAAGAATCGGGCGAAAGCCCACTGGCTGAGCAGACTAGCGCCGTAGTCCATCTGCATTTTCACATCAGCGAGTCGTTGGACGATTGGCTCATTGGCAATAATCCAACCGATGCGCAGTCCAGGAGCCAACGATTTCGAAGCGCTGCCCAAGGTGATGACCATACCGGTCTCATCCATGGTCTTCAACGGCTTCGGCATCTCGTCGCCGAAATACAGGTCCTGATAGGCGTTGTCTTCGATAATCGGCAATCGATTCGCCACGCAGCAGTCGATGAGGTCATGCCGGTGCTGATTGGTCATCGTCACGCCGGTGGGGTTGTGATTGGTGGGAATGGTGTAGAGCACGGCATCCGCGCCCTTGCCCGATACAGCATGGTATTCTCCCAACGCATGTTCAAGAGCGTCGGCGCGAAGCCCCTGGTCGCCCATCGGCACGCCGGACAAGCGCATTCCGGCCGATTGGAACACCTGCAATGACTTGATGTAGCTCGGAGCTTCGGCGAACACCGTGCTTCCTGCAGACAGCAGACTCACGGAAATCAGCTGCAGAGCCTGCAACGCGCCGGAGGTGATCAGCACCTGGGCCGGCGTGCAGTTCACCCCCGAGCGGCACATATGCGCGGCGATCGCCTCACGCAGCACGGTCATGCCCGCAGGAGGCGGATAGCCCAGCGAATCTATCTCCTGCGCGGCTTCCGTCAGCACCTGTTTCCACATATC
>OAVP01000640.1_pt1 | contig 17922 bp, 19 predicted proteins | sample 1495311 | NCBI WGS metagenome assembly OAVP01 (sample SAMEA2580102, study PRJEB22360) | human gut metagenome | biome: human gut; feature: human-associated habitat; material: faeces | place: Denmark | collected 2008/2010
ATCCTTAGTGGGCTGCTATTGAACTAGGCGTCCCTAGTGATATATCTCCTTTCACTCCTTCGAATTGTTTTCACGTGAAACAAAAAAACCTAACCAACCAGCAGGATCGCTGTTTGATTAGGAAATGGGTACTCCTTTATTGTTCGGTCAACCACGTGCGCGAGTGTTCAACTTCTTCATACGTTAACTGATGACTCGGGGTCCAAACGGTTGAAAGGACTGCACCCCGTGAGGTGAAGATCTCTTGGACGTAAGCACTGTCAGCTAGGGAAACGATCGGGTCGTTTCTGCCAAAACTCAGAAACACATGAGTGTCAGGCAAGGAATTCGTTGGTAAATTCTCGACTGGATACATGGCGTGGTAGAGGATCGCTTTTTTAAAGTGGTCACTATCATTTAGTAATAAGCGAATGGCAATGTTGGCGCCATTGGAATAACCCACCAGTACCACTTGCGCTAACGAAAAGTGGTGTTCTTTGGCGGCTTGCCGAATGAAATCGGCTAATTCGTCGCCGCGAAGTGCTAAGTCTGCTTCATCATACACTCCTTCAGCCAGGCGTTTGAAGTAACGGGGCATGCCGTTTTCTAAAACGTTCCCGCGAATACCTAATAGTGATGCTTGGGGATCAAGGGCTTTGCCTACTTCCAGCAACGACTGTTCGTCGCCACCAGTGCCGTGGAGCAGCACCAAAACTGGTGCGTCGGCTGCTCCTTGTTGGTAGATTGCTTTCATCGAAGTTCCTCCTTTAACTTGGTCGTTTGATATCGAAAACCTCCCCAATCGTTGCGTAAGAATTTCCCGCTAGCCGGCTGACTGCTTGTAAGGCACGGGGATCGATCTTGCCGTCTTGATAGACATCCTCTGCAATCTGGTAGCCGACGACTTCCAACAATAAGAGATCGGCAGTGGTCTGCTGGTCTTTTTTGATGGGTACGTGCTGATGCAGAATCGTTTCTAAGCGGACACTGGCTTCTTTCAAGCCAGGAACGGCAATCATTTTCGATGTCGTTGTGGTAAATCCAGAAACCGTCAACTCGCTTTGGTCTGCGGGCAATAATGCCGCGGTTTTATTGGCCTCTTGGACATTTGTTTGATCCAAAATATGCACAACGGCTTCTTTCGTCGCCAACAGATTGCGGGCGGTGTCTTTCAGTTCCCCCTCTTTGCGCTGGATAGCCAACGAGAGGATCACAGGTTCTGAGCTGACGATGTTAAAAAAACTGAATGGGGCGATGTTGACGATACCATCGGCTGATTGCGTACTGACCACAGCTACTGGCCGTGGAATGATGGAGCCAATCAGTAGTTTATAATTTTCTCGTTGGGTCAAATCCTTGGGATCTAAATAGTGCATACAGCGTCTCCTTTTTTCTAAACCGATAAGTCTGGCAAGCGATCCTCGATCTCTACACGGCGGCTTTCAAATTGGGCTAGCAGCATCAACTGCTGTCCTAACGTTTCTAATGGTTCATCAACTAAAAAGCCTGGGGTCTCTGTTGCGATCTCAAAGACGATGTTGCCCCGCTCTTGGAAATAGACGGCTTTGAAATAATTGCGGTCTTTGATTTCAGTGACTCCGTATCTTTGATCGTACAAGTATTCTTGCCACTCTTTTTGCACTGCTTCCGTTGGCACGGACCACGCGATGTGATGGACGGTGCCGACACCCCAGCGCCCTGCTGGTATTGCTTCATGGGGCACGACGATCTCATGAGCGAGGGTACCTGCGGTATGGAGATGCGTGCTTTTATTTGTTTGATTAAAAATGTCCAGACCTAGATCATCTGCCAACGTTTGAATGGTCGCTTCTGGTTGTGCCGAAAGCAAGACGGCCCCATGAAAGCCTAAAATCGCTGGTGTTTCTGCCGATTCTTCGGCTTCGACTAACGCCAAAGACAGGTCATGCTGATCATGAAGTTCTAAAGTTGGCCGATCAAACAATGTACTTTCTTGGACAGTTACTTGATGTTTCGCCAGATGTTCTTGCCAATAGGCACTGCTGCCTTTAGGAATACGAAACGCGATCGTGCCGACTTGTCCGCTTCCTACTCGCCCAGGATGGGCATTTGCCCATGGAAAGAAGGTGATGATGGTCCCATTTTCTAATGCTTGATTGCTGTAATAAAGATGATACGTGTACGGATCATCAAAATTGACGGTTTGTTTGACGAGGCGCAACCCCAACACGTCGCGGTAAAAGGCAACGTTCGTTTGCGGATCGCCTACGATGGCTGAAATATGGTGGATCTGTTGAATGGGTTGCATACTGTGTGCCTCCTTAGGCGCGTTTTGTATTGAAGGGTTTGATGACTCCTTCGATGTATTCACGGCGATTTTCTAAAAATGGTGCCAATGATAAGGACTCACCCAATGTTTCGTATGGCTCATCCCCCATGAACCCTGGTTCATCTGTTGCTAGTTCAAAAAGAATATGGCCGATGCGCACATACAAGGATTCAAAATAGTAGCGATCCACATAGCCGGAGTTGGCCAATCCCAAGTTATCAAAGATTTCTTGCCAAACTGCTAATGAGTCGTGGTGAGCTAAGCGAAAAGCGACATGATGCACTTCGCCATCGCCTTGTTGCGCTTGCGGGCTCGTGGTATCTTCCACTAAAACGACTTGAGCGCCATTGCCGCCTTCACCAACTTCTAGCAAATAGCGATTATCTACTTGATCAATGGTTTTGAAATCAAAAACGGATTCCAGCAGCCCTTTGAAATCTGCCAAATAAGAAACAGACATTTCAACAGGACCTAAGCCATAAATCGCAAACTCAGTAGGAACCGGTCCTTTTTTCCAAGGAGTACCAGCTTTCACGCCAGTATTGTGTTCGTCAGAGATCAATTGATAAGCTTGCGTATCAAAATCCCAAAAACGCATCACTTTTTTCCCAAATTCGGTGGTGATTGCTTCGTGTTTTACCTCAAATTCATCAAAGCGTGCGGCATAATAATCAAGGGCAGCATCACTGGGTACTCGGAAACTGGTGCGGGTGATCGAGTTGGTTCCTTTGCTGCCGCGAGCGGTATTGGGAAAATCAAAGAACGTCATGGTCGTTCCCGGTGACCCTAAATCATCCGCAAAGTAGGTATGGTACGTATAAATGTCATCTTGATTGACGGTTTTTTTCACTAAACGCATCCCTAACACATCTGTAAAGAAATGGTAATTCCGTTCCACATCACTTGTCATGGCCGTCACATGGTGTACCCCTAATATTTGATCTTGTTTTCTCATTTTCTTTTCCTCATTTCTGATCGTAAGTTATTTTTCGTAAAATTGTTTTTAATTGTTGCAATTCTTCACTGCTGAGTTCGGAAAAACTCGCCGCAATCTTTTGTGCATGACTGGGAAAAATTTTCTCCATCAATGCCCTGCCTGCTTCCGTAATCCTGACGTAAGTTACCCGTTGATCTTCTTGGCTAGGTTCCCGGCGCACGCAGCCTTTTTTGACTAATTGATCGACTACATAGGTTGTCGAGCTGCTGGCGATCAAAATTTTTTCCTTGATGGCTTGCGTCGTATGGGTGCCTTTATGGTAAAGCAATTCCAGTACAGAAAACTCTGTGATATTTAAGCCATAACAACGAACATCTTTTTTTGCCACTTGTTCCAAACGACTCGCCGTACGCAGCAAACCAATGTACGCTTTGAGCGCTTCTTCTTGATGCGCCATTTTCCTCACCTCTTTATTTCGAATTCGAGATAATCATAACTTACTTTTTGTAAGTTGTAAAAAGATATGCTTTGGTTGTTTAAGAAAATCATTCAATGCTTATTTTTATAGAGGTTAAGAACGGTTAGACACTAACGAAGGTCCCACCTTTTCTCTATGTCTCCTTCAAATCTAATAAAAAACGGAACTCATGAAAGGTTCCATGAGTTCCGCTAAATATATATTTTACTGAAGAGGATTCGATCCATTCCATGTACTGATCGATGAAGCGCTGATTCCCACGCATAGTTATCTCTTTTTCAAATCTTTACAGTCGGCTGGACCTGCTTTTCCAAAGCCAGCAACCACTTTTTGCGTTCGACACCGCCGCCATAGCCGCCGATGCTGCCATCGCTATTGATGACGCGGTGGCATGGAACGATCAACGCCAATTGATTTTTTCCGTTGGCATTGGCAACAGCTCGGGTGGCTTTTTCATTGCCGATTCGCTGTGCCAATTGTTTGTAGGAGTATGTTTCTCCAATCTTCATCGCCAACAGCTGCTGCCAGACGGCTTTTTGAAAATCAGAGCCGATCAATGCGATGGGTACCGTGAAGACAGTTCGATTCCCTGCAAAATATTCCGTCAGTTCTTGTTTGAGTTGCTGAATGATTGCTGTTTGCTGCGGAATAATCACTGCATTCAAGCGGCTTCTCAAAACAGCGATTTCCGTTTCTAGCCCTCTGCGATCCACGAATTCTAACAAGTAAAGCTGCTGCTGGTCGCTGATTGCCAGCATCGATCCCAGCTTGGTCTCAAGCCAAGCAGAAGAAAGAATCGTTTTTTCGCGGCTGTTGGAAGGCAATTCCCCCATAATCCGGGAAAATGCATCTCGAAAGCCGTTGCCAGAATCGAAGCCGGCTTCTAATTGTGCTTGGATCAGCGGTTCTCCTTCACGAATCTGCTTAAACGCTAACCCTAAACGGCGTGCACGGGAATATTCGATAAAGGTCATGCCAAAATATTTTTTAAATTGTCGGCGTGCGGTATTGGGATGGATCGCTAGTGCTTCAAAATCTTTGTCGGTCCACTTTTTCTCTGGGTTACTCTCCACGGCTTCCACCAGGCTTTTCACGTCAGGGGATAAGTGGCTAGGTGAGCTGAGCGGGCGACATCGTTTACAGGGACGATACGCCGCCAGCAACGCTTCTTGTGCCGTCTGAAAAAACTCGCAATTTTTTTTGAGCGGTTTTTTCGCTGGGCAGGTGGGACGGCAAAAGACGTCGGTGGTTTTTACCCCAACGTAAAAAATCCCTTCATATTGGGAATTTTTTTCAATCAGCATGTCGTAATAGTGGTCCCGTTGTCGGCTATCTTCAATCATCTTGCGCATCCCTCCTTCTTTTCTACACTTACAAAAATACTTTGTACCTGTCCTAACACACGACCAACCAATGCAGCAGCCTGCAAAGGCAGGTCGAAAATTTGCCCATATCCTTCTGATGACATACGATCACCCTTTCCTCTGAATGACCTTAGTGTACAAAGAATGGTCTTGACGCATCCCATAAAAATTAACACCAATTTTTTAAAAAGGATCGAAGGCAGTTATCCTCCGATCCTTTTGATTTCCCGTTTGCCTATTTTTCGGCGAATCTTAAAAGCAACGCCTACATGAACCTAGACCGTCGCCTTCTGCTTGACTTGCAGGGCACTTTTTTTCCGCAAGACTCGCTCCAAACGGGGGCGATTATAGCGTTGGATCATGATGAATGGGCAGTTGGCCAATAACGCATAGGCGATCATCACCCAGCCCGCCCACGTAGGATTCCAGAGGAAAAAGAACGGTGCTGGAACAATCAGCAGCCAATGGGTCAGCTCTGCTCGGCGTGTTTCGATGACGAATTTTTCCAGATAGTCCTTTTGTTGCTGAGCCAAGCGAGATTTGTCAAAGCCTTTTTTGGCAATCACAGTGCCGTCGGGCAATTTGTCTTTCCACTGACGAATACGAAATACCTCCGCCCAGATCCTACCGCCTTTTTCAAAGGCAAAAGAATGGAACCAGTTGGTATGACGTTCAAAAAAAGCATCACTGACTTTGCGCAAGCCAAACGAGATGCCTAGATGAAACAGCAGCCAAGCCAAGCTGTCTGTAAAGAGCAAGAGCAGTGGAGATAAGGTGATCAGCGGCATGTGCATCGCCTCCTATAAATTGATTTTTCGTCCTTTCCAGGTCACGGATTTCAACAAATGGGTTTGGATCCATGACCAACCAAATAAGCCTAGGAAAAAAAGAAAGTAACATGGGAAAAAAAGCAGCAAGACTCGGTTGAAGTTGCCGACACGGCGGGCAAAGCACAGAGTTTGTCCAAAATAAGCAGCATAAAAAAGCAGTCCTAGCCAAAGCGGTTCCATCAGAAATGGTGCCGCCAGTACCCCAATGCCGCCGCTGATCCACAAGATGACACCCGCCATGATCAAAGGGTGAGTGAATTGCGAAGCAGTGGCAAAGTCCTTCGTCCAGCCTTGAACAAGTTGACGAACACCAGCTGGATACATTCGAAAGGCCAACAGGTCTTTTCCACCATACAAGGTGATCGGCAAGCGTTTTTTCTTAAAGCGTCTCGCTAATGCTAGATCATCTAAGATTCCTTGTGGCATGTCCTGATGCCCATTGGCTTGAAGGTACGCTGTTTTGCTGCACAAGATACACGGACCAAGGCGCCGCCGGCTGAGAGTTTTTCGCCTACGATAGAGAAACGGTTCAACCCGACAGGTAAGATGACATTAAAGACGGCAGATAGTTGTTCATACAGGCGCTTCGTTTGATGATAGGGCTGCACCGAGAGCAGGCCTTGTCCCGATCGCTCCTCATACGCAGCGAAAAGGCGCTCTAAGCCATCTTCTGCTAGAAAGAAGGTATCGGCATCCAAAAATAATAGATACTTGCCCACCGCTTGTGAGGCGCCTAACCAGCAAGCCGCCGCTTTCCCAGCAGAATCAGCAGCGGTTTGCAAGACCGTCGCACCGAAGCGCTTGGCGCAGGCGATCGTCTCGTCTTCCGATCCGTCATCAACCACCAAAATCTCCACAGGATAAAGGGTTTGCTGCTGCAAGGATGCCAACAATTGCGGCAAATTTTCTGCTTCATTGCGGGCGGGGATGATGATCGACAATTCTGCCCTCTCCTTCAAGTCTTTGGATGCGGCTGTCTCCTTGCGGGTGGGTATCGTCGGCAGGCGGAAAAAAATCAGCCAGCCTGCCAGCCAAGCAGCGCAAATACCAGCGAGCAGCAGGTACACAGTCATCATCCTTTCTTATCTTAGTGTTCTCTTTTGGTGATCATCTCACTGACTTGCTGGCCACTAAGGGTCACCATCGGCATACCGGCACCGGGATTGACCGTACCGCCAACGAAGTAAAGATTGTCGTAGCGTTCGCTGTGTTTCGGGTGTTTAAAGCCATGATTTTTTTTGCGATTAGAGACCGTGCCGTAGATGGCGCCGCGATGTGACAAATAATTCTTTTGGATGTCTTCGGGTGTCCAGCGGTCTTCATACACGATGTGCTTGCGTAGATCCGTTAAGCCCATGTTTTCCAGCTTGATCAAGATCCGTTCACGAAAGGCATCGTATTCCGCTTCCGTAAAGGGTTTATCCTGCAAATAAGGGATATGAGGCAAGATTTTGATGTTCTCATGCCCTGCCACTGTTTGCGAAGGATCGGTTTTGTTGGCATTGACCAAATAGATCGTTGGGTCTTCCGGCAGCTGATGCTGATGGAAATTTTGATCAAAGTTTTCTTTTGAGGCATTTGAAAAGAAAAAGTTGTGGTGCGCCAGTTGCGGATAGGAGGTTTTGACCCCTAAGTGCAAGACAAAGCCAGAACTTGCTGGTTCAAATTTTTCTTCCAGTTTTTGAGTAAAGGCCGGCGCTTCTTCTAACAGCTCTTCATATGCCGGGATCACTTCCATATTGGAAACAAAATAGTCCGCTTCGATCAACGTACCATCATCCAAACGAGCGGCACGGATTTGTTCTTGTTCAACGATCAATTTTTCCACTTTATGTCCCGTATGGAAGGTCACACCGATCTCTTTTGCTAAGCGAACGATGCCTTCGGCTAACCGATGCATCCCGCCTGGCACGTACCAGACACCTTGGGCATGCTGCATGTAGATCATCATGTTCAAGACGGCTGGGGCGTCATAAGGAGACGAGCCGACATACTTGATAAAATAGCTCAGCATGTCTTGCAGCTGCGGATTGCTGATACGTTTTTGAATGGCATCATGCATGGAAGAGAAATAATCAAAGCCTTTCAGCGCTTTGATCACGCCGTGATACTTCAAGATTTCTTTCGTGGTATCTAAGCCTTTCTCGAAATAGCCTTTTTCCGTGATATCATAAATCTTTTGCGCATAGTCCAAAAAGTCTTGGTACTCTGCCATGTCTTTTTCCGACAAGTGGGGGTTTTCCTTTGCCATACGTGTAAGATCGCCATAGAGATCGATCTTGGTGCCGTCAGGAAAAAAGGAGCGCCATTCCAATGGCAATCGGCGAATCGCAACATAATCCGCCATATCGCGATTGCTGCCAGTAAATAATTTTTCAAAAATCTGCGGCATCGTCAAAATCGAAGGACCTAAGTCAAAGCCGAAGCCGTTTGTTTCCAGTCGGTTCAATTTGCCACCTAAATGGTGATTTTTTTCATATAATGATACATCAAAGCCATTTTGGGCTAATGAGACCGCCGCTGATAGACCACCAAGTCCGCCGCCGATCACTACAACTGTTTTTTTCTCATTCATTGAGTTGCTCCTCGTTTGCTTTAATAAACGTCCCTATTTAGCCAATTCTTTTCACCGAAACAGACGGTTGCGTCTCACTGCAACTGCGTGTCTTCGCACTATTTTGGCATTGGCCACTTGAATCAAAGGATCGTTTTTCTAGATAATTCTATAGTATCACACCTTTGAAAAAATGACGGGGATGAGCCTACCGGTCAACTGATGCTGTTTTTTCTCAACCATGATTTCAGCGAATGAAAAAACAACCTGCTGGAAAAGAAAGGAAACCCAGTCATTTCGTCCATTCCGAAAATACTCTTTTTATAACAACAATTATCAGAATAGTTGAACATTTTTGACGTTAATACCAGCGAAAACAAATCTTCGTATGGTTACGAAAAAACGCGTTTGAGCCAATTTGGAATATCCTGTACATTGAATGTAGCGAAAGTCCTTCCCCCAATCATTAAAAAAAACAAAAGGGCCTTCTCAGTAAGACATTGCTTAACAGTGACTCTTTTTGATAATGACACGTATTGTCGCCTTTTCCTAACACTTATAAGGAGTATTGATATGAACTTAAAAACGATCCAATCAGCCGAAGAATATGTAAACTTTTTTGACGTAGAATTTATCCACTCTCCCTGTTCTTATACACACCCAAAAATCTTTAATTTTTATCTCTCTTTGCGCCAACGATTCTTGGCGATCTATGAACAAGACGAGGGTACTTTTTTCGAAAAAATGTCGTTGCTCTTAGATATCGACGCACAGCTGCAAATACTAAAAGAACTTTATGTTTTAAAAATTTCTTCTCTAAACGAGTATACGGAAGAAGAGATCATTCAGCTGACGGTCAAAGACAAAACCTGTTTTTATCGGGAATTGACCGGTCTTCAGCTAAACCAAAAGGCGCCTTGGAGTTTGATTTACTTAAGTGAAGCCCAATGATTTCGCCCACATTGATCGATTGAATTGAAAACCGCTGGTTCCAAAGGCTTGCATCCGTACCTGATGCATTCCCCACTTCCCCTTCCCACACTCCTGCACAGCTGCGGAGAGTCAAGCCATTAAAAAAGAAAGCATCTTTCCTTCTCACTGTCTAAGCAGTGAAGGAAAAATGCTTTCTTTTCATGTAAAAGGCCCTTTCTAGCAACTCTTTAGGTCAAAACAGAATGGGAAACTAGAAGAGGTCTTTTAGGGCAAATTGGCGGGTGACGTTAGGATTGATCCGTTCAAGCAGCCGATTCCAGTCAGAAGAAGAAGGGATCGTTTTGAAGACGATACATTCAACGATATCTCGAAATTCGGTCGCATGCTCGGCATAGTTCGTCACTAGCAGATCAATGGTATTTTGTTCTAAATACTGAGCATTGACTTCCCCTGAGTCAGGATAAAAGACTTGATGGGATCGGCTAAAATAGCGGTTGGACCAGCCCTCAATGTACTGAACGATATTGTTATTTCCTTCGAAGATAAAGGCGATATTTTTTCGGGGAAACCAATGACGTTCTCGAACAGATTCAATAAAAATCACTAAGTTTGCACAAAAATCCGTCAGATACTCCACAGAATAAAGGGTGTGGTACTCGCAACTACTTTCTAAAAACTCTCGGTAAGCAGCAAACTCCTTAGAAAAAGTTTTCTTAATAAACGCATTCACATCATAAATATTACGATTGGCCGAAGTGGATAAGCACTCCTTCAATTTGGCAGAAGTAAAAAAGGATTCGATCAGAATCTGATCTTCTTTAGGCTTTTTCGACGATACATTCAACATCTGATAAAACTCGTTGGTCAACGTGCGAATCTCGGTCCAATGATTATAAGAAAGACAAAACTTTTGTTCGACGATCACATTTTGCAGTTTTTTCTTTGTGATAATACTAACAAACAAAAAGATAAGTTCATCGTTCGTCAATCGACATTGAAAGTACTTTTCAATAATGCCATTGATTCGCTGAAAGTGCATCAGCTGAATACTGTGTCGCAAGGCGTGGTACAATTCGTCGTTGATTTGCACAGTTTTGCCTTGCATAAATCGCTCAAGCGAAATATAGAGTAGATACGTATATTGTGAAAACGAAACAGTGTGATAACTATTTTTGTCAAACATCCTGCCGATTTCCGTTACTGCCTGTTGGACCGCAGCTGGCGGAAAGACAGTATGGGGTGTGCTATCCGTTTCATAGAAAAAGGTACAGAAGAAATTGCGGATATCTGCTTCTTGTCCAACGATATTCAGGGGATCTAGTGCTAGTTGGAGATCAAAGCGTGCCAGTTGTTCATGAATGCGCTGCAAGTATTTTGATAAGGTACTCTTGGATAAAAACAAGCAGTCCGCCCACTCATCGATCGTCTTTAACTCTCCAATAAAAATATTTTCCAATAAAATAAAGAGCGGTTCATTCGCTAAAAGCGAAGCTTTTTTCTTTTCATACTGTGAATAATCAAATAGTTCAAACGAATAGCCTTGATTGGTGGAAGTGATCAGGATCAACCCACAGAAATAATCATTAATCTGACTGATGTCTTTGCCAATCGTCCTTGTGGTACTACTTGTTACTTCAGCCAAATGGCTGGCACTGCAAATTTCATTTTTTTCAAATTCACTTAGAATCTGCAGCCATCGGACGGTCGATTTGCTTGTGACAAAACTCAATTGAAAATTTTTCAAACATAAGCTCCTTACTAAGAATTTCTTTTTTGCGGCTAATTTACGCATGAAAGGCGCCTAAGTAGTCTCATTATATCGGTTTTCATCCTACATAAAAAATCGGTTTTTTCATAGACTGATGAAAAAAAGCGTTGTGTCCAGACTACTGTCTTATAACAATTATTTTATCGGCTATTAAAAATAGTGCAAGGATTTCGCTTTTACTTTCATCAGATTCTGCTTAAGGAATAAGAAAATTCTTTGTATTATTTGCTTCATTTTGAAAAAAAACTGCTATGTTGAAAATCACCTATGTTTTCTTTATTTGTCTAAATGTGTCTGTCATGATGTTTAAAAGCTGTTCATATTGCGTTTCTTGACTTACTTTTTTCATCTGCACATTAAAGTCCTGTTCAATAAATTGTTTGGGTATCAACTGATCCATTTCTATTTTTGAAAGCCTCTCGGTACATTCCGCTAACAGTTGGTAATCCTTTACGAGTGTTTGCGGCAGCTTGTATGTTTGTGTAAAAAAGGAATAGCTCGCATTCTTTTGAATCGTTAGTGCCACCTGCTTTTGAATCAAATAGTGTAATTTTTCTAATTGCTTATCTGTGACGGATCGTTCACCGTTTTGTTCAAATAATTGACAGTAATAGTCTAAAAATTCGCTATTGGCCATCACTGTCTCAAAATCCGTTTTATTTATTCTCATAAAATGTTCCCCTCTTTTTTTATTTTATGCATCACTGTGTAAAACATTCTTTTCGTTTAACAGAAAAAAAGAGCAGCTCATTTATCTCTTCTACTTTTTTATGGTTAATCATTTCTTGTTAGTTCTTTTCAACGATCAATACTGATTAGAAAAAAAGGAGTAGACTTATAATTGATGCACTTCCTGATTATTCGCTCCCCTACTTCGTTAGCAAGTTTTTATTCGTAGGGGTAACAACTGTAACGATTTTGCTTCTCCGCTCATCATCAATAGCATTCGAACCTACCATTTGTGCTGCTGGCTGACCGATCTGTTCACGCCAGTTTATGGGTTAGCAACTGTTACGGTTATGTGAAAATTATAAAGAATCTATGCACGATTTTTTTAAACATTTTTTCGGTTTTCATGAAAAAAAAATTAAAATCGTTGCTCCCAAAAAATTGCTGGAAAAAGACAAAAAAAGAAAGTATCCACGATACTCTCTTTTCGGCAATCCTTATTTTGTTAAAAAAGCGATTGGATCGACCAATTTCGCTTGGCTCAAACTAGGCGATGCACTGACTTCAAAGTGCAGGTGTGCGCCTGTGCTATTGCCCGTACTACCCATGAGCGCAATCGTTTCTCCTTGTTCCACTTGTTGACCAACCTTCACAAGGTTCTGTTGATTGTGAGCATAGAGTGTCGTCATCCCGTCCTCATGGAGAATCGCTACATAATTCCCCCAAGAAGGATGAACCTCTGAACGGATGACCGTTCCAGATTGACTCGCCATGATGGGTGTCCCAAACGCTGCGGCAAAGTCAACACCTCGATGAAAACTTCCCCAACGTGGACCAAAGGTAGAAGTGACAACGGCTTTTTCAACAGGAAAAAGATACGTCTCACTTGCGGTCACATCAGGTTTTTTCTGATCATAACGAGTCAACGCATAGGCTTCGATCAAAGCTGTCAGCTTTTGATCATACGTCGTATCTGTGGCATACCGACCAGTCAAATAACGGGCAGCCTCTTGATAAGAAGTCGCTTCTGATTTCCATACGCCTTTATAAAAATCAGACTGCTGCCCGCCCCCTTCTTTCAACAAACGAGCATAGTCCATCAATGACTCTTTGTAGCCAGTATATTGGCGGAACGTTGCCGTGATTGTGTAGTGATTTCCCGAACCATCATCTTCTTGTGTCCAAAAGGCAACACCCTGTCCGTGATAGGTTCCTTTGATACCAAAGAGATTGAAATACGGCGCCTGACTCAGTCTGCTTTGCCCGCCACCTGATTCTAAAATAGCCTGTGCAATCATGACAGAAGCGTACAAATCATTTTTCAAGCCAATTTCCCGAGCATCTTCGCCGATTTCTTGGATAAAATCCCACACTTCTTTTACTGGTGTGACCGTCAAGCTCGTTTCGCTACCTTGCTGCGTTATAGGATCGGATTGACTTGGCCCGCTTGGTGCTTGGGTACTTGGTGGTATGATCGGAGACACAGCCGCCGGTGTTTCTTGACTTGCTCCCCTATTTTCTTCTGGTGTCGGTTGCGTTTCTACAGGTTTTGACGGTTGGGGCTTCTCTGGTTGCGTCTCAGGTTTGGGCGCTTCAGGCTGTGTTGGTTTTTCTGGTTTCGGTGCTGGGGTTGGTTCTTCTGGCTGAGAAGGCTCTGGCTTACTCGGTAGCTCTGGCTCTGGGTTCGGTTCTGGCGTCGGTTGAGGATCTGGGTTTGGTTCTTCGGTTTGCTCTGTTCCCTCCGGCGCTGTCTCAGATCCTTCTGGTACACTTTCTACAGGTGCCGATCCTTGCTCCGAATCGGACACTTGTCCTTCCCCTGCTGGAGCAGTTTCTTCAACCGTCCCTGCTGTGCTGCTACTGTCACTTTCTTGTGCAGCTGTTTCTGATGTTTGGGCAACGATCGTACCTTCCGATGCAACAACCGCAGCTGAAACTGGCACACCAGCTAAAAGTTGTCCGCAAACCAAAAGAAGCGCTACCCCTTTTTGCGAATGCTTCATAGGCGATTTCCTTTCTCTCCTTTTTTCACTTAACAACCTCTATCAAAAAAACATGTTGTCATCCAAATAGTAAATAAATATCAATTCTCTTTTATTATACTACGCTTCGTTTTTTCGACTCAAGCAAATGACTCCCGTGCTTGTCAAAGAAAACGAGTTGTTGGAAGAATGGGTCTACTGGTAAAGGATCACGTTTTGCATCCAATTCGTTATCGAGTCTGGGTTGCAGCTTTTACTTTCTGTTGCCTAAGATCCTCTGGCGTTATCAGAAAAAAACACAGTTGTTCAAATGGGCAACTGCCAGTTGAACAACTGTGTTTTTATCGTCTTTTCTTACTTCATTAGCTTTTTATCTAGCGTTTGGAGCCTTTCTATTAGCGTTTCGTTTTCTCAAGTTTATGTATGATTTTTGGCAATTGGTTTCTCAGGTCCTTGCTATACTTACCGTGAACGATTGATATTCCCGGAAATGTTCTGCTGGTAGTCAGAGCCTTCAAGGCACTGTGGCAAGAACGCCTAACAGTTGAACGTTTCATTATCTGTGTAAATGATTATGCTATAATTATTTAAACTTATTTTTCGGAGGCTGACATGAAAACATTTCAATTAAAATTCATGCGAAATCGCACGTTGATTCGCTGGCTGCAATTGTTGAATGAATTTGAGAAAAGTCCCTCCCGTACACTGGGAGAACTCGCTGAAGTGACCGAGAGCAGTACGCGTACGTTGATTACTGACATTGCTAGCTTGCGAGAGTATTTTAAAGGGGCTATGGCGATCCATACAGCAAAAATCGGGTATCTTTTTGAAGAAATCGATCATGATAGGTATCGAAAGCAAAAGCAAGAATTGATAAAAGATGAACCGATTTTCCAGATTTTAGAAAGTATTTTTTATGATGAGCAGCAAACCCTCTTTGATTGGAGCTTAACGCTTAATATTTCTGAACAAGCGCTGATCAGCTACTTCCGGAAAATACAGCCATTTTTATCCCCTTTCTGTTTAAAAATCAAAACGGATCCCGTCTCTTTGGCAGGTTCGGAGATCGATATACGAAAATTTTTCTGTCTTTTTTACTACGAGTCTGACATTAATGTCCACACGTTATTTCCCTCGATCCATGTACAAGATGCAGTGATGGAAATCACTGACCTTTTGGAAACGAAGGCCTTACAGAGCTCTTCGTTTTCTTATTTTGCTTATATCCTTTATATTAGCGTGGAGCGCAGCAAACGCGGTTTACTTGCTGCCCCCTCTCCAGAACTAAGCGAGTTAGTTAAAAAAAATGGTTTACTTTCAAATTATGAGGACCTTAAAAAGATTATCCAGCGTTATTTTACCTTTGAGTTTCCTCAAGAAGAAGCAATCTATCTTTTGACTTGCATCATTTGTCGTCGCAAACTCAACACCGATCTAGAAACAAGCAAAGTGTTTTGTCTTAACTATAACCACTGGCCCGCGATCAAACAAATCACTGCTGATTTCTATGCCCAAAATCGCGGCAACAGCTTTGATGAACAAAAAGATTTGCTTTGGTTAGAGTCATTCTTCACTATTTTCAAGCTTCGTGAGTTGTTATCGCCAACGATGAACGTCAACATCGATGATTTGAATGCTTTCGTCAAAGAAAAATTTGCGGCTGAATATAAAAAAAATCGCCAGTTTTTGCTCTCACATCCTCTTGTGAAAACACTCTATTCTTTCGACCATTTGGATGATTTTTGTGCAAGTCTCACCTTCCACATGGAAGCCATCATTGAAGAGAATTGGGGCACACGGAGAACTATAGCTGTTATTTTTGAAGGTAACGAGTATGTTTGTGAGTACGCCGAAAGTATTATCCGAAAATATCTTGGCGTTTATCATGAAATGTACTACCCTGATTCAAACGAACTCTCCCACGAGTATTTAAAAGAAAAAAACATTAATTTTCTCATTACTAACTACTCCGAATACGCCACTGAATACTTACTGGATGTTGAAAGTGTCTTATTAAAATCAATACCCGACGCTGCCGATTGGAATTATCTTTTGAATCGAATCAATCCGAGAATTTTGCGGTTGGTCGTTCTTGATAATACGTAGTAATTCCAATCATTCACGCCGCTTCTCCAAAGAAAGAGAATTGATATTTCCTTGTCGCCTTTAAACGAACGCCTGACTAATCCTCCCATATAAAGCTGTTCTTTTTTAGTGGAAGCAGCTTTATATGGGACTTTTCCAATGAATCAAGTACGCTTTTTCCTTCTACGCCTCTACTATCAGCAATCATTGCTCTTTGGATTGATCTGCACTTAAAAATGTCCGTTTCGTAAAAGCCAGTGCGCCTACGAGGGTCATGAGTACGATGATTGGATGAGAAGATGCAGACAAGATCCCCAAAATCGCCGTCAACAGCGTGCCCGTATAACTCAAACCGACTGCCCATTGCTGAAGCCTTGAAAGCTCTCGCAGCTGCCCTTTAAAGGCCACCCCCAGCATCATTGCTCCGACAAAAGATAAAAGACCAAAAACTACATGTAAAAGTAACATTCTTTTTCCTCCTTTCTTAAATGTTCACATCGATCGCTTCAGCGATTCGTCTGCCGTATTCTGGGTCCGCACGGTAAAAATGCAAGACCTGCCGTTCTTTGATCTGTTGATTTTGAACCTGTCCCAAACTTCCCGCAATCGTTTGAATTAAACGTGTTCGTTCTTCTTCTGAGAGCAAACGATAAAAATCACCTGCTTGGCTATAATAGTCTTCATCGTAATCAAAGGAACCGATCTCTCCTTCTAACGAATAGTGGATGCCCTTGGCATGCGGGTTTTCTTTGATGCCATCGAAACTGTTCGGTTCATAATTGATCCCTGAAGAATTCGTTTTGGTATTCATGAAACCATCCTGTTGGTGATTATGGACGGGCGCTTTTGGCACATTGATCGGCAACTGGCTGCTATTGGGTCCAACTCGATAACGATGCGCATCACCGTAAGCAAACAGCCGACCTTGCAATAGTTTGTCCGGAGAAAAATCAATCCCTGGAACGATATTGCCCGGTGAAAAAGTGACTTGCTCGACTTCGTTGAAATAGTTCTCTGGATTGCGATTCAAAGTCATTCGTCCCACTTCAATGAGCGGATAGTCTTTTTGTGAGACTGTTTTGGTCACATCAAAAAGATTGACGGCAGCTGACCAACCTTCTTCAAAGGGAATGATTTGAACATAGAGTGTCCAAGAAGGATACTCCTTTGCCTCAATCGCTTTATATAGATCTTCAATATGATAATCAGGATTGCTTCCCGCAAGTTCTGCTGCGAGTGCCGCACTCATGTTCATAATGCCTTGATCCGTCCGAAAATGATATTTCACCCAAAAGCGTTCTCCCTCTGCGTTGAGCCAAGCGAATGTATGGCTCCCATACCCATGCATATGACGAAAGGTTGCCGGTAAGCCCCGATCCCCCATCAACAGGCTGACTTGATGGAGGGATTCCGGTGAATGAGACCAAAAATCCCATACCGCCTCTGGATTTTTCAAGTGCGTTCGCGGGTCTCTTTTTTGGGTATGGATAAAATCAGGAAACTTCAACGGATCACGAATAAAGAAAATCGGGGTATTATTGCCCACGAGATCATAATTCCCCGCTTCCGTGTAAAATTTAACCGCAAACCCCCGAGGATCGCGCAACGTATCCGCAGACCCTAGTTCTCCGGCAACCGTTGAAAAGCGAATAAACATCTCCGTTTCTTTCCCGATGGCTGAAAGAAACGCCGCTTTCGTGTACATCGTTACGTCGTTTGTTACTCGGAAGACCCCATGAGCCCCCGCACCTTTCGCATGAACGACCCGTTCGGGAATCCGCTCACGATTAAAATGTGCCAGTTTTTCTAGCAAATGGACATCTTGAATCAACACTGGGCCACGGCGCCCCGCTGTCAAAGAATTCTGGTTATCCGCTACACTGGCTCCTTGCGCAGTCGTCAACTTTTTTTTCATATCTTTCCTCTTTTCTCTATAAAATCAGTCAAGTGTAATTACTCTCAACAAAATACTTCTAATTAGTACAAAAATTATCATTATTCTTAAAATATATCAATTTATTTGCTCGTAAATAAG
>OAVP01000643.1_pt1 | contig 17782 bp, 24 predicted proteins | sample 1495311 | NCBI WGS metagenome assembly OAVP01 (sample SAMEA2580102, study PRJEB22360) | human gut metagenome | biome: human gut; feature: human-associated habitat; material: faeces | place: Denmark | collected 2008/2010
TATAGCCCCAGGCTGTCGGAAGGGAGTGCAACGCGAGCCCCGGGGGATGGCCCGTGGGGGTCCAGGGGGAGGCGGCCTGCGAGCGCTCCCCCTGGGCGGCCGCCGTGAGATGAAAAAGCCCGCCGGTTCAGGGCGGGCTTCATCGGGGTCTCTTTACTAGAACGGAATATCCTTGTCGTACAGATCGACCGCGGGCGCCGTTCCGGCGCCCGCAATACGGGCTGAGCCTGTCAGTCGGGACTCAAGAGCGCCGGCGCTCATGTAGCCACTCCATCAATACGTAGAAGATGAGAATCATGGCCGACACAAGAAGTATCGGCAGGCAGAAGAAGAAAAACGCCGCTTTTATAATGATGCCGTTGGCCGCCATCAAGGACTCGAATGCTTTAATGGTATTGTCGGTTTCCGCAGCGGAAGCCGAATTACCCTGATCGCCTTCCTCCACGCCTTTCCCGTCCGAGCCACCATCAGGCGCACCCACGTTCAGGTCGACGTCGACGACGACACGGCCGTCGCCTCTTGAGGTTACGTTGGCGGTCATGTCCTCCGCGTACGCGGGCGCGATGCAGCCAAACGATGCGGCAGCAACGGCGAGAACGATAATAGGCTTCAATACCCTTGCTGATACTCTCATTTCCATTCTCCATTCCCTTTTGGATGCACCCTCCCATGGCGCCATCTGCCCCTACTCCCACGAACGGGAGCAGTTTCAAACGCGAGCCTATCCGTGGGATAAATCTGGGGGTCATGGACAAGCCGAGACGAGCTCTGCCTTCAAGCCATGACGCGATCATGCTCACAGATACACGCAAATCATTTCGCCAAGTAAAAACACGATTGTGAACCCGATGCTACCGAAGAGAAGAATGAGCCCGATGTCGCCTTCTGCAAGAAATCCGATTATCCCGCCAATAATGGCCGCCAACACGGCAAACCCCAACGTAATTAGAAACGACGATGCGGGAATATCTCCCAAAGCCTTTTCCCACCACTTGCCCTTCAACTCATCTTCTTTTTTATCCTTTGCCTTTTCTTTCGTTTCCGAATCGTTTTTATCGGTTGACGAAGAATCTGACTTGGAATCGGAGCCGGAGCTATCGGTATCGTCGTGGAGGTTGATATCGACGACGATATGATTGCTGCCATCTGAAGTCACGGTGGCGGTCGCATCCTGCGAGTATGCGGGCGTGATGCAGCCGAACGACACGGCAGCGACAGCCAGGACGACGAGCGGCTTCACCGCTGCGGCGGGTATTCTCATTTCCGTTCTCCATTCTTTTTTGAGTAAACCCTCCCACGGCGCCAAGCGCCCAGTGGGATGGATTCGATTTAAGTGCGTGCAGATGATTGTTGAAACTAGTTTTCCAAGGCCAAGATACACGCCCTGATGTATGCGCTGGCGGTGAGGTTCGACGGCAGAATCTCCGGGTGTGCGGCGCGAGCGCTCACGAGTCCGGTCATGAGGCCCTTATACACCTCAAAGTGGACGAGGGCCGTTCGGCTATAGCGCGTGGCACTCATAGACCGCTTGGGGTTGTCCAAAACGGACAGATCGAGCTCACCGCCGCTGATTCGGTCGCGAAGTGCATCCTCGATGACACGGCTGACATTGGCGTCCCTCCTGGGGCCACCTTTCAGTTTGAGCTCGAGAACGCGCCGCTCAAGGATTTCAGCCTCGAGCGGCGAAGTCGAGAAGGTAACCCTCTCTTTTTTGGATCCCGAAGAAACCTTGCTGGTAGCAGCAGCCGCCGCGGGTTTGGATTTCCGGACGCTTATGTGGGAGGCGGGCGATGCGGCGACACTGTCCTGAACAGGTTCTTGCGGGGCGGGTGCCGCAGGACGGGATGCAGGACGGTTCTGTGCCCCAAAATTTGGCAAGGTGAAGCGAGGGGCATTGCTCATCATGTCGCCGACAAGGTTCTCGGGCAGGTTGGAAGCCATAGCTACTCAACTCCTTCGGATTCACCAGCGACGGGCTTGAGCTCGCACCAGTTCATGATGTTGCCCACAAGGACGTCGTACTCGAATGCCGCGCCTTTGAGGACGTTCATCTCGTAGATGCTGCGGCCATTCGCCTGCGCATCCTGGATTGCAACGGTTATACCGATACGGCGCTGAAAGACCTTGAGTCCCATTTTCGGAAACTCCTCGACCATCTGGGCGGCAAAGGACCTCGCCAGCTTGGCGATACCGCGATAGAGCGTGATGAGGACGGCGGGGGCGCTCATCCACGCGACCTCATAGGAATCCGATACCGCGCTGAGGAGCTCGAGGGTCTGCTCGACGGCCTCGGTGCCGAGCCTGTCGGCGGTAGTCGGGATGACGAGATGGGTGGCGGCAATGGTGGAGGAAATCGTCGAGAAGGTCATGCCGGGCTGGGTGTCAACCACAACGGCATCGAAGCCGTGTTGGGAGACGGCCGACTCGATTGCGCGCGTCAGGGAGTACTCATTGATCTCGTTGCCCTCAAGGTCCCTTTCGTCGGCGACGTTGGCAAGATCGAGATCGCCGGGGACGGTCGCCTGCCCATCCTCGGTGCAAACCACCTGAACTCCCTTGAGGAAGCTGGAGCTGCAGCAGGTGCCTTTCGCGACGCAATCCGACTCGATTCGACCGAGGGAGCCCTGGGGATCCATGTCCACAGCCAAAACCTTAAGGCCGCGTCGGCGCAGTCCATCGGCGATGGCATCTGCGGAAGTCGTCTTACCGACGCCTCCCTTCTGGTTGGTGAACACGATCACAGGGGTGAAATTCGGCATGGTGATTCCTTTCAAATGGAAAATGAAAACGTTAGGGCCAGAAAATGCCTAGGAGCGACTGGCGATACTCATGACCACAAGAGCGATCGGTATGGCGATGAGGCACGCTGCAGCGCCGACAATGAACTGAAGGACGGCGTAGGCGAGCCCGCTCGCAAAAAAGGCTACGAGCGCGCCAAGCCCCAAAATGAATTTGATGATTGAAATGTAATTAGGATAAGAAGACATATAACCTCCAATGCCCTAGCTGGACCGATGGCGGAAAACCCGCATTGAAGGTTGTAGTTAAATAATAACAGAACTATGTCATTATTTAACTGCGGAAAGGACGAATATAAGAAATACCGAAGAAAATAAAAGTATAACTACGGAATAACCGATTTTGAGAAAACACGATGAAGCGGAAAGCGTATTCAATGAACTAAAGAAGTGCATAACTGTGTCGTTGTGTAACTGCGTCATTGTGTAACTGTGTCATTACGTAATATCGCTTCATTGCAGACGCGACCTGCAACCTTTCCTTGGGGGCTTACCTATAAAGGCCTCCACCCGGAATCGTCCTCATCGCCGTTGTCGAATAGCTGGAGCACGATCGCAGCGGAAGCAATAAGAAGCAGTAAAGCCAACCCATCTAGCTGGAGAAGGTAGCTCAAGCCGGCGAGTGCGAGAAGTAGTCCAGATGCAAGTAAGATAATAATCCGGGTCATATGCGTACCCGCCAAAGGATTACGGCACTCACGCGGCATCACCAACGATGATGCTGTAGAGATCGTCATCTGCCGCTATCAACGCGACGATATGGTTTCTCCTCCTGATGACGGTCCTCTTGGACACGCCCAAGAGCGCGCCGATCCTCTCGCATGTCAGGTTGTCGATATAGGACAGCTGGAAGATAGATCCGAGTCCCGGCTCGTAATCGTCCAGCGCCTCGACGACGACCATCACGAGATTCAATGTCGAATCGATATGCAGGACGCGGTTCCTCATCCGCTCCCTCTCATTCGATCGGGACGGCAGCTGCCTGAGCGCCGTCTCGCACTGGCTTCTGATCGAGGCCAGATGTCTCAGCTCGGACAGGACGCATCTGACGCGCTCCTCTCGAGCGCCGACGCCGCCATCGTCTGAGGAAAGAGACGAGCCATGGTTCTCGCCCTCGATCCCGACGATTGCAGATTGTCCATTACGCTCGGTTCTAATCAGCCTTTCCCACGATTTCCCTTCCATGTCACTTCCCCTTTCGACATTTATTCAATCGTTCGTTCAGCAGCTCACAGCAAAGATGTGGCCTGTTTACGGGCCAGGTCTATCGCGGCCTCCTTGTTATCGCCGCGATAGACGATTCCGTTCACATCCACAACCGGATGGACTGGCCCGTCTCCGATGATGAGCCATGCGCCGTCGGGAGCCCTTCGCAGGTGCTTTTCGCCGCGGCCTGTTCGCTGGCGTGCGGCCTCGACCATCTTCCGGCAGCCCTTGACGCTCGTGTCGAGAAGCCATTTCCGCAGCTGAGGCATGAATTTATCCTCGCAGCCGGCATCTTTGGCCTCGGCCTGCCGGCGAGCCCACGCAGTGCCGATCTCGTCGGCCCCGAAGCCGAGACGGCGCAGCTCATCGTAGGGCTGGCGTGCGGCGTCGAGCTTGTTGCGGTTGATCGTTTCGTCGGCGATTTTCCTGAAATCACTTTCGGTATCGACCTGAGAGTCCATTCCGGGATAGACGTCCGGTTGGTTGGTTTGAAAATCCATCCATCCATCCGTCCAATCTTCTGGATAGTCATTACTTATAGGTATATAGGGGGATTCACCTGAAAAAATTGCAGGTGAGGAAGAATCTTCACGTGAAGAAATTTCAGGTGAAGAAGTAATTTCACGTGAAATAGTTTCCGGTGAGGAAGTTTTTTCAGGTGAAGAAACTTCATATGAAGAAACGTCACGTGAAACTTTTGCAGGTGAGGAGAAATCTTCACGTGAAGAAATTTCAGGTGAGGAAGTAATTTCACGTGAAATAGTTTCCGGTGAGGAAGTTTTTTCAGGTGAAGAAACTTCATATGAAGAAACGTCACGTGAAACTTTTGCAGGTGAGGAGAAATCTTCACGTGAAGAAATTTCAGGTGAGGAAGTAATTTCACGTGAAATATTTTCCGGTGAAACTCGAGGGGCTACCCATTCGGTGTCCGGATGGTCCGCTTGCCAAGCCTCTCTGGCGCGGACAATTGGCTCTGTGGATGCAACAAGTGATCTGCCGACGGTGTTCATGCCGTGGACGTGCGATCCGCGCTCAACGATAAGCCCCATCTCGAGAAGGGAGGCGATGGTCGTACGGGCAGTACGTTCGCTCGTGCCGGACCAGTCCGCGAGAACGGCGGCTCCAAAATCGTAACAACCCTTATCTACCGTGCAGGAGTAGATCAGGGCATATGCCACGAGCTGTGCGGGCCTAAGGCCCAAATAGCGCATGAAGCCGTGTATGGCGAACGAAGGACCGTAGCCTTCGGTCTCTGTCTCGAGAATCTTCGACACTATGCGGCCTTTCTCCTTTGCAGCGCCTGGACCGCCAGGGAGAACAACGCCTCTTCGTTGAAGACATTGCACTCCCCTGCCGCCCTCGCGGATTCGATTTCACTTATCAGGGACTCGCGTCCGTAAACGGACAGCATGAAGTTGACGAGCTCACCGGAGCGGAATTGACCACCGCCGACAGACAGGGGGACCGCTAGGTCGAAATAGGCGACAAGCGGCTGTCCGATGGTATCGACCGCATCCAACGCAACCGCCACCCTGCCTGCGCCCGCCTTAAAGATAGCAACTGGAGCCTGAAGGAGTTCGGGAACCGATGCAAGCAGCGAAGGCTCGATACCGTGCCTGTGTGAGCGATTGGAGATTGTTGTCTCCCGTACGATATGCCGCACGGTGTGGCAGATAGGCAGGTTGGGAATCCCCGCCGCCAAAAGCGCCCTCGGTGTTTCGGGGAGAACGGGCACAGGCGCCTGTCGGTTATAGCCCCGGCCCCTCGCCTTTGCAATTTCGGCGAATCCAGTCCACATTCGGCATGAATTCGCGTATTCGGCTAGATCTTGATTGTTTAGACCCTCAAAAGCGATGGTAGAATCAACTTGACCGACGAGGGCGCGATACCGTCCTATGTCGTCGAGATCGTGTTGACGCTGTTCACCTTTCCACATCCGTGAACTCCCTTCTTCTACGGTCTCACGTTTCGGGTGCGGCTGGGGCTCTTCCTTAATTTCCCAGTCGCACTTTTTTTCTGACACCCTAAATTGAACAGTCTTCGGGAACGATGCGGGAACCATCATGCGGCCCCCTTACGGCCGCCAAGGGCTATGCTCTTTGACATGCTCTCTTGCAGGGACTGCAGAGAGGCGTACTCCTCGTACGGCATCTCATGATTTGACTCCTTAACGAAAGGCGTCCTGCGCATATACGCGTCGAGGTCGTCAATGTTGATGTAGATGGTCCGCGATCCACCACGGTTGAACGCGCCGTAGACGGCGGGGATCTCACCAGACTCAATGAGTTCCTGAACTGCATCGACATGGCGATGGATGTATTTGGCTGCCGCGGATTTGGAAAGCCATTTGCTACTCGCCCACGGCTCCAACCTCTCTTTGCCGCTCATCATGCGACCTCATTCCTTTTGGAAGTTCGCTCATCAGTAAAGCCAAGCAAATAATCAATCGAACAATCAAACTTCTTTGAAAGCTGCACCAGAATGGGTCCCGGAATTTGAGCGGGGTCTCTTTCCCAACGACCGATAGTGGCGCGCCGTCTTCCAACCAGCTCTCCGAGCTCTTCTTGGGACATGCCCAAACGGTATCGCTCAGACCTTAGATTTGAGATACCAGACATATCAACTCCTGTATGAAACTACCCGTATGACCCGTACGACTTATTTATCGTACAAGTCGTACGAGTTGTCAACCATCCCGTAAGACAAAATTGTTAAAAGGGAGGTAGGATGACTAGAAAAAAGAGCCCGCAGGAGATTGAGATCAATCGCCAATTTGGTCAGAATCTCAAGCAGGCCAGAAAACAGCTAAATATCAATCAGACTGTTGCGGCTCGTAGAATTGGCGTTGAGCTTGTCACCTACCAGTCATACGAACAGGGCCGAAGGTTTCCGTCAAACGAGACCTTAGAGGCTATTTGTAATGCACTGAACGTGCGTCTGTCCGAACTCGTCGACCCCTCATGGCGTGATCTTCATGCTATATCCCCCGCAAAGTCATTGATCGCCCTTACGGAATTGGAAAGGGCTGCGACAAAACCAGCGGAAGTTAACGATGACTCCTTTGAAAGGCTTCGGTCTGCTTGGATTCGTCTAAATGACAACGGGAAAGGTATTGCGCTTTCGCTAATTGAAAGCTTGCTTGAAAACGACCTGTTGTTGAATGATTCTGAGCCGGCCTTTTCAAACGGTGATTCTCACTCCTCCGTGGCCCAATCAGCATAACGATTAAAGATCAGCTGGAGGCAAAATCACCATGCCTAAATTCAAAATTGGCCAAATTGAGAAACAAGGTGCTCAGAGAAAGGAGCACCCATGGGCAACAATCTGAAAACCATTCGCTCCAATAGTGGTAAGACCCAAAAACAAGTAGCTGAAGAGCTCGGTATTTCGCTCTCTGCTTACAGAACGTATGAGCAAGGAACGAGACATCTCACGGATGAGCTTTTACTCCAGCTCTCGACATATTTCTCTGTTTCAGTTGATTCAATACTTGGCTCTAAATTCTCAGCATCGCTTTCTTCGCCCTCATTTCTCGAAGACTCCGAAATGCGCTCAATAGTTAACGCCGCAGTCTCAGAAATGAATAAAGAAGATAGGCAGCAGTTTAGAAAGCTGTTGGAGAGCTATATGGCCCTCAGCTCAACTGGAAGAAAGCAGCTGGCTGATAGTGCAGACACTATGAAGCGTTCTGGTAAATACAAGAGATTTGGAAATATTGCAAAAAGCAACATCTCAGCTAGTTCTCACGGTAGAGCCAAGACCGCCTAAACAATCGAACGGAACTTTCAACACAAGAGTTCTTTGTCCTGACTGGAAAACAATACGAGGTAGTTACAATGCCTAAAAACAAAATCGGACAAATTGAGAAAATAGGTGTCGACGCCGATGGCATAGAGGTATTCAGGGTTAGAGTCGAGGCCGGTACCCGTGAAAAACGTGCCACGAAAAGGGTAACAATTCACGGAACCATGAGGGATGCTCAGGCTGCGGCTTCCATGCTCTATATCGAGCTGAATTCCAGCATATCCGAACGCGACATTCCGGAAATAACACTGAACCAGTACTTTTATGGCAGGTTTATCCCGGCATTGGAAAAAGAAGGTAAGACCAACAGCACAATCGACGGATATGTCAAAAACTACCGAAAATGGATCTCCCCGAATCATGGCGAACGAGTCCTCTTGAATCTAGATGAGACTAATGTCCGAAATCTCATCGAGCAATCTGGGACCCCGAGAAACACGCTGCGGACGTACAGGGCGATCTTGAACAGGGCCAAGTCGGATGGTTTCATGCGTCATAGAATGGATCTAACGGGACTCAACGCCAGGGTGAAGAAACAGAAACGCCCCGCGCCATGGTCGGCCTTGGAATTAAAGCAGGCCGCCGACGCACTCGTTGACGATGAGATGGCATACCTAACCCTGCTGGTCGGCAGTGCGGGCCTTCGCAAAGAAGAAAACCTTGCAATCACGCCAGCCGACGTACAGATATTGAAAATGCCGACTTCCCAGGGCGTAAAAAAGTATGTGCTTCTGAACGTCCATGCGGCCTATACCGACGAGGACGGACTTAAGGTCACCAAAACAGAAGAGTCTAATAGGCACGCTCTGGTCCTTCCAGAGTTTACGGAAAGGTTTCTTTCAGCTCTCGAGGCCACGAAGCCCTCAATCGAGCAAGTTGAGGGATGCTGGCTCATCAGGCACAAGACAGGCTGGCACAAGTCCAGAAAAGCCAAATATAGGATTGAAACCGTCATGGGAAATCGAGAAGATGCCCAGGCAGTTGCAAGCCGGTTGGCCGCAGAAACGGCTGCAAAGTATAAGTTGGGCTCAAACCCAAAACTGAAAGAAGTCGCCGATGGGATTTGGACTGTCACCGTTTTTAACGGATATGTCGACACCATGGAGAGGACCATCGCGCCGGAGGCGTTCATTGGAACCGAACAAGATGCAACGCGACACGCTCTGGAGCGGTGGAGCAACCGGCGAATTCTTCCATGTGCCGGCGAAACACTGCGCGGCCACTGGGAAACCGCGCTGAGGAAGCATGGCCTGAGGTTTATCCCCGTGAATAACCTGAGACATACCTCAGAGACGCTCATGGCCGCCAGCGGAGTTTCGACTCCGACAATTTCGAGCATGCACGGGCATACGCAGTTTAAGACGGATTTCCAGCACTATATCGACCTGAATGTCGAGGCGATCCTTGATGCCGCCGATAAGGTCGACACATTCATGGCTTCAGACATGGCAAGCGGCGGCTTCACTCTTGAATCTTTTGTTGAGAAATAGGACTTCTAGAAGATGTTCAAAAGCCAAACGCGATTGGTTTCGATACTAGTCAATACAAACTACGCCTGAAGCAATGAGAGGCGATATAGGGCACCGAATCGATACCTTGGTACACAAGTGAACAACAGGCTTTCAGAAGGCCTTAAAACGAATCAGAGCGCCTGCGCCATCCAGATCTGCCGAAAAACTGCGGCCATCGATTCATCACACTTCCAATCTATTTGGCGAAAGCAAGCGCATCGATCGGTCGATCATTAAGCTCAATTTTAATCTTCTAATACAGACGAAACTCATATCTATGCACAAATCAGTGGTGGATAGTGGTGGATAGCCAGAACAAACAAGTGGATTCTAGAAGGAATAGCCAATAGTAAAGCGGTTTCCCTGATTAACTGTATTTCAGGGAAACCGCTGGTAGATAGTGGTGGGCCCTCCGGGATTCGAACCCAGAACCCAGGGATTATGAGTCCCCTGCGCTAACCGTTGCGCCAAGAGCCCTTATAAAATGGCGTGTGCGATAGAGGCCAGCAAAACAGGTCCCTATCTTGAACCACGACGTGAAATAGTACCATGCACGTGGCGCCCGTTCAACGCACGATCTTGTCGACCAGGAGGATCATGGTGCCGCCTTTGACCTTGTGTGCCTATATGAAAAAAGGCCCCAACTTGCGTTGGAGCCTCATTCAATGCTCGGGTGGAGACGAGGGGGATCGAACCCCTGACCTCTTGACTGCCAGTCAAGCGCTCTCCCAGCTGAGCTACGCCCCCGTGCGAAGAAACACTATACGGGAACTCCCCCGCCGATGCAAGGACAATTTTGGAAAATTTCGCAGTCGCGGCGCGGGCCGCCATCCGCCCAACGGCCGTCCTGCCGGCGCCAGGTCCGTTACCGGGGCCGATCGCGCTCCCGCCGACCCGGCGATTTCAAAACCATGCCGGTTTACGGGGCCGGGCCGGGAACCCCCCGAGCATGCCGTCATCGGTAAAATCAAAACCGCAGGTAGACGGCTTGCGCATTCCGTGAAATGCAGGGCATGGACGGCCGGTCCGGGTCCAGCCCCGTAATCCGACATAGTTTTGAAATGACATTAATTCACTAACAGGCAAACTAGGTAGTTCTAGCGCCTTGTCGCCGGCTAATTTCCGATTTCCAACCAGTTGCACAAAACATTTGCTCGCAGTCGCGTCTCGGCGGATTTCATTGCTTCAGTTTTGGCTTTATAGCGAATCCCTAAACGGTCGCAGACACTTCTGACTATGGTGTCTAGCTGCTTTGAATCGTTGAGCATATCGTGAGTCACCAGGAATACATCGAAACCCATGCTCTGGAGCGCAGTCATGCGCTCCGCATCGTGATCAAGTACCGCGCCTGAGCCATGGATGACTTCACCTTGGATCTCGATAATTACTGCCTTCATTAGGATTGGGTTTACGATCACGATGTCGCCGTAGCAGACCTTTTGGCCTGCGATGCTTTGGGCCGCCATGGATAGAGGGGTTAAATCGTTGAGGTGCACGTATCTGAATCCTGCACCACCTAGACGTCGAGAACGACTTAGAAGCAGGACCCCAGCGGCCTCGAGCGGAGACGCAGCAATGCCGATAACCTGCTGAGCGGCATCATAAAACTGCTTTCCCCACATTTGACTTTTGACCTTGTCGGCGAAACGATGCAGTTCGCTCAGTTCGATGAGCGGCTTTCTCATCCAAAGAGAAGTACCTTTGAGTTTCGTAACCTCTCTTCCATCTTCACGCTTGCTCGTTTGGCTATCATTTTCTGGGTCCTTAACGGTTGCGCGGGCATAAACTCGTTTCCAAGGAACCTCGTCTTCGCCCTCTCCAAGTTCGAACAAATTTTGCGTGCTGGAATTGCGATTCTCCTCTACCGCCATTTTTAGCTGCATTTCGGCAGCGGGAGCCGGCTCGAAAACAGAAAACCAGCCGCAAAGTTCGTACATAGCCAGTACGAGATCTATTTGGGACACAAAGCGTGTCATAGTAAATAACGTGTTAAGCGGATTGGTGACACTAAAGCCTAAATTAGTGTCGATTGTTGTGCCGGCATCCGATGCTCCTTCCCAGCGAATAGTAGAGCGCAATCCCGAGTGGTGATTACAACAACCTGGCGAAGCAACAGCGATAATCGGGGTCTTGAGGACGTCGGTTACGAAAGGGGCTTGGGATAGAGCTCGCCAGCCGTCTTCGGAGTTGGGCAGGCGCGGGTAGAGGTCGCGCACCTGCGGTGGGCAGCGCCAGTAGCGAAATGCGGTGTTTGCGCAGACAATCTCGTCCATGTGGACCTCCCCTAGTTTCGACCGTAGGCCGTGCGGATTGCGGGCATGGCCGATTATCTACCGGGGCATCATGCGAGTAAGTACCGGAAGCTGACCAAACGCTGACCAAAAAATGGATGGGATGTGTTGAAAGGTTGTCACGAGGCGTGAATGTGCTGGTACGAGCTGTGAGCCAGTGGTCTTTTTCTCCACAATTGCGTATGAATCATGCAAAGAACTCATTGAAAGAGCGCGTGAACTATTTTCAAAATGTTCGACGACGTCACTCTATAGTTGGTCAACGAACGAAAATTATATTCAATATGTAGGAGCTATGAAGGGTTTGCGATCAATAAAAAATAGGACCCCATGCTAATAAAAATCGAAAATTTGGTGTCAGTTTTGGAGTCACCCTTTGTGTCAAAAAGAAAAAGGCCAGAGGCTTAACACCTCTGACCTGCTCTTTTGATGGTGGGCGATACAAGATTCGAACTTGTGACCCCATCCGTGTGAAGGATATGCTCTACCCCTGAGCCAATCGCCCGTCGCCTTTCGGCAAAAGAGATACTAACATAGCCGTACGTGGTTTACCAAGAACTTTTTGCCCCCGATTTTAAATTCGTGGGTGCTAGCCAAGCCAAAGCAACCAAAGCAATCGACAAAACCGCAGCTAAACCACCATTTACCGCTTAATCCACGAAGTCTCGGGGCGGCAGATAAGTCGCGCGTTGTTGTAGGCCATGTCGAGCGTGAGGCAGGTGCGCGCGGCGTAGAAACCGTCCTCGCGCTGGATGGTCAGCGCCAGCTCGGGCTTGTCGCCGGTCAGGCACAGCGGCAAGAGCAGCTGGATCCGGCCGCCGTAGAACTGCGGCACGGCGAGCGTGTAGTTGGCGGCGGCGCGGCGGGCGGCTTCGACGACGGCGCCCTCAAAGGCGCGACGCAGCAGCAACGAGTTACCCTCCCCCATCAGACTGGCGGGAATACGCGTCAGGTTCTCCTCATCGCCCAGAATGTGGTCGATGTTGGAGCGGATAGGCAGGCGGTAGTCAAAGACTAGCTCGGAGGGGTCCTCGGCAAAGCGCACGCGGCACGGCAGGTACTCAAACGAGACCAGCATGGGGTCGCTCTCCTTAAAGAAGCCCTTCAAAAACCAGCGCTGGCGTGCGTCGGGCTTGGTATTGGGCTCAAACAGGCCGTAGATGGTCTCGTAGCGGCGCGTGTACAGGCCGGTGTTGAATAGGCAGCGATCGTCGTCGAACACCAGCGGCAGGTTGGACGGCCCGGTCTGGTCCAAGTCACGCTCGGTTAAGAACACCGCGCGGCTAAACGAAAACGACAGGTAGTTTTTGAGGATGCGGTTGCCGGGACCCCAGTCCTCGGGGTCGGCGAGGTCGACCAGGCGGTCGTAGCAGGGCTCGGGGCAAAACGCGAAGTCGTACACATTACTGCACAGGGTGCTAGGGAGTTCCATGTGGTGTCCAATCAATTCATTAACCGGCGTGCGGATGCTTAGATTCTATACGAGCGACAGATCGTCCGTGCCCGCAACGAATCCGCAGCGCAGCTCTTCGGCTAGCTCGCTGTTCGTGCGGCGACTGGAAACGAGGTCCTGGATCCAGGCGTAGTACTGGTTGTCTTTTGGTTCGGGGCTGTCAGACAGCACGACCGGAGTGCCTGCGAACCTTAAGACGGACAACGCACAGACAAGGCTGGTTCGTTTGTTACCGTCTTCAAAGATGTGGTCTTTGACCATGTGCTCGGCCACGTAGGTGACCTGGTTAAAGATGTCTGCGAAGCGATCGGCCGGCGATTGACCGAATATCGTACAGAATGCACCCGCAAGCACGGACTCGACGCGTCCAAGCTCAAGCGCGGCCCGGTCGCCTGTGGCGTCGGTTGTATAGCAGCGCCCGACCGTCATCAGCGTGCTGTGCAGGCGCATCACGGCCGCGGCCATATCTTCGAGCGAACCGGCATCATCGAGCACGAGCGGCGGGAACGGACGAGCACTCTGCCGCGTAGCCGCCATCATGAGTTCTCCAAGAGCCTGAGCGCGTTGGGCATGTTCGAAATGGTCAGCCGAATAGCTTCGTCGATTGACGTGGCGCCGCCGAGCAAAATCGGTGATGCTGAATTTGCCACGTGCGCAGTTGAATGATCTTCTTGAGCAACGCAATCAGCGCCGTCATCTTGTTGAACATAGCTCCAAGGCATGTCTGACTCCTCTATAGCTTTACAGACGAAATAGCCTGCGAGTCGTACTCCAGAGCAATCGGTTGCCAAACGAGGTCTTCGATGGTGCAGTTTAGGGTGTCTGCAAGCGCCAATGCCGAGGAAACCGAGGCACGGCGTAGGTCGAGCTGGTTCTGCTCGTAGAGTTGTATGGCGCGAAGCTTAACCCCCGATTGGGCGGCGAGCTGTTTTTGCGTTAGTCCGGCAGCCTTTCGTGCCGCCTTGAGGCCCTTTTTGTCTGCCTGGGCGTTGTTCCATTTTTCGATGACAATCTGGGCGAATTTATCTTCGGAGGCCTCGTGGAGCGGATGGTACGAGCCGATGATCCAATCGAGCGGAGCGACTTCGAGTAGCTTATTAAAGCCCAAGCTGCTCATCCATTGCGTATAGGCCATAACCCACCCCGCCCAATACTGAGGCGAACGGTCGAACGGATAGGTCTCCCTACATTTGACGGGGGTCAGTCCCGCATGGGCGATAATATCGCGCGCGAGCTCGTCGCCCGCCATGCCGCAGACGACGCGAGGCATACCGCGCTCAAACTGTTTCATCTCAAGAGCGTTCGACATGATCGCCGTCAACTCGGCTGGAGTCAGCCCTTGGTCACAGAGAGCAAAATCGACCGCCTCGCCCAGCGTTCTCATTGCATCCTCGAGATACATCTCACTGTAGGCGTGGGTCATCGCCCGTCATCCCCTCTCGAATGATATCGACGATACGTATTCCCTCAAACGGGTTTTCGGCAAGGAGCTCCCGATACTGCGCCCTTGCCGCTTCATCTCGTTCCTTGGCCAATGGACCATACAGAGCTTGCTGCGCACGTTCAAATCCAGCAAAACGAATGCTCTTAAACGCACGCTCGCTTTTGAGCACAATCTGCTCCCCCAGGTTACCGAGCCTCATAGATCGTCCAAGCTGATCGACGGTGATCGTATTGTTTACAAAAGCTCTGGCATAGCTAAAGTACGAGTCGTCCGCACGCCACCCCCTTATTACGTCGCAAGTGCTCGTCTGAGGTAGAAAGTGATCATGGAGATATTCGCACGCCCCCGCGGCAATGGCGGTATCTTTGCGAAAAGAACGATGCTCAACGAGCAACGCTATCCAATGCAGGACGCAATATTGCGGTGATAGCAAGTCGAGAACTTTGAGATCGGCTATATCGAGTTCATAGCGATTCGCAAAGCCATCGGCATCGCGCGAGCATGCCCATTCCCTTGCAAGGTCGAGGCTCTCTGTGCAATAGAATCCCTGTCCATAGTCGTTATGGATTTTCCCCAGGCCAAGCTGGGGAGTCTCAATGATTTTCTGAGAACCATGCCACAGTTCCACGTGAGTCTCCTAACAGGTATCGCTCTAGCGATAGTATAACATACTATCGCTAGAGCGATACCTGTATTCAAATAGCAAGAGGGTATCTGGAGCCGAGTTTGAGTTCAATACTGGCTTCTAAGGCTCGCCGAGTCCGGAAGTATGCGACAAAATTCAGACTTGCTGATCACGCCGGAGCACACTGACGCTTCGTCCTGCTTACAGAGCTTCATAGATAAGCACCTCATCTTGCTCGATGCTTTTGCGGAAGGCCGGGCGCATGTGCTCTGGTGGGTTGGTGACGATATCAACCTTTCGACCAAGTTCCTTCTCGAGCTCATGGGAGAGTTCATAAAGCGTGCCGAACGTCATGGTGTTGCCGCAGGCTAGGCGCAAGTCAATATCGCTATCAGGCGTTTGCTCGCCTCGGGCAAACGAGCCAAATAAATATGCTTCGCTGACGTCGTATTGAGCCAGCACGCGGCATACCGCGGATGATATGTAATCAAGTGAATTCATGTCTCAATTGGGCGATTAACAGTAGAACGTCAGGGGGCCAGCGCCGAAACCGCCGGTCCAGCTTTTTGCCGTTCTGCAAGCTCGAAGATAAACGGAGCGTTTGATCTAACGAACTCGGTCAAAAAATCCAGATCGTCAGTAGAAAATCCTTCGACGTTAAACCATTTGACCGCAGGTAGAAAGCATTCTGCATGGTCAAAACCAAAATCAACCGGGCGCTCGACGGCTATGCGAACGGTCCCGTCGTCTCGTCTTTCTGAGTAGGCAAACTGAGTGCCGTCGTCTAGCTGAACATAGCTCCAAAGCATTGCTGCCTCCTTAGTGTCTACATCCGCGTATAAAGAACAGATTAGATGCAGCGTGATGCGAATTGAATTATTCCCATAAGACCTGAACTGCTGATTATTTGATTTGTTGAGTTTTGGGCTATCTCACACTTCAGTGTCTTTTTGGCATGAAAAACTGTCATTGAGCGATGGTCGGGCTTTATGTCAAGGATCGTGCTCAGATTCAAGCGCTTGCCTGCTTAACTGTTTGCAAGCGCTTGAATCCTCTAGACTACCCAAATGCTGCTCAACAGTCTCCATGCCAACCTCCACATATTTTAGGAGGCCTTGTATATCGTTGTAGTTCTTGGGCAATCGATCTTTTTCAATACCAGTAATTTTGGCAAATAATTCGATTGTCAGATCGAGTGCGAAGTCGATTAGTTTTTGAATTTCGCCGTAAGTTAAAGGAAGTCGCCTAACAAGCTCATCATATTTCGTTGCTCCCATGTCGCTATGGGCGAAAACCTTATTTCGCTGATCGCGAAGCATGTCAGTTAGTTTACGGAGACTGTTGAGTCGTTTTTTCCATAAATTGGAAAGGTCATGAGTGGTTATACACACAGTAACCATTCTGTAATGATTTCCGAACAGCTTTTCATCTGAGCGTTGTGACTCAACTTCTTTGGGGTAGAAACGCTCCTCGTCCTTTGTCAATGGATGAACGATTGGATTAAGCCTGTCAAAGTTTGGTCGATCATTAAATAAGGAGATTGCAAGCGCGTCGATTTCAGCAGAATGAGACTGGACGTCTTCTATCAAGTTCCCAATACTGACGTCGCTTTTGGCATCAAATAACCGTGCGCAATTCATGAAACAGGATTCGGTTAATGCAAGTTGTGTAAAGCTGAAGAAGCAGCCAGCGCAAATAACTTCATTCTCATAGCCGGAAGATGCTTTAGACAGTTCGAGAAGGATTGCTAGTTCCGTGTTGGCATAAAATGCCTCGTTGTATAGATAGCTGCAACGCTCAAGCAGCTCAAGAAGGCCGGCGTTTAATTCTTTCTTGGCAGCGTCAACTGTATGATCAGATTCGTGGTTCATGTTAGATAAATCCTGAGCAATTGTCGTAATAAACTATTCTACTAATGCGTCGTTACGAATATGGTCCTCTACATTGCTTATCGAAATGGGTGCTTCAGCAGCGACATGCGGCAGCTAGAAGCACTGTACCAAGCAGGAAAAGCGTCACGGAAGCGGTGATCCAGTTGCTGTCGCCGGTCTTGGGGAGCGACGACGTCGTTGCCGTAGCAGGCTTGGGCTTGGCCGTCTTGGCGACCGTGGTCTTGGTTACAGTCGTTGTTGTTTTGGTTGTCGCGGTCGCGGGTTTCAGCGCGGGATTTGCCGTGGGCCCCGTGGTAGGCTCTCCGGAAGCGGGGCTAGCATCGGCGGGAGATTTGTCCGTGCTATCACCCGGTACCTCGCCCCCATTGGTCTCCCCCGCCGGAGGCGTGGCGCCCTCGGGCTCAATCACCACATGCAGTGCCACCGCACCGGAGGCATCCACCACGCCGCTAGCACCAAAGGACCCGCCGGCGGGCGTCACAAACCGTGCGGACACAAGCGACCCGCCCGTGCACGCAACGCCGCCGTCGGCACCGGCCGCATCGAGCCACGAGGCGTCGACGGAAAGCCGACAGCCGGCCGCACCATCGCCAAGGCCCGCATCCTGCAGATACACACCATAAGCGCGCACGCCCGCTCCGGACCCGGCACCCGCGGCAACGACGCGCCCGCCGCCGCGCACGGCCATGTCGCCGGCGATCACGCCCGCCACGGCCTCGTCAGAAATATCGGCCCCGTCCGCCCTGGCATCGAGGGTG